>Ga0315910_10002411_pt1 | contig 16434 bp, 17 predicted proteins | sample EdamamesoilMG_FD_204470 | JGI IMG/M metagenome (GOLD analysis project Ga0315910, IMG submission 204470) | Garden soil microbial communities collected in Santa Monica, California, United States - Edamame soil | ecosystem: Environmental > Terrestrial > Soil > Garden | place: USA: California... | reverse complement strand
ACGCCGCGCCACTTCCTTGAGGGCCTCATCGCCCGCCAGGTGGCCGAAGCGATCGTTGATCTCCTTGAAGTTGTCGAGGTCGATCATGAGGCACGCCAGCGTTTTGCCTGTGCGTTCCGACCTTGCCAGCTCCTCGCGAAGGCGATTGTGGAAATAGCGGCGGTTGTGCCAGCCGGTGAGAAAGTCCGTGACGCCACTGCGCACCAGGCGCGCGCGATTGACCGCGTTCTCCAGGCTGATGGCAACGATGACACCCAGGTGCGCGAGAAAATCCGCGGCCAGGTCGCTCGTGAAGCGATAGGGATCGCGGCTGCAGAAAGCGATGACGCCGATGGCGCGGTTATCGCGTGGCAGCGGGATCAGCGCGACGCTGCCCTGCTTCATCGCCGACGACACGAGCAGCTCATGATCTCGGGCTTCGTAACGCCCGAGCCACGGCCGGTCGAACTGCGCCAGCAGCGGCGCGAGCGGCGACACCGCGTCGATGAACCGCACTTCCTCGATGACCGTGCTGCTCAGGTTCTCGTTGCCCGACAGATGCCGGAGCTCGTGCTGGGGATCGAACAACGACAACGTGACGATGTCGAGCGCGTACGCATCACGCAAGCCCGAGACGATGCGGTCGAACAGTTCGCCGAGCGAATGCGCCCGCAGCAGCTCTATTTCGCGGGCCTGCGTCTTGCGCAACAGGAGTTCGTTGCGTCCCACTTCCTCGGTGAGCAACCGAAGGCGCTCACGCAGATCTTCTTCCGGGGTCGCGGCAGGGTCGCGCGAGCTCACTCTTACGCACGCCGCTCGGCGACGGTCCGCCGGTCTTCCAGGTACTCGCGGCCGCGACGCATCAGGGCCGCGAACGACTCGAAGTCCTGCGAGATCACCGCGGTGCGTAATCGCTCGACCGCCTGCGACAGCGCCTCGAGCGACTCCGAGCCATAGTCGTTGAGACTCTGGATCTCGAAATACAACTCCGGGCTTTCCTGCGCCACGAGCGATGCCACATCGAGCTGTGAATCGAACGTGGTCGAAGACAGTTTCGCGAGTCGCGGCGCCGCTTCCCCGCTGTCGGCGAGCGCGGTGAAGAAGGCGATGTTCAGCGCATGTGACAACCCGAGCACATACGCGATGAGGCGGTCATGGTCGTCGAGAGACATGACCACCTGCTCCACCATGGTCGAAGCGAACAATTCACGCGCCGCCGCCGTGGCCTCGGGAGACCCCGCATCGACGAAAATCACGTGCCGGCCAGACAGGAGCTCCGTGCTGGGACCGAACATCGGATGGAGCGAAGTGACCCGACAGCCGTGTGACTTGAGTGCGTTGAGCCCCGCGCGCAGCGGCGACTTGAGCGAGCCGACGTCGAAGATGACGCCCTTGGGCCGGCGCATGGCGATCTCTCGCAGGATCTTGTCGGTGGCGCCGAGCGGCGTGGCGATGACGATGAAATCGTGCGTCAGCGAAGAGCTGCGCCAGTCGGGAACATGCGTGAACCCGGGAGGCGCGCCCGCGGGATCGGCGACCTCGACGGAGAAACCCTGGGAAGCCATGAATTCGGCGAACCAGCGGCCCATCTTGCCTGCGCCGCCAATGACCAGCGCCGTGCGCCCGCTCCCGGCGCCCTGCGCGGCGACACTTGCCTGTTCCTGGGTAGTTAGTGAGGAACGGATCAGGAGGCGCAGGATGTTCTCCGCCACCTGCGGCGATACACCGTATTGCTTGCCTGCCTCCCGCGCTGCCAGCAGCACCTCGCGCTCGCGGTTGTAGTCGCGCGTCGCATGCCCCGTCGCGCGCTTGGCGCGCGCGATCTCCCGGCTGGCTTCCTGGCGTTTGCCGACCAGCTCCAGGATCTGCCGGTCGAGTTCGTTGATCCTGCGGCGCAGGTCATCGAGCGAGCTCATGTATCACCTTATAGAACGAATTCCGTCCTAGCTTTTATCGGCTGGAACGCATGACTGCAAGGCTACTGCATCACTAATGGCATCACGGATAACATATCGGCCATGGAACTCTTCAATGACCTGCTTCCGGATCCCCTGCCCGCCGAACCCATGGCTCTTGCCGGCGCCTGGCTTGCAACGGCCATCGCCGCCCGGCAACAGCCCAATCCCGACTCCATGGTGCTCGCCACCGCGACAGCCTCAGGGCAACCCTCCGCGCGCATCGTGTTGTGCAAGGAGTTCGACGTCGAACAGGGCCGGGTGTCTTTCGTGACCAATTACGACTCGCGCAAGGGACGGGACATCGCGGAGAACTCGCGCGCGGCGCTGGTGTTCCACTGGGACCACGCACATCGCCAGGTGCGCGTCGAGGGAATCGTGGCGAAGGCCCCGGCGTCCGAGAGTGACGCCTATTTCGCCTCGCGCAACTGGCAGCGGCGCCTCGGGGCCTGGGCCAGCGCCCAGAGCCAGCCCCTGCGTTCGCGCAGTCAACTCGATGCCGCGGTGCTCGCGGCCGCGAAGAGATTCGGGGCGCCCGCGCCCACGCTCGACAATATCAACGAACACGTCGCTGCCGACATCCCGCGGCCGCCCTTCTGGGGCGGGTTTTACGTCTGGGCGGATTCGGTGGAGCTGTGGGTCGAAGGTGCGTCGCGCATCCACGAGCGCGCCCGCTGGACGCGTTCGCTAACTACCGGCCCCGAAGGCTTTCTCACGGGCCCATGGTCCGCAACGCGATTGCAGCCCTGACGTGTGGCGCACCGTCCGCATCGCGATCCTGCTGCTGATACTGGCAGTCGCCGCCTGGTCCAACTGGTACGACAAGCTCAGCACCACGGATTGGGATGAAACCCTGTACGTAGGCGTATTCCCCATTGACGATGCGGAGAACGCGGTCGCGCGCGACTACATCGCCGACCTCTCGGCAGATCGCATCGCCGATATCGAACGTTTTCTCAACGAGGAAGCGCAGGGCTACGGCATCGGCATCTCCCGACCCGTGAGCGTGGAGTTGTACCCACCCGTCACCGAGCGACCGCCGGAGCGCGCGGCCGACTCCAACGTATTCCAGAACATGTGGTGGAGCCTGAAACTCCGCATGTATGCGCGACGTGCGTCGCGTGCTTCCGGCAAACCGGCTCCTCAGATACGAATCTTCGTGATCTACCACGATCCCACGTTCACGCGGTCCGTGCCCCACTCCGTCGGCATGCAGAAGGGGCTCGTCGGCGTCGTGCATGCGTTCGCAAGCGAGAGGATGACCCGGACCAACAACGTGGTCATCACACACGAAATCCTGCATACGCTCGGTGCATCGGACAAATACGATCCGGCGACACTGGCGCCGCTGTATCCCGGCGGTTACGCGGAGCCCGACCGATCGCCGCGCGTTCCTCAACCTTTCGCCGAAGTCATGGCCGGGCGTCGCGCAGTCGACGACCACAACTTCGAGATACCCGAGTCGCTCGACCGCGTCGTCGTGGGTGAGGCGACGGCACTAGAGATCCGCTGGATCCGCAAGTGAACGCACTGCTCGAGGCTGTTCGACTTCGCGTGGCGGTTCCCGGCCGCACACTCATCGACTCCTTCGACTGCGCGATTCGCGCGGGAGAATTCATCGCGCTGCTGGGCGGCAACGGCGCCGGAAAGTCGCTGCTGCTGCGGACGCTGGCCGGGCTGCGGGCACCCGCGGCTGGCTCGGTACGCGTCGACGGCCGCGACATCGCGGATGTCAGCCGGCGCGAGATCGCCACGCGCCTCGGCTTCCTGCCCCAGGATCCCGATGCCCCGCCGCAAGGATCCCTGCGGGAAAGCGTATTGCTTGGACGTTTCGCCCATCTCGGCTTCTGGGAGGCCGCGGGCGCCGAAGACGTGCAACGCGTCGCGCGCGCGCTGGCCGACACCGGCCTGGAATCGCTGGCGGAGCGCGAGCTCGGCTCGCTGTCGGGCGGCGAGCAGCGGCGCGCCGCCATCGCGCGGCTTCTGGTGCAGGCGCCGTCTATCTACCTGCTCGACGAGCCTACCAACCACCTGGACCCCGCACAGCAGATCGGCATCCTCGACCGCCTCCGAAACCTGGCGCGCGAGGGCGCTGCGGTCATCGCCAGCCTCCACGAGCCCAATCTCGCGCTGCGTTTTGCCGATCGCGCCTGCCTGCTGGCAGGAAATGGTGCCTCTGAGCTGGTCGACTGCGACGCACTCGGTACCGATCACCTCGACCGCCTCTACGGCATCCGGTACGTGGAAACCCGGCTGGGTCAGCAGCGTTTCATGGCGCCGGAGTGAACATCTCGCAGTTGCGGACGACGGCGTCGCGCAATGCCTCGGGTGTTGGCTCTTCTCCGGTCCACTGATACCAGCGAGTCGCCACCGCCTCCAGCCGTGCGCGCCACGCCGGCTCCTGAAATGCGATTTCCTGGATCCGCAGCAGGCGATCGATGGGCTCGCCCTGGCGACGCGCCTCGAGCGCGCGCAGCGCGATATCGAGTTCGGCCTGACAACGAGGCGCCAGGCCCGGTTCAGTCGAGGACTCCTGCGAGGACGGGGATTCCGACGCTGCCTTCGCATCGGTTTCCCGCGGAGTTGCCACAGGCGCCTGCGTCTTCTGAGCCGACCGCGCTTCGGCCAGTTTCTTGCTGGCGTTGTACGCGTACAGCACCGCCGCGATACCAATGATTCCGAATATTCCCCAGCGCAGGAATACGGACATCTTCAGCTCCCGAAGTGGACCTGGTCGAGAATGGCCTGGTGCAGAGAGCCGTTGGTGGCGAGCACCGTCGTGGTGTCGAGATTCACAGGTGCGCCCTTGAGATCCGTGAACGTGCCGCCCGCCTCTTCGACGATGACGGTCAGCGCCGCAATGTCGAGGATGTTCACATCCGACTCGATCACGACATCGAGCGCACTGCGCGCAAGCAAGTGGTAGTGCACGAAATCGCCGTAGCCGCGGATCCGGTTCACGCGGCCGATGAGCCCGCCGAAACGCGCCCAGGCGGGTGATGCCGCGAGCGTCTTGAGGTTGCCGCTCGACACGATGGCCCCGTCGAGCGCGCTCACCTTGCTCACGGAAATCCGTTTGCCATTGAGGTACGCTCCCTGGCCACGTTCGGCCCAGGCCAGCTCGTCATAGGCCGGCGCCATCGAGACGCCTAACACGAACTTCCCGCCGCGCATCAACGCGATCTGCGTCGAGAAGAAGGGGCATTCGCGCACGAAGGATTTCGTACCGTCGATCGGGTCCACCAGCCAGACGCTTTCCGCGTTCATGTCCGACTTTCCCGTCTCCTCGCCGTAGAACCCGTACGAAGGAAATCGCCTGGTGAGCAGATCGCGAATGGCCTCTTCCGATCGCACATCCGCCTCGGTGACCGGCGTCTTGTCCGCCTTCACCTCGATCTTCACGTTGCGTTGATAGAAGCCGCGGATCACTTCGGCGGCAGCGCGCGCCGCGTCGAGAGCGGCCTTGAGTTCACTCGACAATTCAGGGTTCGGCATGGGGGGCGAAGCCTGCGGTAGCCGCGCCGGAACTGTCAATTCGCGCCGAATATCGCTAGAGTGCGGCCCGCCGAAAGGTTACGGGAAGCTGGTGAGCCGCCACAGACGGCAATTCCAGCACTGCCCCCGCAACGGTAATCGAACTGCAACTCGTCATATGCCACTGAGCCTCGAGGCTTGGGAAGGCGACGTGTCGGAACCTTCCGGTTCCAGTTCGAGAGTCCGGAGACCGGCCGATCGGCAGTTTCCCAGTGATGCGGCGGGCATCGGGACGGCCTTCCCGGCCTTCTTCCGCGGCGTCCTGGGTGTTCACCAATCACCCATGCGGGCGTGCATGGAAAGGGCTCTCTCATGTTCCGGAAATCTCGTCATACGCAGCTGACGCTGGCCGTCGCTGCCACTCTATCTTCTTCCCTCGTTTCCTCCCCGGCGTTCGCTCAGGACGACATGGACGAAACCGTCGTCACGGCAACGCGCACCCCCGTCGCGCTCGACGCCGTCGGCGCGCCGGTCATAGTCATCTCCCGCGACGACATCGAGCGTTCCCTGGCGAGTGACGTCAGCGAACTGCTGCAGGTTCATGCCGGCCTGGAGATCGCGCGCAACGGCGGTCCCGGCCAAACCACGTCGCTTTTCACTCGTGGCACCGACAGCAACCACACCGTGGTGCTCATCGACGGCGTGCGCATCAACCCTGGCACCATCGGCGGCGCCGCGCTGCAGAACATCGCTCCGGAATCCATCGAGCGCATCGAGGTCGTGAAGGGTCCGCGCTCCTCTTTATATGGGACCGACGCCATCGGCGGCGTCGTGCAGTTGTTCACCCGCGGTGCGGCGAAGGAAGGCGCGAGTGCCGGCGCGATGTTCGGCAGCGACAACACGCAGCAGGTGTTTGCCGATGTCGCACTGACGCCGGGCGAAAAATCCCGCCTTGGTTTCGGCGGCAGCTACGCCGAGAGCGACGGGATGCCGGTGTTCGTCGAAGACGACACTGATCGCGGCTATCGCAACGTCACCGGCCGCGCCTCCTTCGAATACGACGCCACCGACAGCATCACGCTGCGGACGCGCGGCTGGTACAGCTCCGGACGCACCGAATATTCCGCGCAGACGTTCTCCGACCCGCCGTACGCGGCCGTGTCCCAGGATTTCGAAAACGGCGTGGCCTCGGCGGAGCTCGAATACCGCAATGCCGAAGGTTTCGGCGTTCGTGGGACGGTCAGCCATGCGCTCGACAACATCGACCAGCTGCAGGCCGGCTTCGGCCCGGCCGAATTCGACTACGCCAGGACCTCGCGCACGAATCTCGACGTGCAGGTGGACCTCGCCCGCGTGGGCACGCACGCCCTCACACTCGGCCTGCTGCACAGTGACGAGAACACACGCGCGCAGTCCTTCGGCACCGTGTTCGACCAAGACACCCGGGTCACCCAGGCGTTCGTCCAGGATCAGTTCGAGATGGGCATCGTCACCTCGCGGCTCGCGGTCGGCGGTGTAGACCACGAAACCTTCGGCAGCGAACTCACTTGGAACGCGGAGTTCGGCGCAGTTTTCGGCGCTGGCACCCGGGTGACGCTCTCGGGCGGCACTGCGTTTCGCGCGCCGGACAGCACCGATCGCTTCGGCTTTGGCGGCAATCCGGACCTCGATCCGGAGGTCTCCCGCCAGTTCGAACTCTCCATCCGGCAGAAGTTAGGCGGCCGCCACCAGCTGTCGCTTTCCGCCTTCGACAATCACGTGGAAGACCTCATCGAATACGTGATCATCGACTTCGACACGTTCGACGGGCAGAACCGGAACATCGAGAAGGCGCACATCCAGGGCGTCGAGCTCGGATACCACTTCACCGGGGAAGGCTGGCGTGCCCGCGCCGAGCTCACGCTGCAGGATCCGCGTGACGAGACCACCGACGAACGCCTGCTGCGCCGCTCGCGCGAGGCCCTGGTGGTGGCGGTGAACCGCGACGTGGGCCCGCTCGATGTGGGCGTGGACATCGCCGCGGTGGGTGATCGCAAGGACTTCGGTTTCCCCGAGAACGTCACGCTCGATTCCTACACGCTGGTCAATGCCACGCTGCGGTATCGCGTGAACGATGCGCTCACGCTCCAGGGCCGCGTGGAAAACCTGTTCGACGAGGACTACACGCTGGCCGATGGTTATCGCACCGAGGGTCTCTCGTACACGGTTGGAGTACGCTACAGCTTCGAGTAGTCGCAACTCCGGAGGCCGGTATGGGCAATCGCTTGAGCAGGATCTATACGCGCACAGGCGACGATGGCACCACCGGCCTAGGCGACGGCACCCGGGTTCGCAAGGATCACGTTCGCGTCGAGGCGTATGGCACGGTCGACGAAGCCAATAGCGCCATCGGCGTGATCCTCAGTGTTCCCGGGCTGCCCGCCGACGTCGCGCGCTGCCTCACGGAGATCCAGCACGACCTGTTCGATCTCGGCGGCGAGCTCTGCATTCCCGGGACGAAAGCCATCAAGGCCGAACAGATCGATCAGCTGGAGAAGGTGCTGGACCAGTTCAACGAGCCGCTGCCGGCCCTGAAGGATTTCATCCTTCCGGGCGGCGGTCCTGCCGCGGCCCATTGCCATCTCGCACGGACCATCGTGCGGCGAGCCGAGCGATGCGTGTGGACGCTGGCGTGCTCCGAACAGGTCAATCTCGAAGTGCCGAAATACCTGAACCGGTTGTCGGACCTGTTGTTCGTGCTCGCACGCGTGCTGGCCCGGCATGAACATGGTTCCGAGGTGTTATGGCGCCACGATCGCGGCAGATAAAAGGGGAGATAAAAGGGGACAGATCTATTTATCGAGCAAGGCGCGCTGAATTCTGGCGCCTTGCTCGATAAATAGATCTGTCCCCTTTTATCTCCCCTTTTATCTCGATGGCATGAGTGTTCCGCCCATGAACTGCGCTTCCGAGCGCAGATACTGCGTGGCGAGTATGCACACCCTGCCTGTCTTGAAGACCTTTTCAGTACTTCCGCCCGCGATTCGCACCGGAGTGGGAACGCTCCCGGTGGTGTAAACCATGACCTCGATGTCTTCCCGGCCCGAGTTCCGGATCTCCAGGCACCCTTTCGAGTCCTCACCAAAGGTCGCGTAGTAGCAAGCCTTGCCTCGACAGTTGCCAGCATTCGCCGCCGACGCCGCGAAAAGGCAGACCAGGGATACGAGCAGCATTTTCCTGACCATGGAAACCTCCCAGTGGCTCGACTCAGCGCAGCTGCGACCAGTCGAAGGATGGCCCCGGGTCGGTCTTTCGACCCGGCGCCACGTCGCTGTGGCCGACGATGCGCTCGCGCGGAATAGCGTAGGCCTCTAACAACATCGACAGCAACCTGCGCAGGGTTTCGTACTGCGCGGGTTCATACGGGACCTCATCCGTGCCCTCGCACTCGATGCCGATCGAGTAGTCATTGCACGCCTCGCGGCCCTGCCAGGCGGATTTTCCCGCGTGCCAGGCGCGATCCTTGAATGACACGTACTGCTCGACGGCGCCGTCGCGGCGGATGAGCAGGTGCGCCGAGACGCGCAACGCCGCCCGCTCACGGAACTCGGGATGAGCATCCGCCGGGAGGCTTCCGGTGAACAGCCGCGCGATCCACGGCCCACCGAACTCGCCCGGTGGCAGACTGATTCCATGCAGCACGATGAGGTCCGGAGCGACTCCCGCAGGCCGCTCGTCGAAAAACGGTGACAGGACCTGTTTGGTTCCGACCATGAGGCCGGTGCTGATATCGACTCGCATGCTGGCTCCTCGCGCCCATCTTGCCACAGCCGCGTGCCACAATAGCCGCCCCATGAGTTCCGGCAATTCCGACTGGGTGACGCGCGATCTCGCGCATGTGTGGCACCCGTGCACGCAGATGAAGGATCACGAGTCCGTGCCGATGATCCCGCTGCGCGCGGGCAACGGCGTGTGGCTCGAGGACTTCGGCGGCAAACGCTACCTCGACGGCATCAGCTCCTGGTGGGTCAACCTCTTCGGCCACGCAAACGCTCGCATCAATGCGGCCGTCCGCGAGCAGTTAGACAAGCTCGAACACGCCATCTTCGCCGGGTTCACCCATCCGCCCGCGGTGGATCTCGCCGAACAGCTGGTGCGCCTGGCTCCCGCGGGCCTCAACCGGTGCTTCTTCGCCGACAACGGCTCCGCGGCCATCGAAGTGGCCGTGAAGATGAGCTTTCATTTCTGGCGCAACAGCGGCGAGCTGCGCAAGACGCGGTTCATCACGCTCGCCAACAGCTATCACGGCGAGACACTGGGTGCATTGGCCGTGGGCAACGTGGATCTATACAAATCCATCTATCGCCCGCTGCTCATGGACGTTATCACCGTGCCCTCGCCCGACGCGTTCATGCGCGAACCCGGCGTGAGTCCCGCCGAGCATGCACGGCGAATGTTCGTGCACATGGAAGAAGCCCTTGCCCGGAATCACGGTGAAGTCGCGGCGGTCATCGTCGAACCGCTGGTGCAATGCGCCGGCGGCATGCGCATGTACGATCCGGTCTACCTCAAACTACTGCGCGAGGCCTGCGACAGGTACCGCGTGCACCTCATCGCCGATGAGATTGCCGTCGGCTTCGGCCGCACCGGCACGATGTTCGCCTGCGAACAGGCGGGAATCCGGCCGGACTACCTGTGCCTGTCGAAGGGTCTCACCGGCGGTTACCTGCCGCTGTCCGTAGTGCTCACGACAGACCACGTGTATGACGCCTTCTACGACGAATACACGAAGCTCAACGCGTTCCTGCATTCGCACAGCTACACCGGCAACCCGCTGGCCTGCGCGGCAGCGAATGCCACGCTGGGTATTTTCCGCGACGAACCCGTGATCGAGCGCAATCGCGCCACGGCGGCGCACATGCTGGCCTCGGTCTCGCACCTGCGTCATCACCCGCACGTCGCGGAAATCCGCCAGTGCGGCATGATCCTCGCGATCGAGCTCATGAAAGAGCCGTCGACGCGCACGCCATGGCCCTGGGAGGAAAGGCGTGGCCTGCGCATCTACCGTCACGCGCTCGAACAGGGCGCGCTGATCCGTCCGCTCGGGACCACTATCTACTTCATGCCGCCCTACGTCATCACTCCCACGGAGATCGACCTGCTCGCCCGCATCGCCACCGAAGGCATCGAGCTCGCATGCGCCTGACCCGGATATTCGTCGAGCAGAAGCTCGTCTCCGGCAAGGGAGTCGGGCTCCCCGAACAGGCCGGGCTGCATCTCACGCGAGTGCTGCGTCTCGACGTCGGCGCACCCGTCACACTCTTTGACGGCACCGGCGGCGAGTACGAAGGCACGCTCGAGCGCGACGGCAAGAAGATCTGGGCACGCGTGGGCGCTCATTCCGCCATCGAGCGCGAGTCCCCGCTGCACGTGACGCTGATCCAGGGCGTGGCGCGCGGCGAGCGCATGGATCTCATCGTGCAGAAGGCCACCGAGCTCGGCGTGACGCGCATCCTGCCGGTGTTCGCGGAGCGCTCAGTCGTGAAAGTGGACGCGAGCAAAGGCGCGCGCAAGCTCGAGCACTGGCGTGCAATCGCCATTTCCGCGTGCGAGCAGTGCGGGCGCAACCGGGTCCCGGAGGTGGCCGAGCCCGCGGCGCTCGGTGACGCCGTGCGCGCCCTTGCGCCCGGCACCGCACGTTATCTGCTCGCCGCCGGCGCTCGCGATTCACTCGCCGGAGCGATGCGGCGTGACAACGGCAAGCCGGTCGTACTGATGATCGGGCCCGAGGGCGGGCTCGCGGACACGGAGCGGGATTTCGCCGGCGCGCATGGCTTCACCGCGTGCTCCATGGGTCCGCGTGTGCTGCGTACCGAGACTGCAGGCCTGGCCGCACTCGCGATCCTGCAGACGGCCGCGGGAGATTTCGTCGGCTGATTCCACCGAGGTTGGTCATGTACGAAGCAAGATCGGAACCGCCCCTGATACGGAAATTCTTCGCGCGCCGCATGTGCCAGCACGCCCTCATCGCCGTAGGGCTCGTCGCGTTCTCGGTCGCGCTCGGCATGGAGGGCTACGGCGGTTTCGAGCACCTGTCGCCGCTCGACAGCTTCCTCAACACCGCCATGTTGTTAGGCGGCATGGGGCCCGTGAACGCGCCGATGACCAGCGCCGGCAAGCTCTTTGCCGGCTTCTTCGCGCTTTACGCCGGGCTGGTTTTCATCGTCACCGCGGCGCTGCTGTTCACACCGCTGCTGCACCGGCTGATGCACCGTTTCCACTGGGACGACAAATGATGCACAGTCGATCGGGATGAAACTCCGCACCGTCACCGCCACCCGCTATGTCACGCCGCTTCGCGAGGGCGGCTCGCTGCCCGCGATCGTCGAGGCCGACGACGCCGGCATGTATGTGCTCAAGTTTCGCGGCGCCGGACAGGGCGCCAAGGTGCTGGTGGCGGAAATCATCGTGGGCGAAATCGCGCGCGCTGCCGGCCTTGCCCTGCCGGAGATCGTGTTCATCGAGCTCGACCCGGCCCTCGCTCGCACCGAGCCGGATGCCGAAATCCAGCAGCTCATTCGCGCGAGTGCCGGGCTCAATCTCGCTTTCGACTATCTGCCGGGTTCGATCACCTTCGATCCGGTCGCGGATCGGCCAGACCCGCTGCTCGCCTCGTCCATCGTCTGGCTCGATGCGTTCACGAGCAATGTCGACCGCACCCCGCGCAACGCGAACATGCTGATGTGGCATCGAAAGCTGTGGCTGATCGATCACGGCGCCGCACTCTATTTTCATCACGGCTGGGGAGATGGCGCCGATCGTTCGGCGAACCCCTTCCCCGCCATCAAGGATCACATTCTCCTGAAGTTCGCGAGCGCGCTGGACGAAGCGGATGCCGCCATGATCGCCCTCATCACGCCGGCGCTCATCCGTGAGGTGGTGGCGCTCGTTCCGGATGCCTGGCTCGCGAGCGACAAGGCATACGCAGGGCCAGCGCTGGCTCGCGACGCGTATGTTCAACATCTGTCACGGCGTCTCGCGGCGCCCCGCGCATTCCTCGAGGAGGCGAAACGTGCACGCGCAATGCTCGTATGACTATGCGGTGATCCGCGTCGTCCCGCGCGTGGAGCGGCAGGAATTCCTGAATGCGGGCGTCATCCTGTGGTGCCAGGAACAGGATTTCCTCGACGCGCGCGTCGAACTCGACGAAACGCGCCTTCGCGCGTTCGATGCGTCGGCGGATCTGGATGCCGTGCGACGGCACCTGGCCAGTTTCGCGATCATCTGCGCTGGCGGAAAGGATTCCGGCCCCATCGGCCAGCTGTCGAAACGCGAACGTTTCGACTGGCTGGTGGCGCCGCGCAGCACGATCATCCAGACCTCCGCAGTTCACTCCGGCCGTTGCAACGACGTGGCGGCGACCATGGAGCGATTGCTCGATTCGATGGTCCGCCCAGCGAAGTAGCGGGGCATTGCCGGATCGGCTCATCGACGCGTTCAAACCCGCCTTCGGGATTTGCCGTCTCAGGATCAGGTCGCCCATCTCGAGTCCAATAACAATGCTCCGCGAACTGCTCGCACTGTCGCTGCTCGTCACCGTTCCAATCCACGCCTTCGCCGACACACCGGCTCCCGACCCCGCGGAACTCCTGAAGGCCAACACGCTTGCCTTCGCGTACACGGACGCCACCCTCTCGGGTCCGGGCGCGGAGCATCTGCTCAATGCGACCGCCCACGCACAGTTCGTGCTGTTCGGCGAAGAGCACATGGACCATGCGATCCCCCTCTTCGCGGCCGGGCTCTACAAGACACTGCATGACAGCCAGGGATTCAGGCATCTCGTTCTCGAGCAGTCGCCGGTGGCGATCGAGGATGCTCTTGCTCCGGCACGACGCGGCGATGTCGAGAAGATCGCGGCGCACGCGAAACGCTATCCGCAGCTCTACGAATTCGACACCGACGAAGATCTCGCGTTGCTCGCATTGGCTGGTCGCCTCGAACCCGGGCCGGACGCGATGTGGGGCGTGGAACAGGCCACGAGCGCCATCCGGTATCTCGAAGAGCTCGCGACACTCGCGCGAAACGATTTGTCCAGGCAGCGTGTGGAGGTCGCGCTGGCCGAGGCGCGCGCAGCCGACGCCGAACCGAAGTACTCCGTGAACTGGCTCATCGCGGCGGGGACGCCCGATACGCTCTCCGCACTCGAAGCCACCTTCAAGGCAGCGCCGGGCACTCGCGCATCGACGTTGCTGCGCGGGCTCTCGAAGTCAGCGGAGATCTTCGGCTACTACCGCCGCGCGGAGGCGGGCGAGTTTGTCGGGCTCTTCAACAACACGGTGCGTGAGGAAGAGCTCAAGGCCAACTTCCTGCGAAGCTATCGCGCGGCCGCGAAGCGAGGACCTCTGCCAAAGGCGATATTCAAGTTCGGCGCCAATCATCTCTATCACGGGCGGAATCCGACGAACGCGCATCCCATCGGCAATCTCGCGCACGAGCTCGCGATTGTGAACGACCGCAAGGCCTACGGCCTCTACGTGCTCGCGCTCGGGCCCGACTACGTGGGTTACAAGGATCTCCCGGCGTGGATGGCGCCGATTCTGCCGGCGCAGGAACCCACGGAGCCGACGCTCGTCGACCTCGACGCGTTGCGTCGCTACCAGCGTCTGTTCCGCGACAAGGTCGCGCAGGCCGACCAGTGGATGCTGCGCGACCTCATGAACGGCTACCAGGCGCTGGTGCTGCTGCCCAACTCACGCCCCGGCGAACGCAAGCTCGGCGGACGGTAACGAGGTTCCGTTACGGAGTTGCCGATCGAGAGGTCGCGCGCAAATCGCGCGGCCTGATCTTCTCCCACACATACTTCGATCCACCGATGCTCAGGTGATCATCGTCGCGATACATCAGCACTCCATCGATCATCGCATGACATTTCGTGGCATCGCACAGCGCGTCCATGGGATCAACGACATGGAGGTCGGGGTCATTCACGGCGCGCACGACGCGATCGATCGCCGCGCGGTAGTTGGCCTGTCTGCGCTCGACCCTGTCGCGCGGAACGCCGCAGCTGACCTCGGGCTTCGGCGTGAAGCGCTCGTACGGACGTGCATGCAGACAACGGCCCGGCAGGAAATCGAGCTCGGGCACCTGCAACACCAGCACGACCTCGCGATCCGATTCGAGCAGCAGCCGCAAGTCGCGATCGAGTGAGCGTTCGAACGTCTCCATCTTCCCGGCGCCTGGAAAATCCGGCGAACTGAAGTGACCGGTGCCCGGGAAGTCGAACATCCTCTTCGCTTCGGCATCCGACTCGACGTACATCATGTTGCGAGCCGCGAGGATGACGAGCCTGGTCTCGGGCGCAATCGCGCGATAGGCGATGTCGACCAGTTTCGGGCAGGTGCCATGCTTTCCGGGCGCGGCTGCATGCCAGAAGTCCGTGTGCCGCAGATACAGGCACGCCGATGCGCCAATGCCCAAAACCGAATGCCCTGGATAGGCCGCCATGACGCCGGGTGACAGGGCGTTGGAATGTGAATCGCCGAAGAGGACTATCTGCGGCGCATGGTCGTAGTCATTGCGAACACACAGGGTTTCCTCATCGAGGTTCGACGCGAATCCCTGGACTTCCATGCAACGCGGTTGATTGCGTAATTCCGCCGGCCAATCGAGCGGATTTTCCTTGAGCGTCGTGCGTCCGGGAAAGCCGCCATTGGCGATGATCACGGCACCCCAGGCGCCGACGGCCAGCAGCAGCACGCCCAGGCAGGCACCGATTCGCTTGAGATCGTTTCGTCGGCGCACGGGCCGCTCGACCAGGTGATACGTGAGGATGGCCAGCACCACGGCGAGCAGCACCATGGCGATCCGCATCGAGCGATAAACCGCGCGGTCCTCGATGTCCATGCTGCGGAGCAGGCTCAAGAGCGGCCAGTGCCACAGATAGAGTGGATAGCTGATGAGTCCGACGTAGACCACCGGCCTCCACGAGAATGCCGTTCGGTTCGGCAGTGCGTGCGGTCCGGCGGCAATGAACATCGCGGCCCCGAGCGTGGGCGCAATGCCAACAATCGCGTTCGGCCGATCGTCAGCACCCACGATGGCCCCGACAATCAGCAACACGCCGACCAGCGAGATGGCGCCGTGATGCTTCGGTGATTCGCCGAAAGGCCTGACGCCTGCCGGAACCGCCGCCAGCGCCGCGCCGATCATCAGCTCCCAGAAGCGCGTGAAGGGTAGATAGAAACTCGCCTCGGGAGAGTCGCGGAAGATGAACAGGTGGGCTGCGAAAGACAACGCGGCAAGTACGCCGACCAGGATGAGCGTCTGTGCTGGCCGATCACGCCGCGCCATGAGCATCAGGAAGAACGGCCACACGAAATAGAACTGTTCTTCGACCCCCAGCGACCACATGTGCAGCAGCGGCTTCATGTGGGCGCCCACATCGAAATAGCCGGTCTCGCTGAGGAGTGCCAGGTTGGGAACGAAGCCGACGCTGGCGATGAGCAGCTTCGCGAAGTCCTTCAGCTCGTCCGGCAGGAGGATTGCCAACGCGAACAGGCTCGAGACGAACAACATGAGGAGCAGCGCCGGCAGGATGCGGCGTGCGCGGCGCAGATAGAAACCCGACATCGTGAATTTGCCGGCCCGAAGATGATCGAGCACCAGTCCCGATATCAGGAAGCCCGAGATCACGAAGAACACGTCGACGCCGAGGAATCCGCCCGGCAGCACCAGGGGCGCCGCGTGAAATGCGACGACGGCCAGAACGGCCAGCGCTCTCAGTCCGTCAACGTCGGGGCGGTATTGATGCGCCATGGGTTCTGCCATGGCGGGAGTCTATCGGCGGGCACGCGAGCCTTTTCCGGGATCGCCTCAGCCAGACGCCTGACAGGGTTGTTGGCGGCGTCGAATCGGGTCGGAGAAGTCCGACAAACTACTCCACGAGGACGGAAGTTTCCTCGGAGATCATCTCTTCGATGCGTTCGAGATCGGGGATCCACGGCGCCTCGTTGATCATGCGCACCTGCGAAATGATCGGCGTGCGCTC
>Ga0315910_10002410_pt1 | contig 16435 bp, 15 predicted proteins | sample EdamamesoilMG_FD_204470 | JGI IMG/M metagenome (GOLD analysis project Ga0315910, IMG submission 204470) | Garden soil microbial communities collected in Santa Monica, California, United States - Edamame soil | ecosystem: Environmental > Terrestrial > Soil > Garden | place: USA: California... | reverse complement strand
GCGCGATGACTTCGCGTCAACATTCTGCCGGCCCAGGCACACGCGGCCATCCGGAACACCCACTTGGCGACCCAGGAAATCTACGTATCGCCTGCGATGGTGTCGGCTTCCGAGCCCCTCCGGCCAAGGCACACACATTCTTCGCGCTTATAAGCTCCACCTTCCAATGCGCCGGATTTCGGGCACCCATCGGAGGACGTTCGCCATGCATGCCTTCATCGGAGCGACGCTGCTCGCAAGCAAAGAGGCTCAGCCTCAAAACAAACCATTTGAGATCTATGACAAGCGCCTTTCCGGATTCGTGTTGAGGGTGCAGCCGAGCGGCGTGCGATCGTACTACGCCCGCTTCGGTCGCAATCGCCGCGTAGTCCTGGGCAAGGCAGATTCACTCGCCCCGGAAGAAGCGCGCGAACGATGCCAGAAAGTTCTCGGCAACGTCGCGCATGGCCACCACCCGTTGCATGGGATCAGCGGCAACGACGGAATGACCTTGGGCATGTTCATCGCGGATGCATACACCACTTGGGTCAACGCGAGCCGCCCACGCACGGCGGCTAACACTCTCGAGAAGCTGCATCGGCATTTCAGAACGTGGTATCCGGAACCCCTCACCACCATCACCGTGGAGCGCATCGAATCGTGGAAGGCGCGACGGCTGGGCGAAGGACGAAGTCCATCCACAGTGTTGAGAGATCTGTTCACACACTCGAGCGTCCTACGCCGCGCAGTGAAGGCGGGCGAGCTCCCGGAGAATCCCGTGCGACGGGTCGACAAGCCGAGAATCGATCGCCGCGGCCGGGTGCGTTTTCTGGATGAGGCCGAAGAGTCTCGACTGCGGGCGGCACTCGAGCAGCGTGACAAGGTCTTTAAGGACTTGCGGCAGGCAAACAATGTTCGGCGAGCGCGGTCGGGTGTGCCCATCCTGCCCGCGCTGACAACTTTCGGCGACCATCTGACACCGGCGGTGCTCCTGACGATGAACACGGGACTGCGACGCGGCGAGCTGCTCAAACTCCGCTGGACCTCAGTCGATTTCAACCGCCGACTTCTGACAGTCGAAGGCCGGAATGCCAAGAGCCGCCAGACCCGTCATGTGCCGTTGAATGATGAGGCCACCTATGTGCTGCACCGTTGGCGTGAACAGTCCGGAGGCAAGGGTCGAGTATTTGAGATCGCCACGGGATTCAAGACTTCGTGGGCGAAACTTCTCAAACGCGCCGGAATCATCCGATTCCGCTGGCATGACTTGCGTCATCATTTCGCCTCGCGCCTGGTTCAGCGCGGCGTGCCGCTGAACACGGTGCGCGATTTGTTAGGACACAGCACCGTGCAGATGTCCCTGCGATACGCACACTTGGCGCCCGATCAACGCCGCAAGGCCGTCGCCAAGCTCAACGAAACGCCGATTCTTGCGCTTACCCTGCGCTTACCGTGGGAAGGGTTCGCGATGGACCGCGGGTATCCCTTTGTAAGAATGGTGGAAAGGGAGGGAATCGAACCCTCGACCCCGGCATTATGAGCCGGGCCTGGAGATTTGGGACTTTAGTAATCAACAACTTGCCGCGGGCGTCCGTTGCAGAACATCCGCACCGAGCAGGACTGAGCAGAGCTGGTCACGCAAAAGTCCCGCAGAACCGTCCAAGGACTCAACTCCCATTTAGCCAGGCCCTGCACGACTGACTTGAGGGCACGGCCCCCTGTCATTGCCGGCCCATCAAGCGCTCAATATACTCATCTCGCGATTCAGCCGAATCGTGGGCAAGTTGACGCCCGTCAGTGCACGCACCGGAGCCATTCCGGCACGGCAAAGCCAGCAAGATCGAAGTTCCTTCAAGTACCGGCCAACTGAACTCCAGGGAAAGCCGGGCAACGCGTGCCGCCCTCGACGTGCTTTCCTTTCAAGGAGCTCGTAATGGCTGTCGATACCTCGAACTTTTCAGTTGATCCGCCAACATCAGGCGATGCACAGCTCGCTGTGTTGATGTGGACGTTTGTTCAGCAGAAGAACCGACCATTTACGTCGCAGATGGCGCAACACGTCCTTCAATCGCTTTTGCCGCTCGAAGACCAAAGCCCCAAGACGCTTGCGAGAAGACTTCAGAAGGAGCTGGATGCGCGTGGCGTGCACTTGAAGTACAACCATGCATTGGAGCTCGCCGCGCGATTGCGCGGCGCCCCGAACTGGCAATCCGCTCGCAAGTTCGCCCACATCGACCTGCTGACGCTCACTCCGCTTGCGGAACTCCCGGAAGAGAAGTTCGGTAGCTGGGAAGAATTAGCGCCGCGGCTCGTCACCGCCTGCGAACGGGCACTGCAGCAAGCAGTCCGCAAGGTCGTACAGGTTCGTTTCAGGTCGAACTACCTTTCGCTCGACATTCCAATGGCGCAACAGCACCGCGACGGGGTCGTCACCGAATCGATTCCGTTCGCAATGGTGAGTCCTGTCGAGCGCAGCGATACCTGGCTAGGTGGCTCGGTCAGCGCATTCGAGCGCGTGCGCCGCAGTCTCGAAGAAGCCAACCAGGGGATGCTCGACGGCATTGCTGTTCTCAAGGCCTGCGCCGATACATGGCCATCACCGACGCAGCACCAACAGGTAAGTATTGGTGATGCGCCCAATTCGGAGCTGGTGCTCTCACGCGATGACTACCACGATCGGTATTCTGGCAACGAGATCGCCCGCGGCGACGAGATGGTCTGCTGGTCGCAGCTTGAGCTCGCCGAGAAGGGTCGCGAGATTAGCGTCTCAGAGGAGGATGGCGCCTGGCACATCGGCGATGCGAGGTATATCTGGCATCTCGTCACGTTGCATCCGAAAGATTATGTGCCGGGACTGGTGATGCGAAATCTCGGCGTCGACGAATCGAAGACGATGTTGCGCCGGTATCTGGCGGCTCGGCGAATCCTGGGAGGATCGACCCGCTTTCATGAGTCGAGCAAGCGGATTGAATACTTAGGCGGCCCCACGGAAAAATTCCGCGTGGACATCCACTTGCTGCTTCGCGAGATGCAGAAGGCCGGAATCGACTGGGACGAGTTCTGCAAAGCGAGCGACCTTGAGGAACCCATTGGTCCATTGCTGTCGGCCGCGCTCGTGTTCTCCTTGATCGAGCGGCTGCGTCTTGCCGACCCCAACGCGATCATCGCCCGTCCGCCGCGATCGGAAATGGCGCGGCTAGAAAGCGATGAGATGATTCGAGCGCTCTTGCCGCGCGTCAATCACTTCACGTATCACTTGCCGCGTGATCTGGATGCACAGACCGCCGAGCAAGCGCGTGAGGCGGTCGCCGCATTGGCCGAGTCGCAGGGAATGCGTGTGCACATCGAGGCCGGTGTCCTCAAGATGGAGGGAGATCCTCTGCCCCATCTGGTCTATGCCGGTGATGGCGAAGAATTGAGGTCTGCATTGGCAAGCCTCGGGCTCGCGCCCTACTTCGCCGTGATTCCGCATTGGTTCAAGGTCGACAAGTCGATTCTCGCAGAGGGAATGTGGCCGTATGCGTTCGGCTACAGCCTTTACTTGGACATTGTCCGAGCGAGTTGAGGAAGAAGATGTGATCGCATGTCCCGGTGCATCATGTGCCGGGACATGCGCCGCGGACGCGGCGCAACGCTACAGCGCGACCACATATTTCAACGCTTCGAGTCCACCTGAAATCACCTTGCAGTTGAATTCGCGATCCAGCGCTACAGGGTTCGTCGTGATGAAGGTGTGCAGCGGTCGCTCCGTAAGGAACGCATCGCAATAGACGACAGCACCCATCACATGGTGAATATCCACCAGATCATTGCCATCAAGCTTGCGCCGTTTGTCACGCCGAATAGCGGCATGACACTTTGCCTGCGCGTGCAAGGTCGGGAATGCCACCGCGCCCTTGCCTGCTCGAGCGACACCTACGAGGACCAAATGTGCAGCCTTCTCTCGCTCAGCGCGCTTTGTTTGCGAGAGGTGAATCGAATTCTCCCGTTCTGTCTTCATACTGGCGTCGACAAGGTCCGTCGACATTTCAGCAAAGAGCTCCAGTGTCCCGCCAATCTCTACCAGAAAGGTTTGGTCAAACGTGCCTACCTCGTCGGCGTGGGCCGCATTGGACGAATTCAATCGCTGAGCAATCCCGTCGAAGCCATCGGGCGGTACGCTTCCGTCCAGCGTCATAACAATGTCCGAAAGGCTCCGATTCCATAAGTGATCTGTAAATGCCTTCTGTATGACGAGTTCGTCCTCTGCCCGAAACGTTGTGCCGCTGGGGTAGCAGGCACCAAGAACAAATGGTAAACGCACCCAGACCGTTGACTGAATGGGCGGTAGCTTGTCTCCAGCGGAGTGCTTTGACAGGAGGTAGAAAATCTCCTTCGTCATGCGCTCGTACTCGTCGCAAAGAGCGACTCCGAGACTGAGCTCATCGACGATTTCCGCTGTCACACGCCGGCTTTCGGGAACGGTTTGCTTAAGCAACTCAAGAAAAGTCGCCGGGCTCAATGGACAGAATGCTCGACCCGACGCGACCGCATTGCGAAGCGCCGATAGCAATTGCAAGTGAATGGGCTGCTGTGCACACCCTAAAGCGGCATCGCGCAGGAAAATCCAAAATCGCGTATCCATGTACACGGCCGTACGCTCGGCGATTGATTCGTAGAGCGCCTCACGGAGGCGACGAACGTGAGTTTCAACAGGGACATGCGGCTCAGCCCGGTGCCGCTCGAAACTGGCCCGAAGCACCTCGGGCGCGGGGCGTAAGCGTGCACGTCGTATTTCAGACTCGAGAGTCATTGAATCAGGCGTCTCAGCATGCTGTCTGTTCGCGGAATTTGCATCGGCGACAAGAATGCGTTGGGAAGCTCCTCGAGTGCGGCTCACCATCGTGGCCAATCAATCGCATAGGCGTAACATCGTGAATGTTATCGTGCAACTAGTAAGTTATTAAGGCTGACGGGGCTTCTGCCCCCAGCCTCCGAGCGACAAGCCCAGACTGATTACTCCGGTCACGGCGAAAATCGACGCATGACTTCCTGTCCATGCGCGACAACTGCACTGTCGAGGCCGCGCCAACTCTTGATCCACTCGCGGTAACTTTCGTAGTGAAACGCAACTTCGTTGCCCGCGACTGCTTCGGCGAAGCGAGCGATTTCTTCACGGTGCTGCACTAGGTCTTTCGTCGCAATAGCCCGCCCGCTTCTCTCGGCCGGCTCGGCAAATAGATAGAAAAGGATCGGCGTCCGGTCACGGCGCCGTCCTTCGGTCACTAGTCCAAATGCATGCTTGATCAATTGCGCGGCATCAAGGTAAGAAAACTTTTCCTCTCCTGCACGCAGGCGATCTCGCATCCGCTCGTACCCTATCATTTGCCGGCCCCAGACCGGACGGTCGTAAGCATCAGACAGGCTCACGGATTTCACATCCCGGAAGGGCTCGAAGCGTTTGCTTTCAACCCCAACCAGGGTCGTTGGGGTTTCCACAACTGCGTCCAGCCATGGATGGCGTCCGCCCGGCCAAGGAAATCGCGCGCAGAACTCGACGTCTACCATCCCCGGGACCCCGGCGGTCTCGATACCCTTCAAGGGTGGAAGTTGTTCCGGCCGCTCAATGAACCAGCCGAAGCAGTTGACCGCGAGTGCCGCCGAACTTTCAAGGCTTGAGAACTTAGCCGACTCAATTTCCTTTCCAGCGGCATTCGCAAGACGCTGGAGAACATGGCTAACAGGTACGCCGGGCAAGAATTGCGGGACAGTCACCAGTCGATCTCCATGTTATGGAAGGCACACGTATCGGCGAACGCTTCAAGTGCATTGTGGCTAACAATACGACGCCAGCGCTTTCATCGGTCGAATCTATTATCTTAGAATCGAAGCAGCGCGTGACTACTCAGACTAAGCCACCAAGAATGCTCCAGCAGAAGACTCAATATCTACTTGCTATCGCGGTCGCTCTCGCCTTTCTCGGTGGCTGCGATTCGCGCGCACCCGCACCGGCGATCGCCTCCGCACCTGCGAATCATGCGGACCCTGCACAAACGGAACCGTCCCAAACCAATACGCGGAGGATTTCGACGGGACCTGAAGAAGGCGATGAGTGGGAATACGAAGAAGGTATTGACCCCATAACGAAGGCTGTCTCGCACACCGCGAAACGTCGAATTGCCGGAGAGACCGAAACGCTTGTGGCCGACATTGAATTCCACTGTGAGTCAGCGCAGGGCGGCAAGTCATCATTCCTGAGAATCACGACCTACGATCGATCGCAACAAGTCGGCGACGTTATTCCTCCCGCCCCGATAAACGAAGCCGCCCCAATCGAGTATCGACTCAACGGACAGCCGCGTTCAATCTCGTTGCCTCTGCTGTACGAAATTTCGACCCCCTCGGGTTTCAACAACCAGGTTCGTCTGACATTCAGGCAGCTGTCACTGGGTTTGCTGGATTCGGTGACCAAAGCTGGTGACTATCCACTCTTCGTAAAGGATCCAGAGTTCGTAGTTCGATTGGCTACGCAAGCCGGAAATCTGACGCATCAGATGTCGTTGGAGGCTCCTGCGGTGAAGAAGGTGCTGACGGCGTGTGAAGTTCGCTTTGGCACTGCTGCCGAAGAAGCCGCTGCAATCGAAACGTTAGAGCAGGAAAAAGAAGCTGCCAAACGGAACGAAAATGCTCAGCGGGATGCGGCGGCCAAAGCGGAAGAGGATAAACGCGCAGCTGCATACGCAGATCAGATGCGAAAGGAACGAGAGGCTCGACTCAACCCTGGTGTCTATGTCGCGTTGCTAAGCGGAACTGCTGATGGCGTCACGATCTACAAGATCCTGGAGGTCGATTCAGTTTCGGATGGGAACGTGGCAACGATAAAGCTGACAATCGGAAAAACCAGAGGGCACTTCACCTGCCCCGCGGACGACAAGGACTGCTTCGTGCTGACCGGTACGGCGCCGCGAGAGGACTCTACGGGCTTGTACAGATTCACATCCAGCGATGGTAAGTGCCGGTTTCCGATTGACCCGTCATCCGATGGCAACGTAGAGGTACCTGAACTCCAGCATTCAGGGCGCTGCGACGGACGGGATGGCGGCCTGGACACTTCAAACATCGTCGACGGAGATTACCCAGCCCTGTGCAAGAAGCCCGATGGCTCCTGGTACAGGTGTACCGAAGGTGCGGCTGGTTAGGCTGCGGCGCGTGCCTCCGCAATTGCTGCTACGGACTTCAACATCTGAAGCCTGCGACTCGATCGCGGACGCGGAGGGCGGCAGCGCTGCCGGTAGTCGCGCCAAGCTGGTGGCCCCATCGAAGTTTGAGCTAGCCACTAGTCGTCCTGTGCGAGCTCGATTGCGGTGTTAGGCGGCACTCAAGAGCGTCAAGCCTTCTTGGTGAGCTTGCGAATGGCGTCTGATTGCGCCTGCGCCATCAATGCAAGAGCATCGTCGGGGTTCTCCACAAAATAGGCCGTGAGCAAGCTCTTGAGCTCGGCGGGTGAGAACTCCAGTCTCATTAGAAAGGCGCCGCTCAGAGAAAGGTCCGCGACTTTGGCATATGCGGTCATGCCCTCGCCCCAACTAAGTGATTTCCGGCCATGTACTGGGTGATAGCTCATCCCCTTTTCCACTACCGGAACGACGTCAACATCGTGGTAGTGGACCGAGCGCCGCCAACCCGTGAACGCAATCTTCATCTGACACCACCTTGGCTTGTAGCGTTTTCCCGCATGCTCATTCTGCCCGCCTTGTTATGCAACTGGCGATTTGGTTCCTCTCGCTCACCCAGCGTTGCCCAGCATGTGAATCGAATGCTTTCCAGTAAACCAGCAACCGGTCACGCGACTTCGCCGATACATCCCTAGCCATCCCGTCTTCCGATCAAAGACATCTACATGCCAGGAGTGCTCTCCACTCAGTGGAAGCGTTCCTTTTAACGCCTCCAGATCCGCAAGCCAGTGTTTCAGCCCTGCTGATATGAGCACGCAGCTCCAACTCTTGTTGTCCCAGGAAACAATAGGGTTTTGGGAAGGCTTTTGATCCTCCCTTCCGGTGTGAGCGGTTAGATGCAGCGAGTCTGTGCCGCCGTAGAAAGGATCGTGGTGATGAAAAAATCCTCGGCGTATGAATGCGCGCCACCACTCCTCGTCCTTCCACATGGAATTTTGCGCCAGCCAAGTGGGTGATGGCCCGTTAAATGGGTCGGCAGTCTGAGGAAGAACCCAGCCCGCATCGCGAGGCTTCCAAGCCCAGGCGGCGTAATAGTCGAGCAGATCATTCCTACCCCAAACTTCCTCAACGAGCGTCAACACTTTGGAATCGCCTGTTGGCTTTCCGGCGGAGTACCACTTCGCAAGTCCCTGGCCAACGTCTGCCCATCCAAGAAGACAGCTAAGCGCATAGTGCAGCGCTCCCCAAGACGAGCAAGCTGACTCGAGCCCGCCATTCGAAGGGCGCGGAAAACCATCCGACGTGCCGTCGGCTAGCGCGCGATGCAGAGCACTGTAAAGTTCGTCCCAGCTCATCTGAGTGGCTCACATTCCAAAGTTGCGACGCGCCCGAGCTGTCACGCGCTGATATTCGCGAGCCGTGGCGAGACATTAACCGTCATTGCTTCTTGCGGAATCTGCCGCCCCTCCTCACTCCATCCGGCCAAGAAACATCCGCTCTCACAAAGAAGTCGGCGTTTGTATAGCTGAACACGATTGGTGATACCGGCATCAACTTCATTTCCCTGCCGAATTCGAACGGAGTCATTACCCGAGTTCTAAGCCCCTTGATCGCGCTATTGCCGCGCTGACTCTCGATTGCGTCGCGAAGCCGATAGTCCATGGTTAGGAAGCAGTAACAACCGCTTAGCTCGGCTGTGCGAATATGCCAGGCATCCTGTGAATTCTTGGGACCGAGCGCGGCAATCAGCGATTTGTGCAACTCGTCGCTTGCGCGATCTATCCTGGCCTTTTGTTGTTCCCGGACGGTAGGAAGCTTCAAGTATGAAGGGCCCAGCGTCGGCCCTGCGTATCCATCGACGCTGTCGATCGCCACGTCGGAGAATATTGAATAGTCCATGTAGCCGTATCCGCGAAATCGACCCGTCGGCTGCCGAAACTGCTCGTCCAGAAGCTCCGCAGAAGTCTTCAACTCGATAAGCCCGATCTTGGCGAGATAGGTGATACCGCCGAGATACTTGATGCATCTGGATTCCCGCGAATCGTCGTTGCCTGATCGCACAGGAATTCGGGCCGTGTAGCCGGTCTTAATCTCGTGCGGGCCCCACATCTGCGTGCCTGTCGATATCCATGCCGTCTCGTGCGTCACCCCGTGACTGAGAACGGTATTGTCGACAAGCACTTTTATCCGCCCAGACTTTTGTAGAAGCCTGCGCCCTTGTTGAGTTGATGCTTTCAGCAACCAGGTCGCGAGCACCGGCACATACTTGAACCGCAGTTGTTCAAGCCGAGACCTCCACGACATCTACCAAGCCCTCTTGACGTCCGTTGCCGGACGTCCGAACTGCGCAGAACTGATCACGTAAAAGATCCGGCATCGATGCGCACGTACTTCGCTAATTCTTGAAGTTTTCTTTGCGCGAAACCTCGTTCTCGGTACATTAGATCGCAAGCGCATAGGCCTGACGAATTCGCCCCGATATCTCTTCCAGCGTCCCTGGCAACCCCAATGCACTCGGGCTAAGCGCCGCATCAGTTGCGATACCCGCGAGGAATCGATCGATATCCTGCGAAATTTTCTCGACAACCGCGATCCGTGTTTCTGGGGCTAACAACTGCGCCAAACGGAGTACGTCATTCGCATGCTTGCGGATGTTCTTCGTATCCACGGCTTCGCCCTTCTCCTGCCGCGCCCTCAGGTCGAGCCAGGCCACGGCCTTCAAGGGAATGAGCCGATCCTCTCCCACCCAGGGCAAGCCGTCCGTTTCACGGCGTCCGCCCAGAATGAACGCGTAGTAATCGTCGTCGAGCAGGATCGCCGACAGGCTCGCTACCGCTTCATCAATAGGTATGGGCGTGAGATGACTACCTTCGGCCAACGAGATCCCTTCGGGAGCCCTGCAGAAGAGCTCCAACATGGCTGGATATCGTGCGTCGGCAGGCTTCTGAAACCGATAGAACGCTGGCTTTCCGGTGGCGCTCGCCTGCCGAATCTCGTACTGCCCAGCTTCAACGAATCGCCAAAACGTCTCGCCGAAACCGGCGTCGATTGCTTCGATATGCAGAACGACATCCAGGTCCTTCGTGGCGCGAAAGGCCAAGCCGGCATCTTCCATGGCAAGAGTCGCAGCAGTTCCGCCGATGAGCACGTACTGGTGCGCGTGTGCGGCAAAGGACTCCCGAAACAGGTCCAGTCCCTTCACCACGGGAACTGTTTCCGGAGTTCATCGAGCGCCAACTGCACGCGTTCGTCCGTCTCATGTTGCAGACTGAGCGTGAGAGACAACGGATCTACCGTTTGTCTGTTGGCGAGTAGTTCGGGGGTGTAGTTCCACAATTGCCACTCGCAGCAACCCTCACGCGATTCCATCAGCTCTTCGACGCCTGCCTTGGTCGCAGCCTTCCATTGCAAAGGACTCACGGCGTAGACAGGCACGGCGGGCTCAGCAAGCAGAGATAGTTGGGCTAGTGCGCTCATGCCCGCGATGCGGATTCTTGGCGGCATCCATTTGGTTGTCGGGCGTACCCAGACCCTTCGCTTCACGGGGCTACGCAATAGAGGCCTCGCCTGCTCCCAGACTTCTTGGGGGCTGCGATCGGTATTCAGATGTCGATCTCGGCCCCGGTGCTCGAGCTTGACGATGCCCGTGGCGGTAAGTTCGCGTACGGCTCGGCTCAACGTCATGGGTGTGTAGCCGAGATTCGCAACGATTTCCGCGGGCTTCCATTCAGCTTGCCAAGGCTTGTGAAGTAGTGCGGCGATCAGCAGTGCCTGCGTTGCTGGGCTCAACGCAGTCGACGGCGCCTGCCGAGTCTGACGGAAGTATTCTCGAAGATCGATTCCAAGGTCAGGCAGGTACAGCTGGTTGCCCGGTACCAAGAATGGCACCTGCTGTTCGACGAGACGTTTGCGCTCATAAGATGCGAGCGCATCGGTTACATAGATCACTGGTAGGTTCGCCATGGCTTTCAGCTTCTTGAGCTGCGCCCTCACCTCTGCCAAACCTTCATTGCGACCGCGCCGGTGGTTGGCCATCAGGATCGGGTGGCCGAGCAGCGTGAGCTCCCGCGTATCGAAGGCATCTTGCAGAAAATAGGGAAGCTTCGCGGCGCCGGACCACGGACGAATCCTTGCGGTGAGGCCCAAGCTGTCGTGCAGATACTGCTGGATGGCGGTATCGGCGATGCGGGTATCGGCGGCTTTGGATAACATTGCTTTCGAACAATAACATTCGTAGTGTTATCGTGCAATTTCCGGGTTAAACACTATCGCCGATGAGCCCTCAGCTCAGATCGCCACCGGCACTCGTTGTTCCGCGTTGTTCTTGACACGCACTCAAGGTACCGGTACAACGCGGAACAACGTATTCGAGGCCCCAAATGGACGAGACCTACACCGCGACCAAGACACGCTCAGGCAGACCAGGTTGGAGCGTAATTTTCCGGCACCCACTGCGACGAGACACGCGCGGTAAGGCAGGTCTTAAGGTTCGACGGGGGCTCGATACCACTGATGACGCCCGCGCCGATGAACTCGTGGGGCAGCTCAACGCACTCCTTGGCGACCGACGCTGGTGGAGCGCCGACCGCCGAGCAGATGCTGAACATGAGTTCGCCACACTCGTTGTGTCTGCGTTCTATGACGGAATTGAAGTGGGCCGCGTCGACACCGCGAGTATTCGAGAGTCGAAGATCCCACTCCCCGGCCGCGAACAGGGCTATTCGCGCATTCTCTTGGTTGGCACAACGGGCGCCGGGAAAACCACGCTATCTCGCCACCTCATCGGCTCGAATCACAGTTCAGATCGCTTTCCTTCTACCTCGACCGCTCGAACCACAATCGCAGATACCGAGATAGTGACGTCCGACGGTTCTTTTGAGGGCGTCGTCACCTTCATGTCGGAATTTGAAGTGCGCGCGCACATCGACGAGTGCATCGAAGCAGCGTGCCTCGCGACTATCGAAGGGCAGCCACCTGAGAAGATCGCGAGTGCCTTAATGACGCACCGCGAGCAACGCTTTCGACTCTCCTACATCCTCGGCGAGTTAACGCCGGAAGAGCCGTCGGCCGAGGAGGAAAGCGACTTTGAGTTCGATGACCTGCCGGCGCAGGCGGACGATGAGAGTGCTGTTTCAACCGAGGATCGGGTTTCAAATGCGTCACGGCTGCGAATCTACTTGGAGCGCATCGAGGCACTCGCAAAATCTACCGCCAATGAAATGACCGCCGATTTCGGAGAATTGTCCGAGCAACGAACACCCGATGACGCTGCCGCTTGGCTCGAGCTATACGGCGACAAGCTGTTTGAGGGCGAGGACTTTGCAAAGCTTTCGCTCGACATCAAGGACGACATCGAGAGTCGCTTTGATCATCTGGACGCGAAGATGTTGGACCGGTCCGCTACCGGTTGGCCGCAGTTCGCTACATTCCAAAGTGAGGATCGCGATTCGTTCCTGGATCAGGTTCGTTGGTTCAGCAGCAATCAGTCGACACAGTTCGGACGATTATTGACGCCACTCGTCGACGGCATTCGCGTGAAAGGTCCTTTCCGACCGATGAACCGCGATCTGCAAATTGCAGATCGCATTGTCTTAATCGATGGCGAAGGCCTCGGCCATACGGCCGAATCGGCCTCGAGCGTTTCAACGAAGATCACGCGGCGCTTTTCCGACGTTGATCTGATCCTGGTTGTTGACAGCGCCCAGCAGCCGATGCAGGCCGCACCAATCGCGCTGCTGCAAGCTGCAGGGAGTGCAGGATACGGAGACAAGATCGCGGTCGCCTTCTCTCATTTCGACCAAGTCAAAGGCGACAACCTGAAAACCGTTGCGCAAAAGCGAAGCCACGTACTCGCAAGCGTTGGCAATGCCATGACCAGTCTCCGGCAGCGCCTTGGCACGCCAGTCGCCACTTCGCTTGAGCGCCGACTGAACGAAAGGGCGTTTCTATTCGGTGCGCTGGATCGGGAACTGGAGTCCATTCCGAGCGGTGTAATCAGTGAGATGCGCCGCTTGATGCAACTGTTCCGCGAAACATCGCTGCCCGAGAAGCGGGCCGAAGCGACACCGATCTATGCCACTGGCGGGCTCGAGCTCGCACTACGCGATGCCGTGGAAAGTTTCCTGCGGCCATGGGAAGCGCGACTTGGACTTGTTTCTCGCGATGGAATCCGCACGGAACATTGGACACGGGTAAAAGCGCTGACGCGTCGATTCGCCAATAGCTGGGGTGATGAATACGACACGCTGCGGCCCGCGAGCGACTTGATCGGTCGTATCCAGGAAGAAATCTCACGCTGGCTCGATAGCCCTTCTGGCTGGACTCGGGAGCCGGGCGACGATGATGAGCGAGTTGCCGCGCTGAATGCCGTCCGCAACGGCGTCTTTAACGCCCTGCACACTCTGGTAACAGAGCGCCTGGGAGAACAACATCGCGCTGAATGGATGTCAGCCTACAACTTTTCTGGCCGAGGCTCGGGCTCGCAACGAGCCAGCGAGATCAGGCGAATTTACGAAGCAAGCGCACCGCCGATCAGCTCTTCGATGCAGCCAACCGCGCGCGCCTTCATGACAGATGTGATTCGCATCGTGCGAGACGCCGTTGAACAGTCCGGCGGTCGCTTCGAACTAGCACAAGCCGCGTAGTTGACCAGCAACATGGGAACTGACATCGAAGTCAGCATGCCCTTCTAACGGACAATGAACCTTTCGCCAACCTCGATTAGCCAGGTACCCGTCGAATCGCGCCGAGCGGCAGGATCGGTGTTCGTCGAGTTGATATCCATGGTCCGAAGCTTATCGACTTTGCCCTCAACAACAGCCTGCAGCACTCGACGTTCGACCCCAACAAACATTGGACGAAGCCCGATAGATCTTAAACTGCGAGCAACCGAGAGTGACATTTCATGTTCGCCCAACGGTCCTGCTCGGGTGATGTAGGAGCCAACAAGTTCGAGGGGAAAACTCGATTGCCCCACAATCGGTTCCATGACTCGACCCTTGATCCGAGCCAGCTCCTCGGTGGCCTCTTCGACACGAGGATCGCCTCCGGGCGATTCGCTTTTCAGATCTTGAGTTTGACGCGCTAGAAGTTCTCGAAGACTCGCTGCGAGACTCTCCATGCCGAGCGCATTCAGCAGATTCGCCATATGGACGCGCGCAATTCCAAGGCCTGCGTCATCGAGGTAACCCTCGGTGTCGGGGTGACCCGGTTCGACAGGATCTTTGACAGCAATGATCGGATTCTTGTGGCCGCCGATTTTCGACGCCCACCTAGTTACGATCGCGATGCGCTTCACGCGCATTGGCTTGCGGCTTTGGAGCACATCAACGCGTCCTGCCTGCTTGTAGGCGCCAGAGAGTCTCTTACTGGGGTCCTTGTCATGACTTCCCTTTGCCTCGGCAATCGTAAGATCACTGAGATGACCCGAGCACGCGACCCAGTCTGGCAAATCGCCAGCGCACCCGCGCTTCCGGCGAATCTCGATTGAATGACCGCCAAGTCGCACGACCTTCGATCCAAGATGCGCGAAAAAGGTCATCTTCATATAGCGCTCAAGATAGGCACGCGCCACGAAGCGTCCAAACAGGCCCGAAGCGGCGACCTTCACTTCCCTCGCGGCTCCTAGCGGCTCACGAAAGAGAAATGCCTTCTCACCGGGCTCAAGTAGGCCATCAAGGATTGACCACGAGCCAACGCGGGCACCTGTCGTCTGAAGAACCTCGCGGATACCCGCAGATTCTATTTCAGCAACTGTGAGACTTACTGCTCCGCCGCCAACCGGATTGAGGTGAGCGGGCTGGAATTGATGATCGAATGTTCTTGTCACTTGACTCTGGTACCCCCGCCCGCGATCGCCTCACATGAAAAATCGGAATTGGTATGGCGCACTACCGAGTCCTGTCATCCGCTTCACAACACGTGCGAGGACTTTCGCGTACCCAATGGTGACGGGAAGCGGATCGTAAAGAGCGTCGTTGTTCCAATCCATCTTTGAGAGCGAGAGGATTGCGTTAGCCGTATCGTCCCAAGGCCCATGCCCGGCATGACGTACGATTCGAATCGGCCGAGGCGTGCCACCCCGCCGGCGAGACTGCCTGAGAGCGTATGAGACGAACCGAGAAACGAAAACGCTGAGAATCGCGCGATTTTCAGCGTTACTGAGACGGCCTGAGATGCCGTGAGAAAGGTAATTGGCGGAGAGAGAGGAAGCAAGTCCGCCTTGTAAACTGTTGGTTCGGTAAGATGTTTTGAGTGAGGGTATGCCACATACCATCATTCTCTGGCTTGGGACTCCCACCTGAGTATCGAGGAAATTTCCGCGGAAGCCCCCTCCCGCGATAGATGTCCGGAAATCTCAGGTCAGGCCACTTTGCGGCTATTGCAACTAGTTCGCAGGCAGAGCCCATCGCTCAGTCAGATCGGCACATTCCGCGTCGGTGGATGAACATTCGACCTTCAAGACTGGCGTAATAGTTAACTGATGATGGCCTGGAAAATAGGTAGTTACATGCGTGAATACTCGTTTATAGGCAACCGAGTCCTTCCTAAAGGCAATCACGATGTACCCATCTCTGTTGACAGATCCGAACGACATATGCGATTCCCCCGGAGCAAGCGAGCCCGTCCAGAATTCCTTTCCCCCCAGTTCGACGCGTATGTCGGAAATCGGAACGGTCGACTGGTTAACCACGCGAACGCTTGAAGTCTTGAAGAACACATACGCAATCGCCACTGTGCATATGGCCGCGAGCAGGCAAATTGCCAGGAATCTGGGGAGCCTTGCGAGTTGCGATTTCAGCGAAATCATTAGAACGGACTCGTGCGAAGGCAGCCTTTTTGGATTGCTTCTTGGACTACGGGAACAGCCTCCTTAGGAGATAGAATAGAAAGACGAGTTCCGAGATTAATCATGAAATGGTTGTTATGAAGATCCATAAGGTTGTCACCGTCCGGGTAATTGGAATACCTTTCGTGAGCGTCAGTGAACATTGTTGCGAAGTCCGGTCCTAAGTACTGCGACATTAGCAAACTCGCCATTCCATGCCTAAACGCATTGGATTCGTCCGTGCCGTTGGAAACTCCTGGATAGATCTGGTTTTGTAGACTCACGGCAATGTTGTAATACCTTCTGGCCTCCGCGGAATCCCAGGGATGTAAAATCGCGTTCCCCCAGTCCCCCCGTCCAAACCATTCATTGTGCCGAGCCAGCTTTTTGCGCGATGTGCGATTGCAGTAATCACTTAGCACCATCCGCCGTTTTGCCGTTGCAAGTATCCCAGATTTCCGAGCGTCTGTTCGAT
>Ga0315910_10002409_pt1 | contig 16438 bp, 12 predicted proteins | sample EdamamesoilMG_FD_204470 | JGI IMG/M metagenome (GOLD analysis project Ga0315910, IMG submission 204470) | Garden soil microbial communities collected in Santa Monica, California, United States - Edamame soil | ecosystem: Environmental > Terrestrial > Soil > Garden | place: USA: California... | reverse complement strand
CTTCGGGCCAGCGCTCGGAAAGACGAAGGCCGCGCGCTTGCCGGTCGGAGTCCGGCCTTTCAGCGCACGATGGACGTGCTCGAGCGCGCGGCGCCGACCCGCGCCACGGTGCTCATCACGGGCGAGAGCGGCACCGGCAAGGAACGCCTGGCTCGCGCGATCCACCAACGCTCGGAGCGAGCGTCGGGGCCGTTCCTCGTCATCAACTGCGGTGCGCTGCCCGAGGCCTTGATGGAGAGTGAGCTCTTCGGCCACGAAAAGGGGGCCTTCACCGGCGCGGACAAGAAGCGGCCCGGCCTCTTGCGCGAGGCGGAGGGCGGCACCGTGCTGCTCGACGAGATCGGGGAGCTTCCGGCGAGCCTGCAGGTGAAATTGCTCAGGGTGCTGCAGGAACGCGTGGTGCGGCCCGTCGGCTCCGCGGTCGAGGTCCCGGTCGACGTGAGAGTGCTCGCGGCGACGAACCGTGACGTGGAAGCCGACGTGGAGGCCGGGCGTTTCCGCCAGGATCTCTACTACCGCCTGAACGTGATCCGCTTGAATATCCCAGCCCTGCGCGAGCGTCCGGAGGACGTGCCGGTGCTCGCCGAGCTGTTCCTGCGGCGGTTCGCGGACGAGATGCGAAAGGACGTGGTCGGGTTCACCCCGGATGCACTGCGGGCGATCCAGCGGCACGGTTTCCCGGGCAACGTTCGTGAGCTCGAGAACCTGGTGGAGCGCGCCGTCGCGCTCGCCTCCGGACGGGTGATCGGCCTCGGGGATTTGCCGCCCGAAGTGAGCGGCCAGCTCGGCGCCCCGGAGCAGGGTCTGCTCACACTCGGACCGGACGGCTGCGATCTCGACGCCGTGCTTCACGAAGCCGAGCGGCGGCTTTTGACGGCAGCGCTCGAACGAGCGGGTGGGGTCCGCACCGGGGCCGCGAAGGTGCTCGGCATCACGTTCCGCTCGCTCCGCTACCGGCTCGAGAAGCACGGTCTTGCGGCCCCGTCCGCTGATGGAGCCGACGGAGACGGTGAAGGCGCCGGCGACGAAGGAGACGCGCCGGACGACTGATGCTAAACTCTGCGATCATGCGCGCTCGGCCCCAGGCGGGCTTCACGCTGGTCGAAGTGATGGTCGCGGTGGCGATCATCGGCGTGCTGGCCACGCTCGGTATCGCCGGCCTGCGCCGGCATGCGCTCGAGTCGAACGTTGCCGGTGGCATCGTGGTCTTGAAATCGATCGCCGCCGCCGAAGAGCAGTATCGAGCGCTCAATCAGGTGTATTACGACGTTCCGGCCGCGAGCGAGTGGTATCCGGATCTGCCCGCTCCGAACCAGAAGCGGAGCTTTTGGATGGCGGCGCGCGGTGGCGGCGATGCCAGGAGCAACGACTGGTACCGTCTCGGGCCCGACATCCGGCAGCCCGTCGAGTTTCAGTTTCGGGCCAACGCCGGCAGCCCCAATCCGGACCCGGCGCCAACGCTCGCCACGGCTGCGATCGGTTTGCCGCCGGTGACGCCGAACGAGCAGTGGTACATCGTGGAGGGGCGGGCCAATGCGGACGGAGACTCCGTGTTCGCCTACGTCGCCGCCGCCAGCTGGTACCCGCACGTGGCGACCGCGGACGACGGCGAATAGCCGAAGCGCTCGTTTCGCGGGCGGTGCCGCTTTTGAGCCTGGGCAGTCCCCGAGGTGACATTTTGCGGCAGGAGCCAACGTGATCCGCTGTGGTCCAGTGTGGGGGCACGTGTTCGGGGCGGGGGCATCGGCGGATGCTTCCGATCCCCAGGATTTTCGCTGATTCCGCGCTTCTCGACCCGCTCGGCTCGAGCGCATGCCGCGAGACCCGGAAAACCGCGCGGATGGCACGCGGCCTGCAAAGGTGGGCGACTGGATGATGGTTCGTTCCGCCCCCCGCCGTGGCTTCACGCTCATCGAGCTGATGGTCGTCGTTGCCATCATCGGGATCCTCGCCACCCTCGGCGTCTACGCCGTTCGCAAGTACGTTCGTGCCACGAAGACGAGCGAAGCGACCGAGCTCGTCAACAGCATCCGCGCGGCCCAGGAGCAATACAAGGACGAGCGCTTCCGTTACCTCAACGTGAGCAGCGTCGACTCGAGCTCCGGCTCGTTCTTCCCGCACGCGGCCAAGGCCGATCTCAGCAAGAACGAGAAGCACACTTGGTACACTGGCGCCGCCAACAGCATCGCCGGACGCTGGGCGGAGCTCGGCATCGCCCCGAGTGCCCCCGTTCAGTTCGGTTACGCCTGTCAGGCGGGGCAGGGCGCCGGCGTGCCGACGCAGGCCGCGCTCGGTATCGCAGTGAACCTCAACTATCCCGCCTCCGCGCCTGACTGGTACATCGCGCGGGCGATGGCCGATCGATCGGGGCAAGCGGTCTACACCGTCGTCGTCGGCTCGAATTTCACCGACAACCTCTACATCGAGAACGAGGCGGAGTGATGATCAAGGTTTTCCGGTACGCACGGGTACGGAGCGAAGGGTCGGGTGGCCCATCGCATCTTCGAACAGGCCACCCAAACAAAAGGAACCGAGCATGTTGATACGAAAGCTAAGGAAAAGTCGCGGATTTACCCTCGTCGAGCTCATGATCGTGGTTGCGATCATCGGCATCCTCGCGGCGCTCGCCATCTACGGCGTGAAGAAGTACCTGACGAACGCCAAGACCGGTGAAGCGAAGAACAACCTCGGCCGTCTGGCGAAGGACGCCGTCGCCGCGTACGACCGCGAATCGATGGCATCGACGCTCCTCGCGGCGAACGCGAACGTCGGCTCGGTCCACCGCCTGTGCGACAGCAACGGTATCGCGCCCGTTCCGGCCGCCATTCCGCAGGGCCAGAAGGTCCAGCCGAATCCCGCCGATTGGCGCGTCGGGACGACGGTCTCGGGCTGGCGCTGCCTCAAGTTCTCGCTCGATAGTCCGGTCTACTACCGGTACGCGTACGCGGCGCAAAATCCGCTCAACAACACGACGGCGGCGTTCCAAGCCTCGGCGACGGGTGACCTCGACGGCGACGGCTCCACCTACAGCACCTGGACGTACCGGGGCTCGATCCTGAACGGCGCCATGCGCCTCGCGACGACGATCCAAGAACCGCAAGACCCCGAAGAATAGAACGGTTCCGGATCCGCGAGAGCCCCGGGGCCTCCTGCCGAAAGGCGCGAGCCCCGGGGTTTTCCGTTTTGTGCCTTGAGCGCCCTCGCTCGCCGGGCGAAGGTGCCTCGTGCTGCTGCCGATCGTCGCTCTGGTTCTCGCCGTCTTGTGCGCCTACATGCAGGCGCTCGGTGGGTCGCTCGTGTGGGACGATCGACTCCTGATCCTCGACGCGCAGCTGGTCCAGCATGGCGCCCCGTTGCGCGAGTACTTGTCGCGTCCACTATGGTCGGGTGACGGGACCGAGCACGTCAGCCTCGCGTACTACCGGCCGCTCGTGACATTGAGCTTCGCGATCGACCAGCAGGTCCACGGCTCGAACACCGCAGGTTTTCATCTGACGAACCTCGTCGTTCACGTGTGGACGGCGGTGGCCCTGCTCGTCGTGCTCAAAAAGCACGGTGCGCGGCCCTGGGTGGCGGCAGGCCTCGCCGCTGCGTGGGCGCTCTTGCCACGGCTCGCGGAGGCCGCCGCCTGGATATCGGGGCGAGCAGACGCGATGGCCGGGGCGCTCTCCCTGACGGCGCTCGCGCTCTGGGGGCCGTCGCGAGTCGCGCGCGCCGTCGCTGCCGGCCTGCTCGGGCTTGCCATGCTGGCGAAGGAATCGGCGCTCGCCGCCGTGGTCGCACTGATGGTGATGACGTGGGTCGAGATGCGGGACATGGAGAGGGACGCCCGGCTCAGGGCGATGCTCGAGCGGGTCGCCCCATTGCTCCTGGTCGTCCTCGCCTACGGCGCCGCCCGATTCTCGCTCGTGGGGCTCGAGGTCCAGGCAAAATCGCTCGGCGCCGTGGGTCGCGCTCGCACGGTTCTGGAAGCGGTCTGGACGTACACCCTGATGGTGCTCGATCCGCTGCGCCCCCGGGCGGTGATCGGGCGCGTCGGTGCCGTCACCTCGATCGGCACGGCGGGTGGTCTCTTGGTGATCGCCGCTGTCGTCGCGGCGATCGTCCGCTTTCGTTCGCGGATCGGTGCGCGAGAGGCGGTCGGTCTCGGCCTCGTCGTTTGCGGCCTCCTGCCGGTCGTGCACCTGGTGCCGATCCCGCTCCGCACGCTGACGGCCGACCGCTTTCTTTACCTGCCCGCGGCGGGCCTCGCGCTGCTCCTCGTCTCACCGGTGGAGCGGCTGCTCGCTGCCAAGCCCCGCGCCGGGATTTTCGGGGCCGTCGTCATTGCCGCTCTGTTCGTCGCGACGTTCCGGCGCGTCGGCGTCTGGTCGAACGAGACGGATTTCTGGGTCGAGACGTACCTCACCACCCCGCGCACCAACAACGCGGGCGCCACCGAGCTCGCAGGCGTGTATTTTCGCGGTGGGCGCTATCGCGAGGCACTCGAGCTCTCCTCGCGTGCCCTCGGCTACGACGATCCCAACCGGGAGGATCCGCAGCACAACATGGCGGTCTGCCTGTCGCGGCTCGGGCGGCGGGAGGAAGCACTCGCGAGCTTGCTCGCGAGCACGCGGGGTCGGCTATCACCGGAGGATGCGCGGCTCGTGGCCGTCTTTCAGCTCCAGGGGGGCGAAGTGGATGCCGCCCAGAAAAGCCTCGAACGGCTGGCCACGGACGGCGATCCGGGGGCGAAGGCGCTCCTCGTGCGGGTGCCGATCCTCCGGACCGCGCACGACGAGCTCGGGCGACTCGGGTCCACGGGCGATCCCGAGCGCCGCGCGCGGCTTGCCACCTTGCTGAGCGATCACGTGCGCGCCGTGCCGGCCTGGCTCGAGGCGGCGCGTGCGCCGACGAGCACGAAAGCGGGGCTTCTCGAGGGGCTCAGCTACCTGGTTCAGACCGGCGAACGCGACGCGATCGAGACGATGGCGCGCGCCTACCAGGCGCGTTTCGGGCCCTTGGATTCGGCGTTTTCGGGCATGGTCGAGGTCCGCGTGGCCGAGATCGACTACCTGCTCGCGGTGGCGCCCCTCGTCGGTCTCGCTCAGGGGCGCGCGGCGAGTGCCGGTTCGACGACCGGCGGGTAGGTCGTGCGCATGAGCTCGGGCGTTCGGTAGTACTCGAGCTGCACGCGCTCCCAGGTGCGAAGCTCCTCGGCCATCACGCGCAGGCGGCCGCGCTCTTCCTGCGCCAGGTCCCGGGTTTCGCCGGGGTCGTGCTCGAGATCGAACAGCAGGTAGGCCTCGTACCAGTAGTCGTAGATGATCTTCCAGCCGTCCCGCACCATCGCGAGCTGATCCGCCTTCGGCGTCTGCGCGACGACATAGGCCGAGCGCGAGCGATCGACCTTTTGGCCGATCAGGTCGAAACCCTGAAAGCTCGGGTGCGGTGGGAGCCCGAGCCGCCCGAGCACCGTCGGCACGATGTCGATCGCCTGCGAAAGGCCCGGATAGGTGCCCGCTTCGACGCCCGGTCCGTGAACGATCACGGGAACTCTCACCGATTCGTCGAACAGCGAGCCCGCGTGGCACACGATGTCGTGCTCGTAGAAGGCCTCACCGTTGTCGGCGCCGAGAACGAAAATCGTGGAATCGAGCTGCCCCGTTTGCTCGAGGTGCGAGACGAGCCGGCCGATCTGCCCGTCGACGTAGCGGAGCGAGTTGCGCCACCGGTTCTTGACGATCTCGACTTTTTCGAGCGGGTAGTTGCCGAACGCATACGGGAAATCGATGGTGTCCGGCTGGAACGGGCGCTCGCTGCCGTCGGGCGTGCGGTACGGGAAGTGGCTGTTCTGCAGATTCACGTAAAGGAAAAACGGCTGATTTCCCGGCTTGCCGATGAAGCGGATCGCTTCGTCGATCGTGTCGCGGTCGTCGATCTTGCCCGAGTAGCCCCAGCTCTTCGCCCAATCGGCAAACCCCGGGTCCCCTTCGGGAAGCGTGGCGCTCTTCAGCGATTCGGAGTGGAAGAAATGATCGAGCCCGCCGGTGTCGAGGTAAGAGTGCATGTTCCCCCAGTGCTCGTTCTGCGACGAAACGAGCCCGGTGCGCCAGCCGAGCGCCTTCAGGACGTCGTAGATGAGGACGCGAGGGTAGGGGGGCGAACGGGGGTAGAGGTGGTGCTCGGGGTCGCGGAGCGGATAGTGCGAGGAGAGGACCGCGGGATCGGCGTAGTTCGAGTGGGAGGCCTGGGCGTACATCGAGAAGCGCAATGAGCGCTCGGCGAGTCGATCGACGACGGGCATCACCTGGTGCTTGCCGCCGAAGGCCTGGAGCACGTTCGGCTGGGCGGAGTCGAACAAGAGGAGGATGACGTTCCAGCGCTTGATCGTGCTCCGATCGAGTGAGGCGACCCAGGCGTTCATCCCGATCTGCGGGCGGCGAACGATGCGAAGGTGCCGCCCGGTGAGATCGTCTTGGGTGAGCGCGGCCCCCATCTGCGAGCTCGAGCTCGGCACGAGGAGCAGGTGGGAAAGGGGCCCGCCGCGGTGCGTGCGCGCCGTTCGGTAGGCGCGACCGAGCGAGAGCCTGAGGCCGATCGCCGGATCCCGGACGATGACGTGCGACTGCCCCGGGCCGAACTCGCCGAAGCCGGTGGCGACCAACGACAGCACGGCGACCGCGAAAAAGGCGGCACGGCTGCCGGGAAGCGGTGCCTTCCGCTGCGACAGCGCGCGGAGGCCGCGCCGCGCGAGGAAGACGAGACCGAGCGCGGAGCCGGGCAAGAGCAGGAGCAGCAGCGGGTTCGTCTCGAGCACGTGCTTGACGAGGAGCTTGCCGCTCGAGAGCGCGAACGAGAGCGAGCTCGAATCGAGAAAGCTCCCGAACGCCCAGAAGAGTCCCCAGCTCGCCGCGTAGGCGAAGGTGAGACACCAACCGACCGCGAGCGCAACGACGCCGAGCGCGACGCGCCGGGAGGGCACTCGCGAGACGACTCTCGTCCACCCTGCCGCCACGATGCCGATGACGAGGCCGAGCACACAACCGAGGAACAGCTCGCCGCTCAGCAGCTCGAGGCGCTCGAGCCAGCCGAACGAACGATCGCGGAACGCCGTGCGGGACATCGCGGCGAGGAGCGCCAGGCTGGCGAGCGTGAAAACGAGCCCGACCGGCGCCCCGAGCGTGAGGGCCTCCCCGAAAAACCGAGCGAAGGGCGCGAGCCGCGAGCGAAAGGGGGAGCGGAGCCCGATTTTTTCTGCTTCGGTGCGGGGTTCCGAGCCGTGGGCCACGAACGTCCATTATGCTTGGCGGCGTGCGAGTCCGCGAGCGTCCGCTCGTTCAGTCGGTGGCCCTCGTTTCGGTGCTGCTCGCCGTCGTCCTCAGCGTCGCACCGGCGTTTGTGAGGAACCTCCGCGCGTCGCGCTTCGTGGAGCCGCTCGACGGCCTGTCGTACATCGCTTCGCGGGCGACCGTGCTCGCTGCCGGCCGACCGGTGGAGACGGCGTACCCGCCTACGGCGCCCCTCACACCGAGCGTCGTCCCGCGCGGCGAGCTCGTGGTGGATCCCGCGGGCACCTGGGACCACCCGACCTGGCGGCTCCTCGATTTTCGTGCCGACGAGCCGCACGCGTACTCGTTTTCGTTCGAGAGTGAGAACACGCCCGACGGTGCCCACTTCGAGGCCACCGCACGCGGTGACCTCGACGGCGACGGCAGCACGAGCACGTTTGCCCTCGGTGGCGACTATGTCAGGGATGGCTCGCCACGGACGGGCCCGCTCGCGCTCCACCGTGAGGTCGAGTGATCGAGAAGAGGCGCGCACCCCTCGCGCGCTTCGTTGCGCTCGTGCTCGGGGTGGGCGCGGTCGTCGGTATCCAGCTCGTCCGCGCGCGACTCTTCGAGCGCTTCAGTGCTCTCCGCGAACGGACGGACGGCTACGCGCTGCCGAGCCCGGAGCAGGTCGTGGTGATGAGCCTCGGTCATCGTTCCGCGCTCGCCGATCTGATTTTCGCTCACGTGCTCGTCTGGCACGGCCTCAATTTCGAGCAGAAAAGGCGGCTGGAATTCGCCGCCGACTACCTCGACACGGTGAGCGCTCTCGACCCCACGTTTCGCGAAACGTACTACTTCGGGGACACGCTGATCGCCATGCAGCCGGTCAGCCCGCGCCGGGAAGACTACGTGCGTGCGCGCCGCTTGCTCGAACGCGGTCTCGCCGCGCGGCCGGGCGACACCGAGCTCTGGTTGAGCGCGGGCCAGTTCATGGCCTTCGTCGCGGCGCCGTGGCTCGAGGACCCCGCCGAGCAGGCGGAGTGGAAGCTCGCCGGGGCGCGCGTGCTGGCGCGGGCCTGCGAGCTCGTCGGCTCGAACGAGAACATCCCGTACCATTGCATCACGGCCGCGGGGCTCTTCACCCGCGCCGGACACCGTGAAGCGACGATCCAATTCCTCGAGCGGGTGCTCGCGGTCTCCGACGACGAAGAGATCCGCGCGATGGCGCTCTCGTACCTCGAAAAAGCGATCGGGGACCGCGCGCGCGATCGCATCAAGCTGCGCGCCGACCGCTTGCGGGTGGCGTGGAGGGACGACCTTCCGTTCGTCAGCTTGACGACGGTGCTCGCACTCGGTCCGAGAACCGCGCCCGAAGCCTGCGCCGGCCTCGACCGCGAGACGAGCGCCTGCGCCACGACCTGGCGCGCCTGGCGCGAACGCACGGAATCCGAACAGCCCCCCGAGTAGGCCGGTGGAGCTGACTGGATCTACGCAGCTCCGCACCGCAGTTAGCAGCTGGTGACGGGAGACCCGTGGGCGGCGCGGTGCTCGCCGCGGAGCCAGCGGCTGGTTCTTCTGGTTTTTCGAGAGTCGTCATCCGTAGGAGGTGGTGCCGAGTTGAATCGATGGGCTGCCGCAGGCTCCGCGCCGAGCCTTTTCAAAGAGGACAACGGCTCCGTACGGCGACGGATGCAGCCCTTTTTGAAAGAGGGCCACGGCTCCGTACGGTGACGGATCGAATACAGGCTCGGCCGCGGAGTGAGGAGCTTCTGAGCTGCTCACTCCGTGGCGAGCACCGCGCCGCCCACTCCCCAACAATCGCTCCTTGCTTCACGCGGCGCGGCTCCGCCCCACGGCAATGACCGGCTAAGCAACCGTCCCAGCCGGAGGGGCCGCTCTAAGGAAACTTGACCGTCAATGTCGCCTTCTGACCAGGCGTCACGTTGACCGTCTTGGCCTTGCGGCCGTGCTCCGGGTGCACGAACACGACCGTGTGCTGGCCGGGTGGCACCGTCGTCGACTTCGGCGTCTTGCCGAGCGGGCGACCGTCGAAGATCACCATCGAGTCGGGCTTGGACGCGAACGTGAGCGTGGCGTTGGCGCCCTTCGGTGCCGCGGGCGGCTGAGCCGGGGCGGGCGTGCCGCCGGTGCTTGGGCTGCTGTGCGTGCGCGAGCTGCTGCTGCCGCTGCTGCTGCTGCCGCTGCTGGTGCTCGCCACCGCATCGCTGCTGCCACCACCGGTGGACATGTCGATGATGAAGGTCTTTTCGGCCTGGCCGTCCTCGAAATCGATGCGCTTCTCGAAGCGGGCGTAGCCCTTCTTCTCGGCGACGATCGAGTACGATTTCTCTGCTTCGAGCTCGACGGCGATCGGGAAACGCGGGATCGGCCGGCGCTGATCGCCCTCGACCAGGGTCACGCGCGCGCCCTCGGCGTTGTTACCGAGCTTGATCGTCGCCAGGCCCTTCTTCACCTTGAGCTTCGGCTCGAGCGCTTTCATCTGCTCGGGCTCGACGTTCACGGTTTCCTCGTACGGCTCGTAGCGTTCGCCGCCTTCGATCCGGATCTTGTGCTCGCCGGGTCGCATGCTGCGATCCTCCTGCGGCAGCGGTCCGATCTCCTTGCCGTCGATGAACAACTTGAGGCCGCGGCCTTCGGCGCTGACCTTGATGCCGGTGCCGCTGCTCGGTGTGGCGAGCTCGACGTTCTGGACCGTCTCTTCACCGGGCGGGACCTTGATCCCGATGTCCGCGGTGGGCGGGTAGCCGGCGGCAGCGACGCGAACGAGGTGCGTCCCCGGCTTGAGCTCCGACACGCGACAGGGTGACCCGGTGCAGGAGGCCTTGGCGCCGTCGACGTAGATCTCGACGCCGTCGACCGGCTTGTTGCCGGGACCGGCCACGGTGACGACCAGCGAGCCGGGCTTGCCCTTCATCAAGAAGAAGGCACCCGCACCGACGCCGGCGAGCACGACGAGCACGAGGACCAGCATCAAGTTGCGGCCGCCGCTCGGCTGCTGAGACATCGCGTACGGCTCCGGCATCATCGGCGACGGCATCGAGCTCGTCGGCTGGGTCATGGGCGGAGGCGGCAGCGGCCCACGCGACATGGATGGTGGCGGTGCGAGCGAGCGAGAAGGGAGTGGCGCAGGCGGCGGCGGCGGTGGCTTCGACGGCACCGGCGGCGGCGGCGGCATGCGCGACCCGACCGGTGCACCGGCGGCGGGCCGCGGTGCGGGCAAACCAGCGGCGGGCGGTGGCGCGCTGTGGAGGAGTGCGCGCGCCGGATCGTCCTGCGCTTTGTCGAAGACGGTGGTCGCCTCGTCGTCGTCGTCCCAGTCGATATCGACGGCGCCGGTCTTGGGCCGATCAGGTGAAGGGGGCGGCGGCGGCGGCTTCGAGACGAGCTTCATCACGCCCGGTGGGGGCGTCGATGTCTCGTCCATGCCCAGGCCGATGCCGGGCAGCGGCGGAAGTGGTGGTGGGGTCGCCCGCGAGGGCAGCGGGGGCGGCGGCACCGAAGACGACGAGCGCGCGCCGGGGAGCGGCGGGGGTGGCGGCGGATTGCCTGACGCCTTCGAGGGCGGCGGCGGCGGCGCCGACAGCCGCGACGGCGGCAACGGCGGCGGTGGCGGCGCTGCTGAAACCTTGCTCGGCGGCGGGGGCGGCGGCAGTGCACCAGGAGGCGCCGCGAGGCCGAGCAGCGTTTTCTTTTGGACCGCGGAGGACGATGGCGGCGGTGGCGGGGCGGAGGCCCCACGCGATGACTTCTTCGCCGCCAGCCCGTCGAAGACGTCCAGATCCGATCCCTTGTCGCTCATCGATGTAATGGGGGTTCCAGGTGTCATACCGCGGCTCGGGGAGATTGGCGAGTGGTAATGCCCGGACAAATGGGGTTTGAGGGCGCCACGACGGGCATTTTCGGGGACGCTATTTTCCGGCTACCGGGCGGTTCTGCAGGGGGGCCCAGCGCTTCGGTAAGACGATCGGAGTGTCGGTGAAGATGCGGCGGGCACTCGGACCATCCGCCCGAACCAGGACCACGCCTGACCCCGGCGCCCGCACGGGTGCTTCCGCGCCCAGAGCGGCAAGCTCTGCTCCCAGTGGCTCCGGAAAGAACAAGGAAGATTCACAGCCGAGTGACTCGAGCAGGCTGCGGAGAAGCGCCCCGTCACTCTCCGGACGGCTCCCCGCGGTGACACGAGCATAGAGCATCATGCCGCTCGCATCGATGCCGATCGCAGCGGTCGACGCAATCGACGCTCGCTCGCTCGCGAGGTAGCCGGCGCTCAGCCGCACTGCGTCAGAGGTCGGGGGATCCCGACCGATCGAGAATCCCGTCCGCTCGGCGTGCCAAACAGAGACGACCATGTCCTTTTTCACCGCCGGAGTGCGAAATTCCACCACGCGCTTCGTGCCGGATTCGCCAGGGCGGGGCGCGCGAACGACGCGTGGATCGAGCTTGACCAGACCAACGACGGTGTCCGGGCGAGCGGCATCGGGACGGAGCTGCGTGGTCGCGATGGCCGGCGGGAACCCGTGCTGCTCGAGCCCCTGGGTCCGCCAAACACCTTCGCCGGGGAGCGCCGGCGTGATCGCTGCCGCGACGGGCTCGCCCGGGAGGATCGCTCGCAACGTGAGGTAGAAAAAGTCGCGCTGCTCGGTGCCGATGTAGCGAGGGAAGTTCATCAGCGCCATCAAGCGGATCATGCGCCGGCTCGTGAACTCCCAGCCGGCCATGCCCGGTACGGCGCCCCGCGCTTCCCACAGATCATTGAGCGGTCGCGACAGCTTCGGCAGCTTGCCGGTCGGCGCAGCACGATAAAATTCGAGACCGGTGTGCCCGGCGTTCATGTCGAGGTGGATCCCGTAGCTGCATCGGGCGCGCACCATCGCCAGCCCGAGCACGTCGGGGTCGACGCTGGCGCCGTAGAAATACGCGACGAAATTCTCGCGTGTCAGGCAGATGCCGCTCCGAACGGTGCGCGCTTCCTCGGTCCACCCGGGCGGCACGCCGCCCCACCAGTGACGCTTGTACGGGTTCTGGACTTCGTCGACGACGAGCGGCGTCATGTTCTGGCGAAACGACTCGATCCACGCCGGCACCGGCGCGCGCTCCGGCCAGGTGCCGAATCCGGTGCTGCCGTCGTCGAGCAACGCGATCGTCGCCGCGTAGGGTTTCGGCGGCAGGTACACGACGCGCTCTCCCATCATGCCGAACGCGCCGTGCATGGCCTGGAACCCGCCGTTCAGCGCGCCCACCACGCGCCCCATCACCTCCGGCCGGCGGGGGATCTCGCCGGGCCCCGTTTCGCCGGTGGCGCTTCGCGGCTCGACGGTGCCGCTCACCGGATGGAGGGCGACCTGCCGCGGATCCCACACCGTCACGAAGATCTGGGAGTAGATGCGCTTGCGATCGGTACGAATGAACGTGAACGCGAAGGGTGCCGGTGCGCCCGGGTTTTTCCCCACGAACGGATCGGCGTCGAGGCTCACCCACTTGCCCTCGCCCTTCAACGCGGGACTCAGCATCGGGGGGACGGGCGGCGGCGGCCAGCCCGTTTCCGGATCGGAGGTCTCGGTGGTCGGTGCCCGGTAGAGATCGCCGAGCTCTTCGGCCACGGCCGACGATCCGTCGTCACCCGCGACCGTGCTCACGATCTGGTCGAGCTGATCGCCCGCCTGGAACGCCACGGCCTTGAGGAGCTCGACCTTGCGATCGCCGAACCACGGAATGCTTCGCACGCGATCCACGCCCCACGTGAGCAGGTTCCCGGGGCGCGCCTTGCGCGAGGTCTGCTCGACGACGAAGCGGAGGGGAGGGTCGGGGACGGCGCTTCCTCGCAGGTTCACCCGCTCGCGATGCGCGTCGCGATCGATGACGAGCGCGTCCGCGGTGAGCCCGAGCACCGCGCGTGACCCCGGCGGATCGAGCTTGAAGAAGCGGCGCTGGATGCCGGCGAGCTGCCCGGTCTCTTGCAGATTCGTGAGCGCACTCTGCATGCGCTTCACCAGCGTCCACTCGGGTCCCGTGGGGGTGGGCTCGCCGACGAAGCTGGCGAGCTGCACGGCTCCGACCGTCCTGCCCTGCGCCACGACCCACGCAGCGTGCTCGCCGTTCGCCACCAGGCCGCGTTCCTCCGCGGCCGAGGTCTCGCTGACGTTGTGGGTGCTCGAGATCTCGAGCAGGTTGCCTTCCGGCGAACGCCGCGCGCGAACGAGGTACACGTCGCCGAGCTCCCCTGCGCGGTGAGCGAGAACGACCGCGCGCTCACCTCGGGGGAGTGAGCCGCGGGCCGCGTCGCCGGGGAGAAAGTGGACGTCGGCTGGATCGGCCGCGAGCCCGAGGGGCCCCAGGGCGAGGGCGATCGAGCGAGCGGGATCGGGCTCGCGCCGGGCGGCCTCGGGCGCGGTGTCGTAGCGGTGGAGAACGCCTGCGATCGCGAGGAGCAGCGGCAGGGGCTGCGCGGCGGAGCCGAACCGCCGCCAGGCGCGCCCGAGGCTCGGGGTAGCGCGGACGACGTCGTCCGGGGGCATCGACACCTTGCCGTCCGGCCTACCATCCGGCGCTGGAACGGCCCATTTTTCGGCGACCAGCAACAACGTTGCTCCACGATGCCAACCAAGTTGTCATCCTGCGGCCGACCGGCAGCGGCCAAGTATAGGCAAGCACAGGAGATCTCAGTGCTTCCCGGGGCAGGCACGCTGCATGCTACCGTTCCCGAGATGCCCCCGGGGCTGCTGCGCCGTACTCTGCTCGCGATCGGACTGCTCGCTGGGGCTTGCTATGCGCCGACGCTGCCCCTGCCCCCGCCGCAGAAGCCGGAGATCACGCTCACTGACACGGGGCAGTTCCGGCTCCGGGGTGCGGTCGAGCCAAACGCCCAGGTTTTTGCGATCAACGAGCGCAACGGACTCATCGACGGCCAGCAGGTCGACCGCAGCGGACACTACGATTTCACGCTTCAGAGCGCCGTCGGCGGCGACTTGATGCAGCTCTGGTACCAGGTGGGCACCGATCTCAGCCCGACCACCGTCTTCACGCTACCCGACGATCTCGGCGCTGGGGGCGAGGGCGGCACCGGGCCGTAGCGCGGGGTCGTCAGACCGTCCGCAGCACGCGGCGGCCGTCACTGGCGTGGTGAACGAGCGGGGAGCCGATGGCCTTCGCCTTGCGGCGTGGCAAGCGCACCGTCTCGAGCACGTCGGCGACGAGATCGTAGTCGGAAGCTTGGGTCACTCGCGCGCGGCAAAGGTCACCCGGGAGCACCGGGCCACCGCCGAGGTACACGATGCCGTCGATGTCGGGCGCTTGCCCGGCGTGCCGCCCGGCCATCACGAGGTCGCTGTCCTCGCTCGCGCCCTCGACGAGCACCTCGAGCTCGCGTCCGATCAGCGCGCGCTGGTGCTTCTTGCTGATCCGGCGTTGAACGCCCATCAGCGTGCGCGCCCGCCGCGACGCGACCCCGCGCGGAACCTTGGCGTCGAGACCGAACGACCGCGCGCTCGGCTCGTCCGAGTAGCGGAAAACACCCACGCGATCGAACTCGGCAAAGCGCACGAAGGCGAGCAATTCCTCGAACTCCTCCGCCGTCTCGCCGGGGTGGCCGACGATGAACGCCGTGCGAAACACGAGCCCGTCGATGCGGCGCCGCAATCGATCCACGAGCTCGTAGAGGCGCCGCCCGCCGTGACCGCGCCGCATGCGGCGCAGCATGCCGTCGGCGGCATGCTGGAGCGGCATGTCGACGTACGGCACGACGCGCGGGTGCTCGCCGATCAACGTGATCAGGTCGTCGCCGAGCTTTTCCGGATAGAGGTAAAACAGCCGGACCCAGTGGATGCCCGGAACGTTCGCGATCCGCTCGACGAGGCTCGCCAGCGACGGCGCGCTCGTGAGGTCGCGTCCCCAGGCCACGGTGTCTTGCGAGACGAGGTTCACCTCGATCACGCCGGCATCGGCGAGCTGCTCGACCTCGCGCACGATGTCGTCGGCCGAGCGTGAGCGCTGCTTACCGCGGAGCTCCGGGATGACGCAGAACGAGCAGGTGCGGTTGCAGCCCTCGGCGAGCTTGACGTAGGCGCTCCGACCGCGCGTCGAGACCCGGCGCGGGTCGCTCGCGGTCACCAGCCAGTCCGCGGGGTGGCCGACCAGCATGCGCTCGGCCTTGCCGCGGAGGACCTGCTCGAGCTTCGGCATGTCGCTCGAGCCGAGCAAGTGGTCGATCTCGGGCATCTCGCGGGCGAGCTCGTCGGGGTGACGCTGGCTCAGGCAGCCCGTCACCACCAGCTTCGAACAACGCCCGGTCTGCTTGTGCCGCGCGAGCTCGAGGATCGTTTCGATCGACTCTTCCTTGGCGGCATCGATGAAGCCGCAGGTGTTGACGACGATCACGGCCGCCTCGGCCGGATCGGCGACCTGGCGGTAGCCGGCGCGCTCCGCGATGCCGAGCATGATCTCGGTATCGACGCGGTTCTTCGGGCAACCGAGGCTGACGAAGTGGATGCGGCGCGGGGAGGCCATCCGGGCCGCTAGCCGCGTTCCATCGCGCGCACGAAACGCTCGAACAGGTAGAGGGCGTCGTGGGGCCCCGCCGCGGCTTCGGGGTGATACTGGACGCTGAACGCGCGGGCTTCCGGCGCCTCGAGCCCCTCGCTCGTGCCGTCGTTCAGGTGGAGGTGGGTGCTCTTGGCGATCCCCTCGATCGACTTCACGTCGACCACGAAGCCGTGATTTTGCGTCGTGATCTCGACGCGCCCGGTGGCGAGGTCCTGCACCGGCTGGTTCAAGCCGCGGTGCCCGAACTTCAGCTTGTACGTGCTCGCGCCGAGCGCGAGTGCCAGGAGCTGGTGGCCGAGGCAGATGCCGAAGATCGGTTTCTTTCCGAGGAGCTCGCGGATGGTGGCGATCGCGTAGGTGACGGCAGCAGGATCGCCGGGGCCGTTCGAAAGGAAGATGCCGTCCGGGTTCTGGGCGAGGATGTCGCGGGCGCTGGTCGTCGCCGGCACCGCCGTGACCGCGCAGCCCGTGTCGACCAGGCAGCGCAGGATGTTGCGCTTGGCGCCGAAGTCGAGAGCGACCACCGACATGGGTCGCCCCGGTGGGCGCATGGATGGTCCGAACGGAGCGCTCCATTCGCCGCGATTTTCGGCAAACGCGTAGGGGGCCTTCGGGGTCACCCTGGC
>Ga0315910_10002407_pt1 | contig 16438 bp, 14 predicted proteins | sample EdamamesoilMG_FD_204470 | JGI IMG/M metagenome (GOLD analysis project Ga0315910, IMG submission 204470) | Garden soil microbial communities collected in Santa Monica, California, United States - Edamame soil | ecosystem: Environmental > Terrestrial > Soil > Garden | place: USA: California... | reverse complement strand
AACTACTTTTGATCTTAGTTGCACAAAAGCAAGATAACGCCTTGCATTAAGAAGAGGACTTCGGTTCTCTTCTTTTTTTTCGGCTAAAAAGAAGGAGGCTGCCCTTTTGAGACAGCCTCTTTCTTATTTTCCCCAATAAACGAAAAACTAGTTCGCTCTTGGTCTGTCTTGAGCATCGTGCTTATTACGTGCCAGTTTGCGGCTTGCCTTATTTTGTTTGTGATGCAGCCGCGCACGTTCACGTTTTGTCATATCGCCATCGGCTTTCATTCGCTTTTCAGTTCTCCGGATTTCGCGTTGATCTTTGCGCGACCGTGCAGCTTCCGGGCGGGTAAGTTCGCCACTGGCAACACCTTGCTGAAGCCTGTCGCGCTGATTTTCCTGACGCTCGTTTACACCCGGAGTGGCAGTATTCTGGGCCTGAGCCATAAAAACCCCCATAAAAGTCATAAAGGATAAAAGGGCAACTATCTTTTTCATCTTCTAATTGTTTAAATTTGGTGCTTTGATGCTATTCTGCCCTCAGGGTTTAATGCCGGGTAGAAATTTTTTTAAACTGGTCATCATGCAAAACTGGATTTCTTTCCATTGTTCAACCCTAACCCATTCGGAGTGAAAAAACTTCCTCTGCTTATTACTATCGGCATTGTGCTGCTCGCAGCCGGGGGCTACTTTCTCTACCACCAATACTTCTTCAAAAAACAAATTACACCGTGGGACTTAGTGCCCGAAGAAACCGTATTTGTTTACGAAGCCAACGACTGCCCCGAATGTGTTCAGAAAATGCAACAGACTTCGGTGTGGGCCATACTTCGCAAAGCCGCCTTCTACGACAAACCTGTGGATTCGCTTCGTGTACTGTTCGACTTTCTGGATACACATCCAAAAGGCCAACTGATCTCCGCGCACATTACCCGCAAAGATGATTTTGATTTCGTATTCTACACGCCAATTCACCAAACAAAAGCAAAAGACACGATGCTGGAGTTCTGGAAAAAATTAAAAACATCAGCGCGCGAATACAATGCTGTAAAAATCAATGAACTGAATTTGGGCAAACAAACATTCTCGTGGGCCGAGCTGGATGGCGTTTGGGTGGGAAGCTTTACTCCGTTTTTATTGGAGGATGTAATCCGCACCTATACCTCGGGTGATGCCTCATCCTTTAAAAATGAAATTGCTTCAGTATACCAACTGCCTCGCATTAAAAATGACGCTGGAAATCTGTATGTACACATTAAAAATTTTGGGCACTGGCTTACCTCGTTTGCCTTAGAATCGCCAGAAGTTATTGCGCACTTCGGCCAATCGTCTATCATGGACATTAAAAGTACGGATGAGAATATCGTTCTCAATGGGTTTAGCATGGACAGTGCCAGCACCGGATACATTTTATCTGTTTTCAACAATCAGACTCCGGTACCTTTTACGATTAAGAATCTCGTATCCAACCGTTCCATTCTTTTTTCCAATTATGGCATAAGCGATGGTGCTAGTTTCGGAAAATCATTGAGCGACTACTCAAAAAACAAACGGCCCGCCCTTCGCGATTCCATTCTAAAGATCAATGCATCATTAGGTGTTGACCTGGATAAACTTTATTCCAACTTAGGAAAGGAAGTAGGGGTGAGTTATGTAGAATCAAAAAGCGAGGGCTTGTCAAAAATAATGTTAGTGGAAACGAAAGACCTTAACGTGTGGATGTCTACGCTGAACAAAGTAGCGGAAAAAACAAGCATCGACACAATCTTCTTCGAACGCTTTTCTGACTACGAGATACGGGAGATGCCTGTTCCAAGTCTTCCTGAAAAACTATTCTGGCCACTCGTGTCAGGGTTTAAAACGTGCTACTATACCGCGCTTGGCAAGACTATGCTCCTGGCTGAGAACATCGATGATCTTAAATCATTTCTGGATGATATTGATAAGGAAGAAACGTGGGGGAAATCTGTAGCCCAAAACAAATTTTTAGAAACAACACTACTCGAAGCAAACCTGAGTCTTTACATCAACACGCCACTGGCCTGGAGCATACTATCCGATAGATTACATCCCCGCTGGCAACACTTTATCCGCGACAATCAACCGGTGCTGAAGTCGCTTCAAATGGGTGCCATCCAGTTAAGTCACCTCAACAACAGCTACTACACCAACATTACCTGGAACTACGCGCAGAAAGCAGAACAGCCAACCGGAAAGAAAAGCAAAAGTGGCAAGCTTGTAACCAACTTCACCGAAGGCATACATAAACTATTTGTGGTACGAAACCATGCCACCCGAAGTGATGATGTGTTGATACAAGATTCAACCCGTGCCATCAGTTTAATTTCTTCTGAAGGAAAAGTACTTTGGAAACTGCCCCTTGATAATTTCATTACCGGAGATGTTACACAGGTTGATTTCTTTAACAACGGCAAACTTCAACTCTTCTTTGCTACATCCGGCACATTGCATGTAATTGATCGGCTTGGGAAATATGTGAGTCCGTATCCCCTTAAAATCAAAGAAAAAGAAATTGAATTCACCAGCGTAATCGATTATGACCATAGCAAGAAATATCGCTTTCTGGTAACCAGTAAAAACGGTAAACTCTGGATGTACGATAAAGAAGGCAACAACCTGGACGGATGGAAACCAAAATCAGTAGAAGAGAGTTTGTTTGCCGCACCTCAACACCATCGTATTCGTGGAAAGGATTATATACTGGCGGTTCGCGATGATGGTGTGGCCTATATGATAAACCGGAGAGGTGAAAATCTGAAAAAATTTCCTCTTACACTTGATGCCCGGCCTGTAGGCGATTACTACCTGGAGAATGGAAACACACCGGGCACTACTTATTTTGTGGTAGCATCGCGCGATGGATTCAGAATCAAGTTCGACCTCGAAGGAAAAATTCAAAGTCGCGAAACATTAATTAAAACACAGATTGATGCACGGTTTTCGCTGATCAAAGAGAAGAACGACAAATCATACCTTATTGCACGGCAAGAGCCAAAGCAACTTACGCTCTTCAATGAAGGACTGAAAGAAATTCTGGTGAGTGAAACGGTAGGCAACAGTAATGCCGATATTCAGTACTACAATTTTGGGTCTGGTAAAATTTTTATTACGATCACCGATCAAAGCCAGGACCTGACCTTTGTATACGATGAAAAAGGCACTTTACTTACCACGCTTCCTATTGAAAGTGCGCAAGTGATTGTTAGAAGCGCCAGCAACGAACGGCCGGTATTGTATTCAATCCTTGAAAAAACGCTAACACAGGAACAACTCTAAATTTGAAGGTTACTTTTAACTAAGGATAGTATTAAAAACCAACATAAAACCAATCGTATGACGTCACTAAAAAGACTGATTTTACTAAGCTTGTTTGCGCTTCTTGCGCATGTAAGTTTCGGACAACTTCAGGTGCATGTAGGTGCCACTACTGCCGTAAATGCCACCTTTGTGCTCGATAAAGGGCTTTCTGAAGATCCGCGTTACAATTCCACCATGACGTACAACACCGCTCCTATCGGGGTGAGTTTTGGAATTGACTTCACCAACAAATTCGGACTTTCACTGGAATCTATTCTTTCCAATCAAGGGCAGGTTTATGAAGTGATCAATGCCGCCAAGGAAATTTCAGGAGAACGTAAAATTGATTTACAGTACATGAATCTTCCGCTGTTGATGCGCTTTATGAGTGGTGGAAACAGTGCAGCGCGCGCCAACTTTAACATCGGTCCGCAACTTTCTTTCCTAACAAAGGCCTCAGAAACTCTTTACTATAGTGCGGGTGATTATGAAATCCCTGACGATCCTGAATTTGAAATTCCAGAAGGTGCTGAGGATAATGGCGATGGCACTTATAACATCCCTGAGGGCATGGATATTCCTAAAGAAGATGCGCAAAATATTTACACAAAAGCCGCCAACGATTTTAAATCAACCGAGTTTCAGATTGCTGCAGCCTTTGGTGTAGACATAGACATTGCCAAGCATTTGTATCTCACTACACAAATTCGTGCTAACTACAGCTTAACCGATATGAAAAATGGTGAAGCATGGGAAACGATCACGAGTGGAAAGCCACAAGACCTTTTAAGTCAACGCGCAAACCTCGTGGTAGGTATTCAACTTGGCCTCCACTACACCTTTGGCGTAACACGCTCCTTTAAGTTTAAGGAATAACGCAATAAAAAATTGAAACAAAGCCTCCCGATCGTAAATCGGGAGGCTTTTTATTTTATCTCTCCGAATCCAGAAATTCCATAATGGCGGTGTAAACCTGGTCAAGCTGTTCCGGGGTTATCACATACGGTGGAAGGATGTAAATAACATTCCCCAAGGGTCTGAGTAAAATTTTCCGCTCAAGAAAGAATGGATATATCTTTTTTCGAAGCTCGTTGCTGTAGTTGGTTCCTTCGCTCGTTTTAAGTTCCAGCGCCAGAATTGTACCCTGCACCCGAACCTCATGCACGGCAGAGTGTGATTCGATTCGTTGTTTAAATTCGTGGTGATGTTCTTCAATTTGCCGAATACGCTGCAGACACTCCTCCTTCATCAACAATTCAAAACTTGCATTGGCCACAGCACATGCCAGTGGGTTGCCCGTGTATGAATGTCCATGAAAAAAAGTCTTGGTAAATTCAGAAGTCATGTATGCCGATGCAATCTCAGCTGAGCAACTTGTAACGCCCAGCGGCATCATACCACCGGTAATTCCCTTTGATACCGCCATGATATCCGGAGCCTGTTCACAATAATGTGATGCAAAAAGTTTACCTGTACGACCAAACCCTGTAAATACTTCATCGGCAATACAAACTACGTTGTGTGCCTTGGCTTTCGATAACAAGGTGTCAAGAAAAGCAGGCGTGTACATACGCATGCCACCAGCTCCCTGCACCAGTGGCTCATAGATGAAAGCTGCAACATCGCCCTTCTCTACCCATGCACTAAATTCTTTCATCACGCTCTCCTCATTATCCTTCCGCGGAAAAGCAATAAATGCTGTTTCAAACAAGTACGATTTGAATGGATCGGTAAACAGGCCTCGCTCCCCCACTGACATCGCGCCAAACGTATCGCCATGATACGCACCATCGAGTGCAATAATTTTTTTTCTTGTAACACCTTGGTTGTACCAATATTGAAAGGCCATCTTCAAGGCTACTTCAACAGCCGTACTTCCATTGTCAGAAAAGAAAATCTTTGATTGGTTTTGAGGGAGTATCGACAAAAGATTTTGTGATAATGTAATTGCTGGCTCGTGTGTAAACCCGGCAAAGATGACGTGTTCCAGCATGCCCGCTTGTTTCGCAATTGCTTTTGCCAATTGTGGATTAGCATGCCCGTGTATGTTTACCCACCAGGAAGAAACGGCATCCAGAATTTTCCGTCCGTCTTGAGTCGTTAGGTAAACTCCTTCTGCGGAAGTTATCAACACAGGATCATCACTGCCAACCAACGGAGTGAACGGATGCCACACATGCTGCCTGTCAATATTCAATAGATCACTCATGCCAGTTTTCATTCAGTTGTTGGGCATACCTTTTTACTACATACCGATCAATACTACTTTCCCGCTGTATGCGGAGCAAGCAACGAAGCTGTGTATGCGCTAAAATAATTCGCTCGCTTTCCGCATTTGTTTCTCCGTTGAAAATAATTCCTTTAATAACACATCCTCTTTTTCGAATTGCTTCGATTGTCAGGAGTGTATGGTTGATACTCCCTAAGTATAAATCAGAAACCACAACAACCTGTGCCTGAAAAGCAACGGCCAAATCGATAACAAAATGCTTATCATTCAGCGGAACAAGCACACCACCGGCTCCTTCAATAATAAGATTGTTCGTAGTTGCCGGAAGGTTGAACTTTTCAAGTTCAATCGTTACGCCATCAATCCGGGCAGCAGCATGTGGTGAGGCCGGAGTGTTCAACAGATAAGCCTCCGGGTGAATTTTTGCTTTTGAATTGCTAATCAAATCTTTCACTCCATCTGAATCGCGTGGATATCCGGCCTGAACAGGCTTCCAGTAATCAGCAGCCAGGGCTTCGCAGAGTATGGCCGATACCAGCGTTTTACCACTATCCGTGTCGATTGCTGTTACAAAGTAATTCATGTGAAAAATTCAAGGTTCAAGGTTATGTTAGTGTCTGGGGAAAATATGTTCAATGTTCAAAATAAATACATTTCCCAACCGTATTGATTTCCTCAGTTCGCCAATTCGCTTAATGCCTTGCAAAGGGTGGTAATTTCCTGATCAGAATTAAAGGTATGAAGGCAAATTCTCAACCGTTCCAACCCGTGTGGCACCGTGGGTGAAAGAATCGCCCGCACATCGAAACCATTACGCTGCAAAACCGAAGCTGCATGCCTGGCCTCCCTATTTCCAGGAAAGATAACTGTTTGAATAGCACTGCTGCTTGATGTACGATTTTCAAGGTTATGAATATTATCAACGAACAACGTTACTTTATCACGAAGCTGTTGCTGAAGGTGAGGGTTCGTTGACAAGAATTCAAAAGCACAATCAATTGATGCTATACTATGCGGTGGCAATGCGGTAGTGTAGATAAAAGGACGCGCAAAATTTATAAGGTATTGCCGTAATGAAGCCGACCCCACCACACAAGCACCATGCACCCCCATCGCTTTGCCAAAGGTATAAACGCGAATGGCAATTTTATCGTGCAGCTCCAAGGCAACTGCTAAGCCACTACCCTGTTCACCGATTGCTCCTGTGCTGTGCGCTTCATCCAGTATGATGGATGCCCCGTACTTTTCTACCAATGGTACCAACGCTGTCAACGGGCATTCATCACCATCCATGGAGTAAATTGATTCAACGGCTACAAAGATTTTACCTTCAGCATGCTGAAGTTTCAATTCCAGATCATGAAGATCGTTGTGCTTAAAGCTGAAACGTTTCGCCAGGCTAAGGCGCGCACCATCTTTAACACATGTGTGTGCGAGCTCATCGTAAATAATGGTATCGCCTCGCTGTGGTATAGACGATAGTATTGCCAGGTTAGCCGTGTAACCTGAATTAAAAATTAAAGCAGCCTGACCTTTAAAGATCGCAGCAAGCTTTGTTTCTACCTGTTCGGTATATTCAGAATTTCCGGAAAGCAATCGTGAACCGGAAGCACCATTCTGATGCAAACCCAGTTGCTTCATTCTGTCTGCAATAATCTGAAACAATACTTTCGATGATGCCAACCCGAGATAATCGTTGGAAGTAAAATCGATCCGTTCATTTGTATTGATCAGGCTCCGAAGAAGCTGTTGGGTATCTCGTTCCTGAAGCTTTTTATCAAACCAGGTATCCAGCACAAGTATTGAATTGAAACCTTAAAAATATACTTAAAGATTTACAAATCAATTACACTACTCCTCAAGTTCATAGTCTGGCAATATCTTAAAAAAGTAAACCACCCAGCCTAGCGAGAGTAGTGAAATAGTCATGAATAAAATATTCAGAATACCCCATACCGGTTGTTGATTAATCACCGTAATGAAACTGTAGGTGCACACCAGTCGGATAATTTCAGAAAGCACAAGCCACGATTTTGATTCCAGTATTCCAGACCAATTAATGATCATGTGCCAGAGTAGCAAGCTGCCAATCCATCGTTCAGTCACGCTCCAGGGCGAATGCGAATCAATTATTAAAAGCATCAACACAATACCTAACAACACATGCACAACAATGTAAGGCTTTGCTCCTGGTAACATCGGTGTAACAAAGCGCACCTGATTCTGCGCAGTTACTTCTTTCAACGCTGGTTTGGGTGGCAGCCCTGTTGGTCGCCAGCCAAGCGGCATAAACCAGATTTTCATTTTATCGAACCAGTTTGGTGCAGCAACAGCATCCCTCCAAAGAAGCTGATAGTAATGAAAATTTATCGCAATCGGATTCCAGGAATTTGGCGGATTGTACATACCGTATACTACTTTCTCTTCTTCTTCGGCATAGGTACCAAAGAGCCTGTCCCAGATGATGAGAAATTCACCAAAATTTTTGTCGAGGTAAGCGAAGTTGATACCATGATGCACACGGTGATGCGAGGGCGTGGTAAAAATGTATTCAATCCATCGCCAGAGTTTTGGAATAAATTCGGTGTGATGCAGAAACGAAATAAAAAGATGCAGGCCAGTCATGGCATAAATATCAACAGGCTTGAACCCGATAAGAGTAAGGGGCCAGAAAAACATAAATGAAAACAAACGCTGTGTAACGCTGGCGCGAAGCGCAACAAAGAAGTTCATTTCTTCTGCCGAATGATGCGGTGAGTGCGCAGCCCACATAATATTGATGTGATGCCCCCAGCGATGCACCCAGTAAAAAATAAAATCAATTCCGAGCAGTAAGAGAAGAAAGGTGATTGGATTCATTTCAATAGAATCGACAAGCCGGTAGTTTGTCCAAAGAAAACCATAGACACCATAAACTCCGGCCGCCACCAACACATTCATGGTTTGATTGCCCATGGCCGTTGCAAAGTTTGCTACCGCTTCCTGAAACGTGATGTACGATTTTTTATAGTACCCGCACAGTATCATTTCAATCACGATAAAGACCAGTGCAATTGGGGTTAGTAAGGCATAGATATTCGAACTCATACACGTTGAGTTTTAGTTTGACAAGAACCATACCCGCTTCGGTGCAATACCTTCAGTAGCCTGAGACTACCATTTACCAAAAAACAAAACAGGCCAAATCTTAGTTTAGCAAAGCCCGCACGAGCAAACTGACAATGAGTATGAATAGCGGTAAGTCCCAAAGCACCTCCGTAATTACTTCATCTTTGGATTTTATGAGATTCTTCATGACCGATTTTAAGTATTTGACCAGTAGTACATTTTCACTGCTCCCGAAATACAGGGATCTAAACCCGATTTCCAGGTACCGTAAATCAATCAACTTTTAACAATGATCCTTCATGGCGATGCCGGTAAGCAGACGGAAGCACGCCAAATTTTTCCTTAAAGCGCTTCGAAAAATAAGAGAGACTGGTGAAGCCCACCCGGTAGCCTATCTCTGAAACATTACCGGCCCGAAGTGCCAGCAGCTCGGCCGCCCGTTGCAATCTTACCTGCCTTACAAAATCGTTCGGAGCGTACCCGGTAAGCTCCATAACCTTACGGTACAAACCGGTGTTACTCATGCCAGCTTCGCGGGCAAAATGTTCAATGCTGAAATCAGGATTAGCCAAATTATCATCTACCACTTTCAGAATGCGTTGACTCAAAATCTCATTTGTCGATGTGATTTCGTGAGTTTTCGAAATTCGTTCAATCTGATGGTTGGTCTCTTCAAGTTTTCTTCCACGGTCAACAAGCTTCTGAACCCAGACCTGAAGCTCCTGCCAGTTAAAGGGTTTTGACAATTGAAAATCACTTCCGATAGTAAGACTTTCCAGCCCTGCCCTACTATTGGTTTTCGTGGTTACAAGCATATACTTTTTCATAAGGGTTAGAGGTTTTGTCGAGTCAAAAGTACTGGGGTAGATTGCAGGCTAAACTCCGTTCTTTGCGCTCTTGGAATTAGATTTTGGTGAGATGTCGTACAACCCGAACAGGCCAGACCGATGCGTTGCAATTATTGCAATTGCCTCTGATAATGATTAACATTAAGTAGTAAACCCATCCTTACTATGCAGGTTCAGACCGATAGCATCCAGTCCCTGTTGTTAAATCAGATCAGGGAAAAAGTACCCCCCAACCTGTCGTTTGCCGATGAAGTAGCCGAACTGCTTCACATTAGCCGGGATAGCGTCTACCGCAGAATTCGGGGCGAAACCATCCTTTCGCTCGATGAAGCCAAAACCTTGTGCAATCACTTTGGTATTTCGATCGATCAGCTTTTTACTGCCGGTTCTCCCATTGTAGCTTTTCATCGTGCGGCCGTTTCGATTGATGAAGGCTCGGTGCAGGGATGGCTCACGTCCATCTTAAAAAACCTGGAGTACATCAAGAGCTTCAAACAAAATGAACTGATCTATTGCGCAAAAGACATCCCGGTTTTTCACTACTTCCGGTTGCCCGATATGGCTTCCTTCAAGTTGATGTTCTGGATGAAAACCCTGATCGGGTATCCGGAATACAAAGATCAAAAATTCAAACCCGAGGTTTTACCTAACGAAATGGTGCAAGCCTCCGGAAAAGTATGGGATACGTATGCCTCGCTAAGCAGCACAGAAATCTGGAATGAACAAACCATACTGGCTACACTACGTCAGATTGAATTCTATCATGGCTGTGGTTTTTTTGAATCGCCCACTATGGCCCGGCACCTTTGCGATGAATTAATCAAGGTAGTAGACCTTGTTCAAACAGAAGCGACCAGTGGTAAAAAAGAAAACGGAGGATTGTATTCGCTTTACAACAATGAGATTTTAATTTCCGACAACACCGTGCTGGCAAAAATGGACGATAAGCGTTGTGTGTTTGTTAACCAGATGACCCTTACCATTCTGCGCACGTTTCAGGAACCTTATTGCAAACAAACGGAAGCCTTGCTGCTTAACCTTATTGAAAAATCCATTCTCATCAGCAAGACTGGCGAACGTCAACGCAGTCGTTTTTTCAACACACTACGCGATCGCATTGTGGCGTTTAAGGAAACGTTCCATTAGCTTCCTGAAATTACTTTCTGTTTTTCTCCAGCATATCCCACATTTCTTCGGGCACCATTTCCAGGTGACTAAACTCGCCACCGTTGCGCAGCCACTCGCCACCATCAATGGTAATTACTTCACCGTTTACATAGGCTGAATAATCCGACATCAGGTAAGCCGCGAGGTTTGCCAACTCCTGATGTTCGCCTACACGTTTTAGCGGAATGCGTTCGGCCGGATCAAATTTTTTAACCAGATCGCCCGGTAACAACCGGCTCCAAGCACCCTCTGTTGGAAACGGACCGGGGGCGATAGCATTACTTCTGATGTTATACTTGGCCCACTCTACGGCAAGCGATCTTGTCAAGGCCAGCACACCCGACTTCGCACAAGCCGATGGAACCACATACCCCGAACCAGTCCAGGCATACGTAGTAACGATGTTTAAAAAAATTCCAGGTTGCTTTTTAGCAATCCAGTTTTTACCTGCCGCCAGCGTAGTATAGTAAGTACCTTTCAACACAATATCAACCACGATGTCGAAAGCACGATGAGAAAGTCGCTCTGTAGGGCTGATGAAATTGCCGGCTGCGTTGTTCAGCACTCCGTGTATCGCGCCAAACTGTGCTTCGGTAGTAGTAATTACATTTACGATCTCTTCGTATTTGCGCACATCGCAGGCAACGGCCAATACGTTACCTCCCGTTTCTTTCTGTAGTTCATCGGCAGCTTTTTCCAGCACATCTTGTTTTCTGCTGGTAATTACCAGGTTGGCACCAAGCTCCAGAAAATATTTTCCCATCGATCGGCCAAGGCCCGTGCCTCCCCCGGTCACAATAATTGTTTTTCCGTTCAGGCTTCCGGGTTTCAGCATTCCTTCCATGGTTGTAGTTTTTAGTGGTTTCAAAATAAGGATTTCAACTCTTGCTTTCACATGGTTAGTAAATAATAATTCTTAATTTCGAACAACATTTTTTAACCTGATCATTTTTATGAAGCATGTACTGCTGGCTTTCTTTCTTCTTTCAGTTTCTTCATCCTGCATTGTTACCAAAAAGAAATATGACGAGTTGCTGGCGCAAAAAGTAAGAACCGAAGCTGACTTGGCCGATCGATCTACGCAACTTGAAAAAGCGAATGCCGACCTGGAAGACCTGAACCGTAAACTCGCCAAACTAAAAGAAGACACAACTAATCTGGGTATAGACAAGCGAAGCACCAGCCAGCGATTGGTGCAGTTAGAAAAAGACCACGAACAATTAAATACCTACTACAAAAACCTGATGAGCAGCAGCGGAAAACTAAACCGCGATTTCGCACAACAACAGGAACAACTGTTGGCCATTCAGCAAAACCTGGAGAAGACACGAAAGTTAAACGATTCACTCAGTGTTAGCCTGGCAGAACGTGAAAAGAAAGTAAAAGAACTGGAACAAATCATGGCCAACAAAGACAAGGCCGTTCAGGACTTAAAGAACAGAATCAGCAATGCTCTGCTAAACTTTAAAGAGAACGACATTTCCGTGAAAGTAAAAAATGGTAAGGTCTATGTATCGCTGGCCGAGCAATTACTCTTTGGTTCCGGAAGTATTGAAGTAGACAGCAAGGGCGTTAGCGCACTTCAGCAACTGGCAAAAGCTATTAAAGATCAAAAAGACATCAACATATTGGTGGAAGGACACACTGACAATGTTCCCATCTCCAAGAAATCAACCTACATGAATGACAACTGGGACCTGAGTGTGATGCGCGCTACCGCCATTACAAAAATTCTTACCAAGGCCGGTGTATCACCCAAGCAAATCACAGCTGCAGGACGTGGCGAATTCATACCACTTACCACCAATGATAACGCACAGAACAAACAGAAAAACCGGAGAACAGAAATCATCATCACGCCCGACTTGGATGAACTGTTTCGGATTCTCGAAAGCAACTGATTAACCTAACCAATCCATACCATGGCACGATTACTTTACTTTCTTGTCGTGATCATCGACATCATTGTGGTCATTGATATCCTGAAGGGAAACAAAGATTTTGAAAAGAAACTTCTGTGGATCATCGTGGTTATTTTTCTGCCCGTCCTGGGGCCCATTCTTTATTACGTTATTGGAAAGAAGTAATCATAAATCCCTTGCCTGCCGGTAGGCAGTAAATCGTAAATCGATTAATAATTTTTCATTAATGAGCCGATCCAATCTTAAGCAACTCTTCAGCATACCCGTTATTGTTGCCGCCCTGGGCTACTTTGTTGACATCTACGATTTATTACTCTTCAGTATCGTTCGTAAACCGAGTCTTAGTTTCTTAGGGGTGCCCGATGATCAATTGCTGGATCAAGGGGAGTTTCTCCTCCGTGTACAAATGGCCGGACTGCTGATTGGAGGAATCATCTGGGGAATTCTGGGTGACAAGCGTGGCCGGCTTTCTGTTTTGTTCGGTTCCATTCTGTTGTATTCACTGGCCAACATTGCCAACGGGTTTGTAACGTCTGTTACACAGTATGCCATACTTCGGTTTATTGCCGGCATTGGTTTGGCTGGCGAACTGGGTGCAGGTGTTACACTCGTTTCAGAAACGCTGCCACCTAAATTAAGAGGCTATGGTACTACCATCATTGCAGCTGTTGGGTTAATGGGAGCCGTGTTGGCAAACTTTATCTCCAAGATTTTTGATTGGCAAATTGCTTACTTCATTGGTGGTGGGTTAGGCTTACTGTTGCTCATAGCCCGAGTAAGTGTTTTTGAATCCGGAATATTTTTGAAGACGAAAGAAAAAATTATAGAGCGCGGAAACTTCTTTCAGTTGTTCACCAACCGAAAAAGGTTTACCAAGTTTATAGGGTGTATTTTCATTGGCCTTCCCATCTGGTATGCCATCGGCATACTCGTTACGTTTTCGCCCGAATTTGCTGAAGCCTTAGCAATAGCCGGTACCGTTTCTGCTGGCGATGCGGTGATGTTTAGTTACCTTGGGTTGGCCGCGGGCGATATTACCAGCGGTTCGCTTAGTCAGATCATTGGCTCCCGAAAAAAGGTCGTAGCAATTTTCATATTGCTTACGCTGGCATTCATACTACTTTACCTGTACACACCCATCAAAACCGCATCGTTTTTTTATATAACCTGTTTCGCACTTGGTTTTGGAATTGGTTACTGGGCGCTGTTTGTTACCATTGCTGCCGAACAGTTTGGAACAAACCTACGGTCCACTGTCGCCACTTCGGTTCCAAACTTTATTCGTGGCACCGTAATACCGCTTACGCTGGCGTTTAAATTTCTACGAGACGAAGTGGGAATTATTCAAGGCGCCCTATGGATTGGTCTAATCACCATAGTAATTGCATTTGTAGCCCTGCGAATCATTGATGAAACCTATGGTCGCGACCTGAATTTTGAAGAGCAAGATTAGCCCGTTTAAGGCAGCCGAATAACTTGTGAAATCGTAAGTTTATTCCAATCTTTCTCATTGGAAATACTCTCTCTGTGAAGCAACGCTATCGTCTCGTAATTACCCTGATTTTTCTTTGTTGGACGCACTCCTCCCAAGCCCAAAATCTTGAACTAATCGACAGTTTAAAACAACGGTTACAAACGTCCGATAAAAAGGCACGCTACGAATTGCTTAATGCGATGGCGTGGGAATTTCGGGAAGCCTATCCGGATAGTACTATTTCATTAGCTCGTGAAGCCTACAACCTGGGATTGGACCTCAAACTTTCCACAGACCTGGCACGGCCGTTAAATTTCATCGGCATTGCCTACAATTACAAAGGCGAACGGATACAGGCATTCGAAGCGTATGATGAAGCGCTTAAAGTCTCCATCCAGCAAAAGGACTCTGTTGAACTGGCGTACTCGAACAACAACCTGGGAAGACTTTTCTTTGACCAAGGTCTGTTGTCGCGTTCGTACGAATACTTCATGCAGGCATTGGCAATTTTCGATGATCTCAACGACACATCCGGACTTGCGTACACATATCAAAGCCTGGCCAACCTTTATAAAACTCAACGCGATTACCCTAAGGCAGAAACCAATTTTTTGAAGGCCTTAAAAATGCGGTATCAATTGGGTAACACCCGCGACATCCTATCGGCCCTATTGCAGACCGGAAGACTTTACCAGGAAAGTAATCAGGATGACAAAGCACTAAAGTATCTTCACCTGGCCGACTCAGCTGGAAATGTTATTAACGATGAAATTAATCTTGCAGAAATCAAAACCATCATCGGTGTTAGCTACCTGCACAAAGGCATGCTGAATGAAGCCGAAGCGATTTGTGCGGAAGGGCTGAGAGTAATTCTCCAAAAAAGCAATGTACGCATGTTGCCGCAGGCTTATCTAACGATGGGTCAAATTCAGTTCAACCGAAAAAATTTCGCTGGCGCCAAAAAATATTTTGACCTATCGCTTGGTGTCGCCCTTCGGTCAAAAGATCTCACCGCCAAAATGGACGCCTACTTCTGGCTGTGGAAATTATCAGAACTTGGAGGCAGTAAGACTGAAGAACTGAAGAATTATAACCAGTACCTCATTCTGAAAGATTCCATCAAAGATTTAGACCTGGCCCGTCAAGTTGAACGATTACAATTTGAAATCGAAATTGAACGCAAAGAAAAAGAGAATGAGTTGCTCAAAGTAAACCATACAAAAACCGGTGCCATCATTCAACAGCAGAAGCTTCAGAATATTATTCTTATCGTCATCATTGGTTTTGTTAGCGCATTGGGAGTTATCCAATGGCGAAACAGCAAGAAACGCAGAGAGGTAAATGAAAAACTGGAAGAACAGAATCAGTTTATACAGAATCAACGGCATGAAATTGTTCAGCAAAACGAAAAACTTCAGCGACACGTCATTGAGCTTTCCGATTTAAATCATGAAAAGGACACGTTGATGGGGATCGTAGCGCACGATTTAAAATCGCCCTTGAACAGAATAAAAGGCATTGCCGACCTGATGGAAATCGAAGGACCGCTAACAAAAGATCAAAAAGATTATCTAAAAATGATCGCGAATGCCACCCAGTCGGGATTGGACCTGATCACGGATCTGTTAGATGTGCACATGCTGGAGGAAAATGTAGTACCCAACTACACCACATTCGACATGAGTGCATTTCTATGGGAGAAGATAGAGGCTTTCAAGCCTGCTGCCGAAGCTAAGAATATTCATCTTCACATTTCAAGAATCGAAAGCGAACATGTGTCATTGGATATTGATTACCTGAGCCGCATCGTTGACAACCTGATCTCCAACGCCATTAAGTTCTCAAGAAAAGATTCCTCCATTAATGTTGAAGGTGGAAGAAAAGATCACACCATTTGGATTTCCATTCAGGATCAAGGGCCGGGTTTTTCTGATAAAGACAAAGCATTACTTTTCCAGAAATTTAAAAAACTAAGTGCGCGCCCTACAGCAGGAGAAACTTCTAACGGCTTAGGATTGGCAATTGTAAAAACACTTATTGACCGTCTGAAGGGTCGCATTGAATTGATCTCTGAGCAAGGTAAAGGCAGCAAATTCCTTCTTGAATTCCCACTCAATCAAAACTGATTAGAAATACCTACGGAGCGATTCCATCGATAGCATTGAGCAGCTATTTCAGTCTGATCTTTAATTTTATAAGCGAAATCTAGCAATACCCACACTTCGCTACCCTTGGTAGTTGTTGGTATATATTTCTACAACAGTGTAGGTCATAAAAAAAGCCTCGTATTTCTACGAGGCTTTGATAAAAGATAGGCAACGACTTACTCTCCCGGGTATTATCCAAGTACCATCAGCGCTGGTGGGCTTAACTTCTCTGTTCGGAATGG
>Ga0315910_10002406_pt1 | contig 16446 bp, 17 predicted proteins | sample EdamamesoilMG_FD_204470 | JGI IMG/M metagenome (GOLD analysis project Ga0315910, IMG submission 204470) | Garden soil microbial communities collected in Santa Monica, California, United States - Edamame soil | ecosystem: Environmental > Terrestrial > Soil > Garden | place: USA: California... | reverse complement strand
GACGACGTCGTCGCGCAAGCCGCCCGTGTTCGGGATCGGCGAGTCGGGCCCGACCCAGACGCCGTCGTAGACGGCGCGGCCGAGATGCTCGAGGAAGTGGCCGTAAAGATAACGGCTGATCGTCGGGCCGGGCTCGTCGGCATGGATCGTGCCCGAAACCTCGGCGGCGGGAGCCGCCCGATTGCCGAGCATGAGGGCGGTCAGCCCGGCCAGGACGACCGCACTGCCTGCGCCGCGCGGGGATTTGCGAAATCTCATGCCACCGGTCTCCTTGCAAATCTGCGGCTGTGCATCAGGGCGCCCGGCAGACGTAGCTCCCGGCCAGCGCCGGATCGCCGCTCTCGAAGTGGGCGTAACTGGGCCAGGCGCACAGCGGCCGGCTCTGGCCCGGCATCGATCGACCCGTCGCGATCACGGCCTCGGGGGCCGCGCCTTCTTCCACCCAGGTGACGAGCGGCGTCAGCAGGTCGAAACTGTCGACCGTCTGCTGACCGCCCGAGCAATGCGCCATGCCCGGCACGAGATAGAGACGCGCATAGTCCTCGACCGGGAGCAGATTCGCCGGCGTTTTGCCGATCTGCTCGTAGTAGCGCACCGTGTCGTTCGCCGAGAACCAGGCGTCGCCCTCGCCGTGGAAGAAGATGTGCTTGCCGCCGCGCGCGACGAAAGTACTGAGGTTGTACTGCTCGGCGCTGTTGCCGATCGACTGATCGGTCGCCATGTAGAGCTGATACTCGGCATCGACGTTCTGGCTCCGCATGTCGGCGCCGCTGCCGCCCTCGGGCGGGCTGCCGCCGGCGAGCAGGAGGCCCGGCAATTGGCCCGCATCGTCGAGAGCCGAATCCCAGGGGAACGGCACGTAGACCGGCAGGCCCGCCGCCGTCACGGGACCGGCGATCGCGCGCGCGAGCGCTTCGGCCTTGCTGTCGGCGAGGCACTCGCTGCCCTCGCTGCCCGCCGTCACGCTGCAGGCGATCTGCCGCGGATCGAAGTCGCAGGCACTGCGATTGAAGATCAATCCGTCGGCCTGGCCGTCGAGCGCGTCGCACTGCCGCATCAGGGAGCCCATGATCAGGCCCTCTTCCTCCGGCGTGAACGGATCGCGCGGGTTCTCGACAGCCTTGCCGAGCTCGACGCTGATCCAGCGCAGCGCGAGATTGCTGATACCGGTGCGCATGGCCGGCGCGCCCGAGACGATGCCGTCGTAGAGCATCGGAAAACGCTGCGCCATGATCATGCCCTCGCGCCCGCCCGTGGAGCAGCCGACGAAGTAGCTGTGATCCACGCCGGCGCCGTAGTAGCTCGCGACCATCGGCCGCGAGACCTCGGTGACCTTGGCATTGGCCTGGTACTGGAAATTCAGCATGGCCTGCTGGTCGGCCATGAAGCTCGCGTCGAAAACCTCGCCGGCGTGACCGCTGTCGGTGCTCGCCACCGCGAAACCCTGCGCGAGCGCGGATTGCTCCCCGGCCCACTGCGCGCCCGTCGGCTCGCCGAGCGTGCCGTTCAGGCCGCCGCCGCCCTGGAACAGGAACCGGCCGTTCCAGTCGTCGGGCAGATTGATCGCGAAGCGGATCTCATAGGGGCGTCCGTCGCTGCCGGTGCGCCGCTCGAAGCTGCCAACGACGTGGCAGTGCGGCGGCAGCGCCTGTCCCGGCCCGCGGCCGCGTCCGGTCGTGCGCGTCGTCGAGTACAGCGTCTCGGCGATCTGCAGGTCGTCGGGGCCGCCGGTCCAGCGGCCGAGCGCGTTGCAGGCGGCTTCGTCGGCCTGCGCGGCGACGCTCGCGAGACAGAGGACGGCCAGGATCGGGAGTGGGGTCAGCCGCATGATTCAGTCTCCGCAGAACGCTGGCCCGGCGCGGCCTGGTCTCAGAAGCCCTTGCTCTGGTAAGTCCACTGCGGGTCGGCGCAGAGACCGCAGTCGGCGCCGACGAAGCGGCGCGCGGCCTCGCTGCTGTCGCGCAACTGCCAGTCGAGCCAGTCGACGACGAGCTCGGCAGCGACACCGCCGTTAGGCTCACCGTAAGTGCCGCCGTGGCCCTTGTCGATGTCGGCGACCGCGACCGGCACATGATCGATCCGGGCGAAATCGTCCATGCCGTTGGCATAGGCGATATCGCTCGGTCCGCCGAGAACGTACAGCGTTGGCGTATGCAGGTCGTCGAGCATGGCCTTGGTTCCGACCATGCCTCCCATCCGCGTCTCGCCGTCGACGAAGAGCCCGCTGTTCATGATGACGACGGTCGCGACGCGGGGGTCGTCGGCAACGACGAGCGCCTGCAGGCCGCCGCAGCTGAAGCCCGAGACCGCGATCGCGTCGGGATCGATGCGGCCGAAATAGCGGCTGCCCGGGCGCTCGTTCTCCGCCAGGGCCCAGTCGATCGCCGCGCGCAGCTGCTCGGGCCGCGTCGGCGCATCGGTCTCCATGTTCCGGGGCTCGGGACGAGCCGGGGCCGGCGTGCTGCCGGGCCCGCTGTGGATGCCGCCCGGCGCGATGACGAGATAGCCGTGCGAGGCGATCTGCAGCAGATGCAGGCGCGAGCTCGCGGCGTCGTTCGAGCAGGCGCCGTTGCCGAAAGCGTAGACCCCGAGCTTCGTGCCGCCGAGAGCGGACAGGTCGCCCGGCCGGTAGACGACCTGGTCAGGCAGTCCGGGGTCGATCTCCTTCAGCGCCGGAAACGGCCCGGTGCCCGGGGTGTCGGGCATATCGTTCTGCCCGGGGCCGGGTTGCGCGAACACGGCGAGCGCGGCGCAAGAAATAACGAGTGAAAATCCGGTGGCAATCAGGCTTCGTTTCATTGTTGTTCCCCTGCCCTGCGATATCCCGTTTGCCGGGCGGCTTACTCGGCCTCGGCGCGCTCGACGCGCCGCCCGGTTTCCGGCGACAGCCCGCCGAAACCGATCGTCTGCCCGTTCGCCGTGAAGGCCTGGATGAAGCCGCCGTCCGCGCCGTCGACCCGGGGCGCGATCAGGATCGAGATCCTGTCGCCCGGCTTGACCATGCCGCGCGTGTAGCCCGCCCGGTAGAAATGGCTGGCGCTGTGGCCCTCGTACTCCACGTCGCGCGTTCCTCGCGCGTCATCGGTGATCTCGACGATCGCCGAGGTGTGCGGATTGACGACGTTGAATTCCTTGACGATGCCCTCGATCGTGACGCGCTGGCCGAAGTCGAACTGGGCCGCGGAGTGGTGGGCCGTCGCCGCGGTGGCACCGAGCGTGAGCGCCGCGATCGTCAACGCGAATGTCCGGATGCCGGTCTTCATTCCTTCTGCTCCCGAATCTCATAGATATCGCTCATGCGCGCATCGACGGGCTGGCCCGCCTCGAGCTGCCCGCGCCGCATCTCGAGCAGCTCGTACCAGAGCTCGTCCTGACAGGCGTACGGCAGTATGAAACCGTCATAGCGCTGATACCGGCGTTCGACGACGACCGGCTCCGTGTAGTAGACGGGATCCGTGATTGTCGCGCTGTAGGTCAGCACCTCGGTGCCGTTTGCGTCCTCCGCAACCGAGAAGCGCTCGTCGATCCGTGCCTCTTCGGAGTAGGGGTTCGCTGCCTGGTCCTGGCCGTCGAGCAAATCGGTGGTCTCGACGACGAGCGCGTCCCCTTCCCAGTGCGCCGCGGAATAGCCCGCGCGGCTCGGGATGCGGCGCTCGGGCGGCAGCTGCCGCTCGCCGATGTAGATCCGCCGTGTCTCGTTGTTGGACTCGAAGATGATGGTGAGCTGGTCGGGCTTGTGAATGAACTCGATCGGATAGGAGCCGGGCAGCCCCATCACGGCCGGCACGCCATAGTTGGCGCAATGCGCGGCCGCATTGAGCCGCTCGGGGCCGGAGAGTGCGCGATACTCCTCGACGCGTCGCTGTCCTTCCTCGGTCAGCGGGAGGCCGGCCCGGGGTCCCGCGAAACCCGAGGCACGCGCCTGCGGCGCGCCCCGGTAGGTTTCCCAGATGCCGGTGAAGTCGGGATGCTGCGCCACGGCCGAAGGGCCCGCGAAGCAACAGGCGGCCGTCGCGATGAGCGCGCGGAGCGCGGGTGGTCTGGTCGATGTCACGGATTCTCCCCTCCTCGCCCGGCCAATTTACTGCTTATCGCGCGTATGCGGTAGCGCCGGGACTGCTTCCGCGACGCTCTGTCCGGCGGGATTCCCGGTCACGCGGGCGAGCTCGAAGCCCGCGGCCGCGAACAGGCTCACGTACTCGGACAGCGTCCTTTCCCGGCCGGTGCTGAGCACCATCATGTGCACGTCCATCGCAAATCCGGAATGCGGGACTGGCGCCTCGGGCAGCAGGTACTCGATGACCGCGAGACGCCCGCGGTCGCCGATGGCGGCGCGGATCGAGCGGAGAATCCGCACGCATTCCTCGTCGTTCCAGTCGTGCAGGATCTGCTTGAGCAGGTAGAGGTCGCCGCCCGGCGGCACGGCCTCGAAGAAATCGCCGCCTTGCGCCTCGACGCGACCGGCCGCGGGCGATTCGGCGAGGACGGCTCGTGCCTGCTCCGCGGTCTTCGGCGTATCGAACACGATCCCGCGTGCCGAGGGATGACGGCTGAGGAGCTGCAGCATGAGCCCGCCGTGGCTCCCGCCGACATCGACCGCGAGCCGGAAAGGCTCGAACCGATGCTGCCCGAACACGAAGTTCTCGACGATCGCGGTGGTCCGGCTCATGAGGTCGCCGAAGTAGCGCAGGGTATCGGGATGCCGCGACAGATACTCGAAGACTGGCATGCCGAAGCTGCAGTCGAAAGCGGGCTTGCCCGTTTCCAGGCACTCCGCGAGCCCGATGGCCGCCCCCATCGACTCGCGCATGAAGCGCAGCCCCGATTGATGGCTCTGCAGCAGCCGCGATCGCGGCGTGTGCGCGAAGCGGCCCTGCGCGTCGTAATCGATGACGCCCTGCGCAGCCAGGAAGCGGAGCACGCGAAAGACCTGGTCGGGTTTCAGGCTTGCCTGCGCGGCGACGTCGGCAGCGGACACGGGGCCGTCATCGAGACGATCGAGCAGGCGCAGCCGGGCCACCGCGAGCAGAACCGCGTTCGCGTTCTGCGCCTGGAGCAGATAGGCCTGGAACTCCTGGAGATCGTCGAGGTGCTCGCCTATCGGCAGTAACACTGTGCTGACCCATGACCGGCCCGAGGCCTGTGCGTCGCTCGCATCATACTTCTCTGTACCGCGCACAGGGGTGTCAATGCCGAGGCGTGATGGTAAGGTTCATCGGCGTCCTGGAAAGCAGTCGCTGAAGGGCACGGGGGGAACGACCATGCAGAGACCACGTCCGACAACGCAGCTCCTTTGCAGCATTCCGCTCGCCATGCTGCTCGCGGCTGCAAGCCTGCCTGCGCAGGGGCAGACCCCGGCCGTCATCGCCGGCATGTCGCCCGAGCGGCTCGAGCGCCTCGACAACCACTTCCATCGCTATGTCGACGACGGCCTGATCGCCGGCGTCGTCACCCATATCGTGCGCCGCGGCCAGGTCGTCCATCAGGACGCCTACGGCATGGCCGATATCGCGGCACGGCGCCCGATGTCGCAGGACACCTATTTCTATCTGTACTCGATGACGAAACCGGTCACGAGCGTGGCACTCCTGATTCTCTACGAGGAAGGCAGGTTCCAGCTCGACGATCCGCTCGCCGATTACCTCCCCGAGATGGCCGATCTCAAGCTCTATGTCGGCGAAGGCGAGGACGGCAACATGATCCTCAGGGATCCCGAGCGTCAGCCGACGATCCAGGATGTGTTCCGCCACACGGCCGGCTTTCTGTACGGCGGCAACGGCAATCGCGGCATCGACCGGGCCTATGCGGAAGCCGCGCTGATGAACGGCACGCTGGCGGAGCTCACGCGCAAGCTCGGCCGGATTCCGCTCGCTTACGAGCCCGGCACGCAGTGGGTCTATTCGGTCTCGCACGATGTGCAGGCCCGTCTCGTCGAAGTCCTGTCCGGCATGTCCTTCGACGAATTCGCGCAACAGCGGATCTTCGATCCGCTCGGCATGACGGAAACCGTGTTCGGCCGGCCGGATGCGCTCAAGGACCGTTTCGCGGTCATTTACGGGCGCAGCGAGCGCGGCCAGCTCCAGCCGACCGGCGCGCTCGATCAGCCGGGCGCGGCCAGCCGCGTGCTCGGCGGTTTGAGCCTGTCCTCGACGGCCGGGGATTACGCACGCTTCGCCGAGATGCTGGTCAATTCCGGCGAGCTCGACGGTGTGCGCATCCTGTCGCGCAAGACCGTCGACCTCATGGATTCGAACCACCTGCCGCCGGGAGTGACCCGCGGCGCGGCCGGCGGCGGCACCGCCGGCGGCGAGGGCTACGGTCTCGGCGTGCGGGTCGTGACCGATCCGGCCGCTGCCGGCAACCTGACCTCGGTCGGCACTTTCGGCTGGTCGGGCGCTGCGGGCACGCACTTCTTCGTCGACCGCGAGGAAGAGCTCACGGCCGTGTTCATGATCCAGAGCATGGGCGGCGCCGGCGGTCCGGGCATGACGGACGAGTTCGAAACGCTCGTCTATCAGGCCATCGTCGACTGAGACCCGCGTGATCGGGCGCGGCAGCCGCTCAGCGAAACACCGCGCTGCCGCCATCGTCGAGGCCGAGCACCAGCTCACCGCGCGACGTGAAGCGATAGCTCCCGGCCGCGGCGAGCAATGCCGTGAACTCGGCCTCCTGCGAGTCGGCGCAGATGAAGTCGGCGGCGACCTTCCTGCGTGACCAGGAAGGCGACGTCCTCAAGCTCGTCGCCATCGACGAGCCGCACGGTCCGTCCTTCGATCGTGATTGCGACATTCCGGTGGTCTGCCCCGCCGATGGCGGGCTCTGGCGCCGGGCCGCAAGCGGCCATCGCGACAGCGGATGCCGTCTCATGAACAGGTTGACGTACAGTTCATGAGATCCTAGAGTCATGGTTCATGGCCAAGCCCCTCCAAGTCTATCTCGAGGCGGACGACCTCGCGCGGCTCACGGCGTTCGCAAACGAGCGCGGTTGGACCAAATCGCAGGCCATTCGTACCGCGATTCGTGCACTGACTCGCCGCCCATCGGGCGATCCCGTGCTCGATCTCAGCGGGGACATCGATGCGTTGCCGGAGGACCTGAGCGCCAGTTTCGACCGCTACCTCAACGAGACCTTCGTTGCCGAGCCGAGTGCCACCTACCGTGCGCGCCGCAAAGCCACTCGCCGGTCGGCGCGAACGCCTGTTCGTCGATAGCGGCGCCTGGATCGCGCTGCGAAGCCGACGCGACCAGCATCATGCCGCGGCGGATCGAGCCTTCCGCGACGCGATCGCGCGGCGCGTCCCGCTCGTCACGACCAACCTCGTCGTGGCCGAGATATTCCGACTCACGCTCTTTCGTGCCGGCCGTGAGCCCGCCCTGCGGGCGCTCGATCGCATCGACGCGAGCCCGAGTGTCACGGTGCATTTCGCGACGGCCGACGACCATGCCGCGGCGCGCCGCTGGCTCGATCGTCTGGCCCGGCCGGTCACCTACACGGATGCCGTGAGCTTCGCCGTGATCGAGGCGACGCAGTGCACCCGTGTGCTCGGATTCGACGAGGATTTTGCGGCGGCGGGGTTCGAGCTGTGGGTGCCAGCGGCGTCAGCCCGCTGATCGTGCCGGTGATCTCGTAGGCGCCTGGCGGGCGAAACGGTATTGCAGTGGGTCGTCGCCGCACAGCCGGCAAAATCGGGGCAGGCGACAGGATTCTGGAATAAGCTGATACGCATCAGGCCGCCTGCCGGGCAGAGGAGGTTCGCCGTGCAACGATCAGGTTTGACGCTTTCAGGAACGACTGTCGCGGGAATGCTGGCCATCGCCGTCGGCGTCAGCAGCGCCTATGCCCAGCCGGGCGCGGGCACGGGTGCCGGCAGGGGCGCGGGCGGCGGCCGGGGCGCGCCCCAGGTCGCGGGTCCCTGCGTGGAGACCGTCCTCTCCGATGTCGATTCGTCGGCAAGCGGTCCGCACGAGGTCATCGTCGAAGCGCGGTGTGCCGCCGGCATCGACAAGGGCACGATCTACCGCCCCGCCGGGCTCGGCGGCGCAGAGAAATATCCGATCTTTGTCTGGGGCAATGGCGGCTGCTCGCAGAACGGCCTGTCGAACCGGGCCGCCATGTCCGAGATCGCCTCCCACGGCTACTTCGTCATCGCGGACGGCACGCCCGGGCGCGGCGGCACCAATATCCCGATGGCGCAGGGCGACATGACGGGCATGGGCGCGCGGCTGATCGGGTATATCGACTGGGCAATTGCCGAGAACGGCAACCCGTCCAGTCCCTACTACGAGAGCCTCGACCCGACCAGAATCTCCTCCAACGGCTTTTCCTGCGGCGGCCTGATGGCCATCGGCACCGCGGGAGATCCGCGCATCACTGCCTGGGGCGTCACGAGCAGCGGCATGGCGCGCGTGAACGAGGAATTCTACGGCCTGGTCCGAACGCCCGTGCTGTTCGTCGAGGGCGGTCCGGGCGATGTCGCCTACGAAGGCGGCAAGCTCGGCTACGAAAGAATCAGTCAGCTGGACGTTCCGGTCATGTGGTTCGACAAGGACCTCGGCCACGGCGGCGATCTGGGCCAGGCCAACGGCGGTCAGTTCACGAAGATCATCCTGGCCTGGCTCAACTGGTGGCTCAAGGACGACGAATCGGCAACCGGCAAGGGCTTCCTCGTCGGCGCCGACTGCGTCTACTGCAGCGACAGCAGCTGGGAAGTGAAGTCGGCAAATCTTCCGCAGCAGGCGCGCTGAGGGTCGCCGCCCGGCGGCCGAGGGCTATCTGAACAGCCGCGAGCCGAAGTCGACCAGGGAGTCGCGCCACACGCTCCATTCGTGCCCGCCGGCGAAGCGCGCCAGCGTGACTTCGATCCCGCTCTCCTGCAGTGCCATCGCCGCCTCGGCCGTGAACGACATGCGCGGGTCCTCGGTGCCGCATGACAGATAGAGGACCTCGAGCAGCGCGTTCGTGGCTGCCGGATCGCTCAGAAACCCGGGCCACAAGGCCTCCGCATCGAAGGGTTCGTAGGCCGCGCCATTGACGCCCCCGAACAGGCCGGTGCTGAATTCGCCGACGTGGGCGAACAGATCGAGCCGCTTCAGGCCCACGCTGATTGCAATGCCGCCGCCCAGCGACAGGCCGGCAATCGCCCGGTTTTCGCGGCCCGGCAAGGTCCGGTAGTTCGCCTCGACATAGCGGATCTGGCCATTGACGATGTCGTCCTCCGCCTTGGCGAGGTCGAGTCCCATCGGCGGTCCGGCACCGGCATCGGCGCCGTCGGCCGCCGCCGGCGAATGCGCGGGCGCCGACGGGAGATCCCAATTGGCATTCGGCGTTACCACGATCATCGGCTCGATCGTGCCGTCGGCGATCAGGTTGTCCAATGCCACGTGCGCGCGACCCGAGTCGAACCAGTGGTCCTCGTTGCCGCCGCCGCCGTGAAACAGGTACAGCACGGGGTAGCTCGCGCCGGACGTTGCATACCCCGGCGGCGTATAGATCCTCATGCGGCGTTCTGCGTTCGTCACCGGCGACGGGTACCACACGGCGGCAACCGTTCCATGCGCGACGCCGGTCGGCGCGAATGGCGCCTCGAGCGGAGGCGGTTCCCCCGCCCCACCGGGCCCGCCGCGACCTCCGGGGGCGGTGGGCCCGCCCGCCCGCTGCGCGAGCGCCGGCGAGACACCGACCAGCGCCAGCGCCAGGAAACCGGCTATCGATCGGGTTGTCTTCATGCCGGGCATGGTTGTCTTCTCCCTGAAGGCCTGCACTTACCGCTGACGCATCCGCTCCCAGTAGAGCGGCAATGTGCCCTCGAGCTCGAGACCGCGGAAGAACGGATACGGGTCGCAATCGTATTCCAGGATGACGGTCTCCGGCGTCTTCCGCCAACGGCGATGGCGCGTGATCGGACGCCGGTAGTTGACGGGATCGACGACGGTCATCTCGCTGACCATCTCGCTCCCGTCATCGCTGAGCGACATCCGCTCGATCACGCGAGCCTGCTCGGAGAGCGGCTGGCCGTTCAGGTCGACGAAGCTCGCCGTCAGCTGCCGGGTCTCGACGACCAGCGTCGGCCCGTCCCAGTGGCCGACGGAGTACCCCATGGATCGATGCGGCAGCTCGGCCGGAAATTCGCGGCCGTCCAGGAAGATCCGGCGGACCTCGTGAAAGCTCTCGTACAGGATCGTCAGCTGCTGCCCGTTCTGGACGATCTCGAGCGGATAGGGCCAGCCCGAGACTCGCACGAGACCCGGCGACACGCAGCGCAGGGCCGGATCGTCGAGGTAGTGATAGCGGTCGACGCTCATCTGCGCCGCGGCCGTGTAATCCAGATGCACCTTCGCGATACCGGACGACGTGCGTGACCAGATGCCGCTGAAGTCGACCGGCTGCGGCGGCAGCTCGGCATGCGCCGCGATGCGTTCCGCGCGCCAGGTGCCGGGAGGCGCATCGAGCGGCTGCTCCAGCGTGCCGCCCAGGACAGCGCCCGTGAGCCTGCCGTCGAGACGATAGGCGAGCAACCGCCCGCCGCCGTCGCGGGTATCGATGTCGAGCCGCAGGCGACCCCCGTCGATGGTCAGGGCGACCGGCCCGCCGTCGACGAACGCCGCGACCCCGTCGGCTCCCGCTTCAAACTGGAGCGTGCCGGTGTGGATCGTCTCGCCGGCCGCGAGCGTCAACAGCCAGTCGCCGGCCAGCCGGTCGAGCGACAGCGCGTCCGCCGCCTGCGCAAAGACCTTGCCGCTGAGACAAGTCACCAGAATGAGCGCGAGGCGAACCGTGCTCATCGGGCGGCCGGCTCCTCGGTCGGACGCACGATCCGGCCCGATGCGAAGCGTGCTTCGAGGATCCAGATCTTGCGCGTATCGCCGATGCCGAGATTGCCGTGCAGGGTGACCCGGTCGCCGAGCCTGATCGTGTCGCGCGACCAGCCGCTGCGAATCAGCGCGTTGGGGCTTCTCGTCTGCGCATCCCAGATGACCTCGTTGCCTTCCCCATCCTCGACGGCGATGAAGTAGCGCGCATGCGGATTGACGAACAGAACCTCGATCACCGTCCCCTCGATGTCACCGACGCGCTCGTAGTCAAACTCGGCGGCGAAGGAGTGATGGGCGAGCGGCGCGCCCGGCTGCGCCAAAAGCGCCGCGCCGGCAATCAGGGCGAGGCGCGCGCTCACTCTGCCGTTACGCTCTCGTAGAACTGCAGCGACACACCGCCCTGGCCCATGCCGGGCGGCGAGCTCAGATACAGCCCCTCGTTGAGGTAGGCGTGGGGACCATCCACCCGGGCTTCGAAGGTCGGCGTCAGAGCGCCGGATCCGCCGTTGCGCACGACGATGATGTCGCCGTTGTCGGCCTGCCAGAGGTAGCGCGCATCGATCTCGGACTGCTGGCCGAGATTCTGATAGTCGGCGCCGCCCATCAATACCCTGCCGCTGATCTTGCCGCTCAGCACGCCGCCCGTGATCGGAATGATGTTGCGCGATCCGCGCTTGGTCGGGCCGACGCGCTGACTGGGTGCCAGCGTGACGTTCTCCGTGATCAGCTGCTCTCCCTGCTGTTCGTTCGGGCCGCGTCTGCGGTAGTCCCACGGCTGGGCCGGCACCCCGGCGGGCTTCTCGATGCGCACGGCGCCGGCGGTGCTCACGGCGACATTCGCTACGTCGTACACACGCAAGCTCAGCGTCTTCCCGGACGCATCGAGATCCCGCCGTGCGACGAACCGGCCCTCGTTCAGCCAGGCATGCGCGCTGGCGTTCGGCGCCTCGAAGTCCATGACGATGCGCACGTCGTCGGCGTTCGGGCCCGTGCCCGCGCTTCGCGACAGGATGAAACTGCCGTCGGACGCCCGCAGCACCATGATGAGCTCGACCTCGACCGTGCCGTTGGCGAGCGTCAGCTCGTAATCGAGCGTTCCTTCCGTGACGTCCGCCGTGAGCCTCGGGCCGGTAACCGCGCCGGCGAGCCCGACCGCTACGGCACGCTGTCCGTACTGGGTTCTTCCGATCGACCGGGCGAGATCGAGCGGCATCTCGATCTCGAAGATCAGGCTGCCGGACTCCGGGCCCGGTATGCCGTCGGGCATGCGGCAGTCCCAGGCCGGGTGCGGTATCAGCGCCGGGCGCGCCTGCTGTGCCTCCGCCGTCGGCATGCCGGAAACCAGCAGCGCAGCAACTGCCGTCAGGAGCGTGTGTGCAGATTTCATGAGTTTTCGCCTTGCAGGGTGTCTTGGTTGAATTCGTCTCGAGCCGGTCTGGCGGGGCGCACGGCGGCGGTTATTCAGGCACCACGGCATAGCTACCCCAGTCCGATGCGTCCCAGCGGCTGGCGGCCGGCGGGACGTCGCGCGGCTCGTACAGGGAGAGCTCGCCGAGATCGATTCCGGTGTCCGCGCGAATTGCATCCGCGCGCGCTCGCAGCCCGGCGAGGCTCATGTCGCCCCACTCGCCATCGTCGAGGTAGTCGATCAGCAGACTGAAACCGACCGCGCGATCGAGCGCCGACATGCCGCCGTGCCCAGGCCGATCGGACCACAGCATCTGAAACAGGTGCCCGGAACCGTTCTCGCGCAGCAGATCGCGGTACGCCAGCTTGTCCGACAGCGGATCCACCGGGTCGTCGTTGTCGACGTTGACGAGCGGATCGCTGATCCGGCCCGTGTAGGTCATCAGCCGCTCCGCGCGGGCCACGGCTTCGGCGTCGGCAGAAATCCGCGGCGCGGCGGCCAGCGTGCGCAGGTCTTCGGCGAGATCGAGATCCGCGCTCCGATAGAGCGACGCCACCCTCTCCGCGCGGCCCGATGAAGCCAGCAGGGCGGCGTAATCGACGCCGGTATTCCACGACACGTTGCCGCCGGCCAGCTGCTCGACCGCCGCGCGTACCGGCACCGCGATCGCGAAGCTCCAGCTCGCCAGCATCTGCTCGAGCTGCGCTGCGTAGTCGTCGTCGGCGGGCCGCGGACTGCGCGCATCGGTCCAGCGCGCCATCTGCACCACGGCCGATGCCAGCGCCAGACGTGCCCGTCCCGCCGGCGTCTCCGCTGCCCTGACGACCAGCGCCGACAGGGCCTGGCTCTCGGACTGCGCGTCGATATCGACGAGCTTGAGCGGCGCCCCGGGATCGACGAGCGTCTTCAGCACGAAGACCGCGTTGAGCTTGTTGTTCAGGACCGCGATCTCGCCGGCGCCGCCGCCGGCCGAGACGAGCCCGCCGTCGAAGACGTCGGGCGAGAGCTCCAGCGCCTTGCGGGCCGCGAAAGCGCCGCGCGAGCCGCCCGTCACCAGGGTCCTGTCCGGCTCGCCCCACGACTGAGCGGCCCGATTGCGGACCTCGACCAGGTATGCGACAGCCCTGGGAAAGTCGTAACCGACCGGGCCGCGGTTGATGCCGCCGTAGGCGAATCCCCGCTCCAGCAGCCAGGCATTGAAGCCGCGCGCCGAGCCTGCGATCGACGCACCGTCGAGATCGACGATGACCGTTCCGTTCCAGTTGTCCGGCTTCGCGACAGCCCACTGCGTGCCGTCATCGAACGTACCGTCGATGAGGACCGTCGACGGCTGCTGGCCGAGAGCCGATTGGCACAGGCACAGCGCAAGCCACGCCGTCGCGGCGCGCAGCGCGCCTGCCCGGTGCCACAGCGGGTTATTCGACTGCAATCTTCGTGTCCCCCCGGAGCGAAACGGCAAGAATGCCAGCAGGGTCGCTGCGGTGGAAAGCTCTGGAGACTATCACCGGCGCTGTCAGAAACTATCAACGTCGTCGACCTGCCAGCATAGTACCTTTACGGGACCGGCTGGAGGGAGGAAGGTCCCATGCGTTCCTGGCCATCGATGGCGGACCTTCCGTCACGCGGTGCTTTCGTTCCGGTCCTGGGGGCCGGTCTCTTGCTGATCATGGCCGCCAGGCTCGCGGCCCAGGAGAGCGTCGGCCGAGGCTGGCCGATGGCCGAAGGCGCGGAATGGGTCGGCGCCGGCGTGCCCTTCTACAACGTCGACGTGGCCACGGCCAAGGGCGGCGACGTGCCGGACGGCATCGAGCCGCTGCCGCGCGACATTTTCACGAGCGACGACTTCTATGTCGACCGCGAGCTCTGGCGGGATGCGCGCTACTTCCGCTGCAACAGCACGATCGCGCTCGATTCGCAATGGGGCGACTACTCGAGCGCGCCGCGGTACATCGAGGACGACCCCGCCACGGGCGCCTGGGGCCGTTGCGGCGTCGACTATGCGCGCGAGAACCTCGTGAGCCCCTACCCGTTCGTGACAGCCGAAGCGCATTACGCGGCGCTGCTCGCGGAGACGCGGGCCAACGGCGGACCGACGCCATACACGCGCGAGCGAATGCCGCCGGACTGGGACGGTCGTTATACGCGGAACGTCAACATCGTGTTCGGGCTCATGCAGACCGGGCAGGAACCGGTCGTGGCGCCGGAATATCACGAGCCGCCGCAGTGGATCATCGGTTACTACAACCAGGTGCCGACGATCCTCTCGCTGCTGACGCCCGAGTATCGGCAGCGCCTCGTCCAGCAGCTCTATCACCAGGCCCACGATCACGCGGCCCAGTGGTCGCTGATGTTCTGTCGGCCCGAGGGCTTCATGCGCTGGTGGTCGGGGCCGGGAGGGCCGGGGTCGCTCGACGTCACGATTACGCCGACGCGGGTGCAGTTTCTCGGCGGATCGGGGAATGCGCTGCGCAATGTGCATGTCGGGCGCGAGTTCGATCGATCGGGCACGGTCCCGTATCTCGGCGCCGAGGTGCCGCAGTGGCTCGGCGAGACCGTCGGCTTCTGGGACGGCGACGCTTTGATCACCTGGACCGCGAATATCCAGGGCTGGTTCACGCATTCGAGCTGGGAGCATTCGAACGCCTTGCAGACGATCGAGATCTGGCTGCCGCGCACGGGCGCCGACGGCACGCTGCTCGGGCTCGAGCACGAGGCGATCTTCTATGACCCCGAAGCGCTCGTGCAGCCGATTCGCTCGATCCGCTTCCTGCCGCGCCGCGGCGGCTTCAACGAGGTGGCGCCGAACAACCTCACGCATTGCCAGCAGACGATCTTCCCGATCGAAGGACGCGGCACGCCGGTCGCACCGGGGACGGTCATCGAGTATCGCGTCGAGGGTCTCTACGACCGGCCCTGGGCCGCGGTCTGGGAACGCTATTTCGAGAGCGGGATGCAGCGCCCCGACCAGGACGAAATATTCGACTTCGGCCAGGGTTCGGACTGGCAGTCCATCCAGGACCGGGGTGGCCAGAACCCGCCCTGACGAATCGGCAGCTACTGCCCGGAGCCGAAGCTCAACGCCCAGTTGATCGCGGCGTCGAACAGGCGATGGCCGTCTGCGGTCATCCGGTGATACGTGCCGAGGTCGTTGTTGTTCTCGGTGAAGAGCGAGACGCGCAGGTTCGGCGATGGCGAGCCGTCGAAGAGCGCGTCGCCCGGGAGAATGAAGTAGATCGACTGCGCTTCAGGGTAGTCCGGAAGGGCGGCCACGGAATGGACCCCGGGCGCCAATACCTCCTTCACGGCCCAGTTGATCTCCGCCGGGAGGGAGTAGACGGTCACGCGGCCCGAGAGCCCTGCGGCCAGCGGATGCGCAGGATCGACGATCACGAGGTCGGTCTCGCCGGCGATGGTGCCGAAGTGGCCAATCCTGACCTGACCGGTCGGCGCTTCGACGGTTCCGCCGGCACCTCCCTCCGGCGAGCCGGGATCGACCGTCACACCGTCCGGGTCCACGAACTGGAACGTATCCTGCAGGAACGACTCCATGTTGATGAGCGGCGTCGATGTCGCAATGAGTTTCGTGCCGACCGCGTTGGAGAGTACCGATTCCGGCACGATGATCAGGTCCGCTGCGTCCGCCGCCGCCTGCATCTCTTCCGCCGCGGTGTTGTCCGGCATCATGGTCACGCGGTGCCCCATGTCGAGACGCAGACGGAGCTCGAGGAAGCGGTCGTCGAGGCTCGTGCACTTGGCGTATCTGCCGTTTTCGTCGCCGCAGACAATCAGGATGTTCAGACCGCTGGATGCCGCCTGCTGGCCGAAGCCCAGCAGAGGGACGAGAGCGATGGCGAACCCCAGAGCACCGGGCTTGATTGCATGCTTGCCGTTCATTGTGTCCCCTTGAGCTCACCCACAGCGTCGTGGATGGCCGTGCATCATTGAGCTTCGCGAGAAAGCCCGTCAAGCGCGACGACCGGGGCCTGTTGCCCCGTACGGAGCTGGCCGTGCCGCACCTCATGCTGGCACTATGGTTCGCCATCGCGATCGACGCCTGCCGCCGGCAGCCCGCGACCAGGGGGACAAGATGGGGCTTCGAACTCGTTCCGCCGCAGTGCTTCTGGGCCTTGCCGCGCTGGCGGCCTGCCAGCCCGAAAGCCCGACCGGCCTCGCTCCCGGCTCGCGGCCCAACATCCTGCTGATTGTCGCCGACGATCTCGGCTACC
>Ga0315910_10002405_pt1 | contig 16446 bp, 14 predicted proteins | sample EdamamesoilMG_FD_204470 | JGI IMG/M metagenome (GOLD analysis project Ga0315910, IMG submission 204470) | Garden soil microbial communities collected in Santa Monica, California, United States - Edamame soil | ecosystem: Environmental > Terrestrial > Soil > Garden | place: USA: California... | reverse complement strand
ACGGACCTCAGCTACTTCACGGCCGATCCGGCCCTGGCGCGCGACGCGGCCAAGCTGTTCAACTTCGTCACCGGCTATGTCGAGCCGCACGAGCTCGAACGGCTGGCGATCTCGCCGATCAACCTGCGCGAAACGCTCTACGAGTTGATAGACCGGGAAATCGCCAACCAGGAGGCCGGCAAGCCCGCCGCGATCTGGGCCAAGCTCAATTCGATTACCGAAAAGGGCATGATCGACCGGCTGTACGAGGCGAGCCAGGCCGGGGTGGAGATCCGCCTCGTCGTGCGCGGCATCTGCTGCGTGCGGCCGGGCGTGCCGGGGCTATCGGAGACGATCAGCGTAAAGTCGATCGTCGGCCGTTTCCTCGAGCACAGTCGCATCTGGGTGTTCGGCAACGGGCATCCGCTGCCCAGCGCGCGCGCCAAGGTGTTCATTTCCTCGGCTGACGCGATGTCGCGCAACCTCGACCGGCGCGTTGAGACTCTCGTGCCGATCCGCAACGCGACCGTCCATGACCAGATCCTCGACCAGGTCATGATGGCGAACCTGCTCGACACCGAGCAGAGCTGGCTGCTGCATTCGGACGGCATCTACACGCGCGCCGATGACGAGGGCCGGCCGTTCAACTGCCACCGCTATTTCATGACCAACCCCTCGCTGTCGGGCCGCGGTGCCGCGCTCGATCACGGCGGAGTGCCCAAGCTGGCGCTGCGCAAGAGGCGCCGATGAGGCGCCCCCGCCAACCGGAAGGGGTCAAGCCCGACCGTGCGGTGGTCGACATCGGCTCGAACACCGTGCGCCTCGTGGTCTACTCGGGCTCGCAGCGGGTGCCCGACGTATGGTTCAACGAAAAGGTCAGCGCCCGCCTCGGCCGCGACCTCAGCGAGACGGGACGCATCCCGGACAAGGCCGCGCAGACCGCGCTTACCGCCCTGCGCCGCTACGCCGCGATCCTCCGCGACCTGGATGTGCCGTGGGTCGATGCGGTCGCCACGGCCGCGGTGCGCGACGCCGAAAACGGCGAGGAATTCCTCGCCCAGGTCCGCCGGCTCGGGCTCAAGCCGCGCCTTCTCAGCGGAGAAGAAGAAGCGCACACCTCGGCCTGCGGCGTCATCGGCGCCTTCCCCGATGCGCATGGCGTGGTGGCCGACCTTGGGGGCGGCAGTCTTGAGCTCGTCTCGGTCGAGCATGGCGCCTCGCATCACGGCGCCAGCCTGCCGCTCGGCACCTTGCGGCTGTCGAAGCTGAGGGCAGGCGGACCTACGGCGTTTAAGCGCGAAGTGCACAAGGCCTTCGCCAAGGCCGGCTGGGCGGCGGCGCATCCCGGCCCGCTGTACATGGTGGGCGGCACGTGGCGTGCGCTGGCGACTTACGCGATGCGCAGCACGCTCCATCCGCTGTCCGACCCGCACAGCCTGGTGCTCGGTGTCGAGGAAGCGGACAAGATCGCCAAGCGGCTTGCGCGCAGTCATCCGCGCATCCTCGCCGCGACCGCCGGCCTTTCGATGATGCGCGCAAACGCGCTTCCCGATGCCGCCGCCACACTCAAGGTCATGCTGAGCGAGCTCAAGCCGACGCACCTCGTGTTCTCGTCGTGGGGCCTTCGTGAAGGACTGCTGCACCAGCGGCTCGGCCGCGCGGAGCGTAATCTCGATCCCCTGATCGAAGGCATAACCCAATTCGCCGCGCCGCGCGGCAGCTCGCCGTCCCTCGCCGCCGCAATTGCCGAGTGGACTGCCGCCGCGGCGGGCAACAGCGCGGACGGCGAATCCGAGCGGCTGCGCTTCGCGGCGATCATGCTGTCCAAGGCGGCCGTACGGATCGAGCCCAACCTGAGGATCCGTCATTCGCTCGACTGGGCGCTGCACAAGCGCTGGGTCGGCGTCGACATGGCAGGCCGGGCGCAGATCGCGGCGACCTTGCTCGCGGTATGCGGCAGGCCGCTGGTGACCGACGACCTCCTGCGGCTGGCCGATCCGCAGGCGCTGCGCGATGCGATCGCGTGGGGGCTGGCCGCGCGGCTCTACTTGCGGATCGGCGGAAGGGGACCGCTGTCGCCGGCCGAAAGCTCGCTTACGCTGGCCGATGGCGAGCTGGTCCTGTGGCTAGGAGACGCGCTGAAGGACCTCCATTCGCCGACGATCGAGCAGGACCTGCAGGTCCTGGCGGAATGGATCGGTGCGAGGCCGTCGGTGGTGCTCGGGAGCGCGCCCGCGCCGCTGGCCGCGGCTTCGTGACGCTCGCGTGACGGCGGGCTGAAAAGCTTGCCTCGGGGATTTCGGTACGAACAGTGAGGATCGTTGACAGGGGGAAAGACCAGATGGCCAAAGCAAGCACACCCAAACCCCGCGCTCGCGCCGCGAAAGCGCCTGCGGCTCCATCGCCCGCACCCGCGGCGCCAAAGCCGCCGGCCCTCAACGGCGCGACGCTCTCGCTGGAAGAATTGGCCGAGGCCGTACTGGCCCGCCGGCTCAAGCCGCGCGCTGCCGACATCCAACGCCTCGCCGAAGGGTCACTGAAGCGCAAGAAGGGCGGCTCCAAGAAGGCCAAGGGCAAGAAAGCCAAGGACAAGCTGCCCAAGATCCCGGGCCAGAAAAAGAAAGCCAAATCCTGATCGCTCGGGCCGTTCCGAAGGCGCTTTACGGCTTCGGGTCGGGCGTCTGACGATATCGTCACGCCGCCATACCGGGAGCGCCACGCGAATCGCCTAAGGCCGTCATGTTGAGCGGATAAGCCTGACCTCATCATCCTGATGAGGGGGCTCCGATGCGAGACGATTTACCGGTCAACGGCTATTCCGACGGCGACGTCGACACCAATTTCACCAACAACCGCGATCTGAATTCGATCGTGGCCGAACGCTATTCGCGCCGGGATACGCTGCTCGGTGGGGTCGGCGCCACTGCCACCGCCTTTCTCGGCACCGGCCTGCTAGCTGCTTGCGATTCCGACCTGTTCGGTGAGGATAACACCGTGATCAGCGCCGGGGCCGACGGCACCACGACCACGGGCAACCTTGTCACGCTCACGGGATCGGTCACCTCGGGCGCCCCGAACTCCGTGGTATGGGAGCAAATCGGCGGGCCGCCTGTCACGCTGATCAGCGCTAGCGACACGACGGTGACGTTCATCGCTCCGGCTGTTTCAGCGGCCACGCCGCTGACCTTCGCCTTCACGGCCGTCGGCAGCGGAACCACGGACAGCACGACAGTCACCGTCAACCCGGCGGTGCTTGGCTTCACGGCCGTGGCGAAGAACCTCAACGACGTCGTGACTGTGCCCGCGGGCTACACCGTTACCGTCATGACCCGGCTCGGTGACCCGATCACCGCGGCAGCCTCCGCCTACAACAACGACGGCACCGACACCGATTTCGCCAGCCGCATCGGCGATCACGGCGACGCGCTCTACTGGTACGGCCTGAGCGCGGCCGGAGGCCGGGACGACAACAGCTCGACGCGCGGGTTGATGGTGCAGAACCACGAGAACCTCAACGTCGTCTACCTGCACCCCAATGGCCCGACCAATGTCGCCAGCGGTCCGCGTCCGGCAGCCGAGGCACTCAAGGAGATCGAGGCGCACGGCGTCAGCGTCACCGAGTACCGGGATTCGGGCAACCGCACCTGGAGCTATGTCCAGAACGGCTCGTTCAACCGCCGCGTCACGCCCAACACGCCGGTCGTGTTCAATGGGCCGGTGCGGGGCACCGACTACCTGAAGACCGTTGCCGCAACCGCCGGTACCAGCGGCACCGGAACGATCAACAACTGCGCCAACGGCCATACGCTGTGGGGCACCAACCTCACCTGTGAAGAAAACTGGGCCGGATATTTCCGCCGCAGCGGCGACGACGCCGCCCGCACCGCGCGCGAGCTCACCTCGCTGCGCCGCTATGGCGTCACCAGCAGCACCGGCAACTACGCGTGGTCAAGCGCCGGCGCGGACCCGATATACCGGCGGTGGGATGCCCGCGCGACGGGCGCCACCGCACTCGACGATTACCGCAACGAGCCTAACAAGTTCGGCTGGGTGGTTGAGATCGACCCCTATGATCCGACCGCGACGCCCCGCAAGCGCACGGCGCTCGGGCGCTTGGGACATGAAGGCGCGTGGTACGGAAAGTTCATCCCCGGCAAGAAGCTCGCCGTCTACCTCGGCGACGATGCGCGCCGCGAGTACTTCTACAAGTACGTCTCCAACGCCACTTGGGACGCGGCTGACGCGCAGTCCGCCAACCGCCTGGCGATCGGCGACAAGTACCTCGACGCCGGCACGCTCTACGTCGCCAAGTTCAATGCCGACGGCACCGGCACGTGGCTGCCGCTGGTGTTCGGCCAAGTCCCGAACCGGCCGGCGAGCGGCTCCGATCCGATCTATGTCTTCGCCGACCAGGTGGACATCCTCGTCAACACGCGCCTGGCCGCCGATGCGGTGGGCGCCACGCCGATGGACCGGCCGGAATGGACGGCTACCAACAACGTCACCGGCGAAATCTATCTGACGCTGACCAACAACAACGCCTCGCTCCGTCCGCTCAACGGAACGGACGCTGCCAACCCACGACACTACAACGATCCGTTCGGGGCGGGGAACTCGGCGCAGTTCGGCAATCCCAACGGCCACATTATCCGCTTGCGCGAGGGCGCCGACGATCCGGCGGCGACAACCTTTACGTGGGACAACTACCTCTTCGGGGCGGACTCGGCGACGGCCGACGCGACGAACGTCAACCTTTCGGGCCTGACCGCGGACAACGACTTCTCGAGCCCCGACGGCCTGTGGTTCTCACGCCCGCAGAACCCGTCGGGCCTCGTCCGGCCGCTGCTGTGGATCCAAACCGACGATGGCGCCTTCACCGACAAGACCAACAACCAGATGCTGGCCGCGCTCCCCGGCACGGTCGGCGATGGCGGTGCGAAGACCATCACCAACACCGGCTCGGGCGGCGCCACCGCCACGCAAGCCACCCGCGTCGGTGCCGCCGCCACCGCGGCGACGCTGAAGCGGTTCCTGGTCGGGCCGAAGGAATGCGAAATCACCGGGGTGGATACCACGCCGGACGGGCGCACCCTGTTCGTCGGCATCCAGCATCCGGGCGAGAACGGCAGCGCCGCGACGCCGAGCAGCAACTGGCCGCAAAGCCAGACTGGCACGGCGTCGGGCCGCCCGCGCTCGGCGATCGTTGCCATCACGAGAACAGACGGCGGAGTGGTCGGGCTCTAGCGAGCCCGGCCCAAGGCCATTCGGCCGGCGAGCGGACACCCGCTCGCCGGCCTTTTTCTTTGCTGTGAAGGCTGGACGCCTAGCGCGCTTCGAGCGCGTAGCCGGCGGAGCGCACGGTACGAATCGGATCGTTCGCACCATCGATCGCGATCGCCTTGCGCAGGCGACGGATATGCACGTCGACGGTCCGTTCCTCGACCTCCCGGCCGGAGCCCCACACCGCGTTGAGCAGCTGGCTGCGGGAGAACACCCGCCGGGGATGTTCCATGAAATGCTTGAGCATGCGGTACTCGGTTGGGCCGAGCTGCAGCAGCTGGCCGCGCCGGCGCACGTGATGGGCGACCGGGTCGAGCAGCAGGTCGCCCGCCTTGATCGTCTCGGCTGTGGATTCCGGCCGGGCGCGGCGGAGCACGGCGGCAACCCGCGCCAACAGCTCGCGTGGCGAGAACGGCTTGGTCACATAGTCGTCCGCGCCGGCCTCGAGACCGTGCACCCGGTCGTCCTCGGCATTGCGGGCGGTCAGCATGATAACGGGAATGCGCGCGGTATTCCCGCCCTCGCGCAGCCGGCGGCAGACGTCGATCCCGCTGACGTCGTCGAGCATCCAGTCGAGCAGCACCAGGTCGGGCGGATCGTTTGTGGCGAAAGCGATCGCTTCTTCGCCGAACGCCGTCGCGCGCACGTCGTAGCCTTCGCTCTTGAAGCGGTATTCGAGCAGCTCGGCGAGGGCCAGGTCGTCTTCGACCAGGAGCAGCTTGAGCGCAGACATTGTGCCTATCCCCTTCAAGCGGGACTAAGCACTCGTGTGTTACGGATTTGCGACACGGGAACCTAGGCCGCCGCAGCCGCGGCCGAGGGGTGGTCCGGCACCAGCGCGGCGAGAAACTGGTCCGTGCTCCGCGACCAGGCAAAGCTCTTCCCCCGGGCCAGGCACGCCTTGCGATCCAGTGCGAGCGCTTGCTGGATGGCTCGCGAGAGATCCTCATCCATCGCGCCGGAGCTTGCTTCGAGCACATCGAGCGGCCCCGCGACCGGATAGGCCGCCACCGGCGTGCCACAAGCCAGCGCCTCGATCATGACGAGGCCGAAGGTGTCGGTGCGGCTGGGGAACACCAGCACGTCCGCCCCGGCATAGCAGGACGCCAGCAGCTCGCCTTCCTGCCGCCCCACGAAATGCGCCTCAGGGTAGGCCACGCGCAGCTTGGCGAGCGCCGGACCATCGCCCACCACGACCTTCGTGCCCGGAACGCGCGTGTTGAGAAACGCCTCGATGTTCTTCTCGACCGCCACGCGGCCGACATAGAGCTGGATCGGCCGCTCCAGCTTGAGGAACAGCTCGGGCGGCAGGATGTCGGCACGAAACTGCGCCATGTCCACGCCCCGGCTCCAGGGCCTGACCTGGCCGAGCCCGTGCGACCTCAACTGGCGCGATACGCTGTCGGTCGCCACCATGATGCCCGCCGAGGGACGATGGAACCAGCGAATGAGCGGCCAGAACGCAGAGCTCGGCAGGCCGGTGCGCTTCGCCAGGTAGTCCGGGAATTGGGTATGGTATGCCGTCGTGAACGGGTGGTCCCGCGCAAGGCAGTGGTGGCGCGTGGCCAAGCCGATCGGCCCCTCGGTGGAAATATGGATCGCATCCGGCCGGAACTGGTCGAGAACTTCGCCAACCAATCCCGGGCGTGCGAACGCCAGGCGGATCTCGGGATAGCTCGGACAGGCGACCGAACGGAACAGGTCGGGCGAGATCACTGCCACATGGTGGCCACGCCGCCGAAGATCCGCGATCAGCGCCGTCAGCGTGCGAACGACGCCATTCACCTGCGGTGTCCAGGCGTCGGTGGCGATCGCGATCCTCATGCCGCCTCGGCGCGCTGGACCTGCTCGGCTTCGCTGCCGGCGATCGCCCGCCGCAGGACTTCCTCGTGCCAGTGGAGAATCTCCATCCGGCCGTCGAAATGCTCGACGAGGGCGGTGCAACTCTCCACCCAGTCGCCGTCGTTGTAATATTCTACGTCCCCAAAAGTGCGCATCTCGGCGGTGTGGATGTGGCCGCAGACCACGCCGTCGACCCCGCGCTCGCCGGCTGCGCGGGCGACGACCTGCTCGTAGGCGGAGATGAACTCGACGGCGTTCTTGACCTTGTGCTTGGCCATCTTCGAGAGCGACCAGTAGGGCAGGCCGAGGCGGCTGCGGATGGCGTTGAGCCAGCGGTTCGCGCCCATCAGCAGGTGGTAAAGCGCGTCGCCGACGAACGCGAGCCAGCGGTGGGCGAGCATGATCGCATCGAATTCATCCCCATGAAGGACCATCAGCCGCCGGCCGTCGGCGGTCGTGTGGAAGGCGGCGCGGGCAATCTCGACCCCGCCGAAGTGCATTCCCGAGAACTGGCGCATCATCTCGTCGTGATTGCCCGGGATGTAGACGATCCGCGTGCCGCGCCGGGCGCGCTTGAGGATGCGCCAGACAATGTCGTTGTGCGCGGCCGGCCAGTAGAGCTTCTTCTTGAGACGCCAGCCGTCGATGATGTCGCCGACAAGGTACATCGTCTCGCTGTCGGTGCTGTCGAGGAAGTCGATCAGTAGCTGCGCGTTGCAACCCTTCGTCCCGAGGTGGACGTCGCTGATCCAGATGGTGCGGAATTTCCGGCGGCCGTCCGAAGGCGGCTCGGCGAGGGCGGGGGAATCGGCGGCGAACGCGGGAAAGAACGAACCTTTCCGGTCCAGCAGGGCGGCGTTCGCGTTGCCGGCGCGAAGCATCCGGGATGTCACGGCCTTCATGGCCCGCAGCCACTAAGCCGCGAATATTACAGGCTTCGGCCAGATCGGCGTCGGTTTCGAGACAGCGCGAAGCGTGGCGCGGAAGCCACAGGAGCTAACGAGAAAGGGCGGCCATGCCGGGCCGCCCTTCATCCTTATCGCCCTCGTTCGAAGACTTACTCGCGCACGGGCAGCTGGTTCAGCTTGGTGCCGTTGGCGCGGGTGACCGTGACGTTGAACCCGCCGTGGCGGCCGTCGCGCAGCTTGTAATAAGTGAGGTCGATCTTCTCGCCGGGGGTCAGCGAGCGCTTCGACCAGCCCGAGCGCGACAGGTGGTTGGGGCTCATCCCCTCGAACGCCCAGCGCTGTCCGCTGGCGTCCTTGACGTAGAGGAAGGTGTGCGGATTGGTCCACACCCACTTCTCGACGGTGACGTTCTTCATCTCCGTCGACGTCCCCCAGTCGAACATCGCGGTCGAATGGTGGGCGACGGCGGGCAGGCCGGCGGCCAGTCCCAGGGCGGCTGCGGCGCCGAGCGCCAGGCGGGTCGTGGTAATCATCATCCTCTCCTATCGCCCACCCGCTTAACCCAGAGTGAGCGCTTGAGGTTTGTTCTTCCGCAAAGACCGGACATAATCAACCCGCCGCTTGACTTCACGCCCACGCCAGCCGCAATCTTTTTGCAGAAAAAGAGATGGCGGAGGGACGAATGCAAGGTTGGGCAATCCTGGGTCGCGCGCTCGCGGGCGGCGCGGCACTGGCAATGGCGGCGGCCGCTCCGGCGCAGGAAACCGCCACGCCGCGCGGCGACGGCTATGCCGAGATCGAGCAGCTGCCCGACTGGAGCGGCGTCTGGGCGCCCGACTGGTCGCTGCTGTTCGGCGGTCCGGGCGGCCCGCCGGCGCAGCCCAAGCTGACCCCGGCCGCGCAGGCCCGGCTCGACGCGTTCCGTGCCAAGCAGGCGGCCGAGGGTGTCGACCAGGTCGCGCAGGCCCGCTGCATCCCGCCGGGCATGCCCGGGATCATGCGCCAGCCCTATCCGATCGAGTTCATCTTCTCGCCCGGGCGCGTGACGATGTTCGCCGAGACTTACAGCCAGGCACGCCGCATCTACACCGATGGACGCGCGCTGCCCGAGGACCCCGATCCCTTCTTCAACGGCAACTCGGTAGGGCACTGGGAGGGCGACACGCTGATCGTCGACACGATCGGGTTCAGCCCGGCGGCGGGCGACATCGGCGCGGGCATCCCCCACGGCGAGAACATGAAGATCAACGAGCGGATTTGGATGGACAAGCCCGGCGTGCTGCGGATCACCACCACGATCACCGATCCCGACGTGCTGACCGAGCCCTACGTCCAGCAGCTTGCTTTCCGGCACGAGGCCGACTGGGAAATCCGCGAATACGTGTGCGAGGAAAACAACCGGCTGACCTCGGGTGAAGAAGGTGGGTCCAACATCGACCTCGACCTCGAGTTCGACCCGGACGATCCGTTCGGCCCGCCGGAGTAGGCGCGGGCCCTTCGCGGGCGCGCTAACCAATTCGCAAGCACGGAGCGGCTAGCCTTTGGGCGATGAACGCTGCCCCTCCCTCTTTCCCGCCCGCGCGCGGCGGCCCCAGGCCGACCGTCGAGCGCAGCTCCGCCAATGCGACCAGCATGCGCTGGGCTGCGCTCACCGATGCCGCGAACGTCGTCGCGACGCTCGCCGGGCTGGAACCGGAACGGACAACGCCGGAGGTGCGCAACTTCCCGGCGCTGATCCGCAATGCCGAGCCATGGCGGCGCGAGCGGGCCGAGAACGGCATTGCCGACGTGGCCGCGGTGATGGAGCCCGGGATTGCCGCGCTGCTCGCGGTGAACGCCCGTGGCGCCGATCCCAAGCCCGCGGCCATGGCGCTGTGGCGCGAATTCGTCGACGCCCGCACCGCGATCCTCTCGATGCTTCCGCCAGCGGACGTGCTCGGCCCGCGGCGGATCGCCTAGCAGAAGACGACCGGCACCTCGCTGACGGCCATGGTTGCCGGAAGCGCCCCGACGATATCACCGTCCGCCTGCAGCGGCAGCTCGCCCGCGGACGTGGCCTTGAGCGACTGGCAGGTGAAAGCCTCGGTCCCGTGCCGCTCGTCGGCATCCCGCCCCATCAGCATACCCACCACGAACCGCGCATAGTCGCGCCGCCGCGCCTGCTTCAGCGCGACCACGTGCAGCACCGGGTCGTGAACCCGCGCGGCCTGAGCAAAGCTCCACGGGCCCGCGTAATAGCGGCCCTTGGCGACGTAGAACGCCTCGCATTCGATCGTCCGCCCGTCGGCCTCGAGGCGGATGGAATGGCGCGGCCAGTTCCACAGCAGCCGGCTGAAAGCGACCACGTAGGCGAGCCGGCCGATCCGGCGCTTGAGCTCGCCCGAAACGCGCTCCACCGCGAGGCTGTCCGGCCCCACCCCGGCGCAGGCGAAGAAGTAACCCTCGCCGAGCGTGACCGGGTAATGCGGGCGGATCTCCCCGCCGGCGAGCACCAGCCGGGCGAACGACTGAGGATCGGTTGGGTAACCCGCTTCACGCGCGAGCAGGTTGATCGTGCCCGAGGGAAAGATGCTCATCGCCACCGCGCGGCCCTCGCGCGCGACCGCGCCCGCGACGTGCCGCACCGTCCCGTCGCCGGCCGCCACGCACACGTGGGTCGCCTTCGCCGCGATTTCCGGCTCGCCCTGGCTCTCGCATTCGATGACCGTCGCACCCTCGTCCTCGAACGCCCGCACCAGCGCGCGCAGCCGGCGCTCCGAGTGGCTGCCGGCTCGCGGATTGCTAAACAACTGGACCACCGGGCTCAAGCCGACCTCTCCCCTTCGAGCCGGCACGCTAGCACATGTCCGTTACCGGAAAGCAAGGGCCCGGCTTGACCTCGTTCCACATCTGTTCCAGCATGACGCCATGCCCGATTCCCTCGCGCTCGCCGTCCCCGCCACTCTCGCAGAGCGCCGTGCCGCCGCGGTGGCGCGGGGGATTTGCCGGCTGTTCGCGCGCAACGACATCTGGGCGCTCGCCGAGATGCCGCTGAGGAACGGCCGGCGGGCCGACCTCATGGGGGTCGATCCCAAGGGCCAGATCGTGATCGTCGAGATCAAGACTGCGCGCGCCGACCTGCTCGGAGACGGCAAGTGGCCCGACTATCTCGATTTCTGCGACCGTTTCTTCTGGGGCCTTCCGCCAGAACTCGACCGGGAGTGCCTCGAAGGCCCTGACTTCCGGCCCGACTGCTGCGGTGTCATCGTCGCCGACGAATACGATGCCGAGATCACTCGCCCGGCCCCGAGCCATCCGCTCGCCGCCGCCCGGCGCAAGGCGGAGATCGAACGCCTCGCCCGCACGGCGCTGCGACGTCATCTCGTCGGGCTCGATCCGCACTGCGCGACTTGGGGCCAGGGGCTCGGCTGACGTCGCCACGGCACCGACACCGTTAAGATGTGACGGCCCGATGACGGAGTCTGCCGCGCCGGAGGCGTGACGCCGGTCTAGCATCCAGCCAACAAGTCGGCGCGACTTTACGGTTAATTAACTATGTCGCGCCAAAAAGCGTGCACGAAGGGACTTCGGGGGCACTCTGAATGGACACGATGCGCGGCAATTACGGGTCGCTGGCCGAGAATGACGGCTATGACCCCGCCGACGACGAAACCGCCCGCCAGGCTCCGCCTCCGGCCATCGGCCAGGACGAGCGGCGCATGCAGGTGCGCGCCTACAACCACTGGGCGAGCCTCCTCGAAGACCGAAATTTCCCGCCCATCGAAGACCTCGAGCCGGACAACCTGCCTGACTTCGGCCCCTACAGCGTGCTGCTGGACTTCGGCGCCGGCATCGAGAATCCCGGCATATCCTACCTCGGCGAAGAGCTGGCAATCGAGTGCGATGTCGCGGGCGAGGAGCTGCGGACGCTGTCCGACGTGCCCCCCCGCTCGCTGCTGAGCCGCATCACCGACCACTACATGCAGATTCTCGCTAACCAAGCTCCGATCGGGTTCGAGGCCGAGTTCGTCAACCAGCGCGGCGCGACCATCGCCTATCGCGGGATCCTGCTGCCGTTCTCGAGCGACGACGACACGATCGACTTCATCTACGGCGTCATCAACTGGAAGGAGCTTGCCGACGTGCAGGCCGCCGACGAGCTGCTGCTCGAGATCGACCAGGTGCTCGAGCCCAAGCTCGCCCCGGTGCGCGAGGACGAGCCGCTGACCGATTGGGCCGATGGCCCCGGTGCGCTCCCAGCCAACGACATCGCCGATCCGTTCGAAGACACATCCGCCGAGGAAGTCGCCGCGGACGCTTTCGAAACCGCCCTGCCGCCCAGCGTGGCGGACGAGAACGGGCTTCCGGTGCCCTCCTTCGGTCTCGGCGAGTACGACGACGAAGGCGAAGACGAGGATGACGCCGAAGACGCCTTCAGCTACGGCGCCGAAGACGAGGAAGAAGACGAGGACGAGGCAGCTTACGGCCTCGAGGACGACGCCGGCGAGGAAACCGGTGGCTCGGGCTTCGGCTCGCTTCTGAAGATGCCGATCCAGCTACCCGAGGGCTCGGGCAAGACCCCGATCGAGCTCGGCGATGCGGTTCCCGACCCGGACTTCGACGAAGAAGAGCCCTACGAGCTGTCCGGTTACGGCGAGCCTGCGCCGGAGGAAGAGCCGGTCGAGTTCGCCGGGCCTGCGCTCGAGGAAGACGCGTTCGAGCTCGCCGCTTACACCGAGCCCACCGAGATCGAGCTGCCGGAGATCGACCCCGCCGACATGGGCCTCGGCGACTGGCTCGCTGCCGCCCGCGAGATGGCCGCGGCCGCGAACAGCAGCGAAGACCGTACCCGCACCGCGCTCTACGAGGCGATCGGCCGGGCCTACGACTTCTCGCTCGCCGCCGCCGCCGAACCGGCCGAGTTCGACGACCTACTCACTGACGCCGGGCTCACGATGCAGGACCGCGCGCCGATGACGCCGGTCGTGAAGCTCGTGTTCGGCGCCGACTACGACAAGACCCGCCTCACCGAATATGCCGCCGCGCTGACCCCCGCGCACCGGCTTGAGTTGCCGCTCGGCGCGCTGGGCGATTTCCTGCGCGAGGCCGACGGCGGCCTCAAGGGCGTGGTCAAAGCCGAGCGCCGCCTGCGCCGCGAGGAATCGGGCAAGACGGTCGAGCCGATCGACGCGCCGCGCCACGCGCTGGCCAAGAAGCTGCGCGCACTCGAGCCGCAGGCTTTCGAGGAAATCGACGTTGAGGGCGCCGAGTTCGCGCTGGTCATGATTCGCAGAACCGACGAGGGCGAAGTGATCATGCTGGGCGAGGTGCCGGAGGACGTCGCGCTGGTCGAGCGCGCCGCCCGCCGCCTGCTGGGATAAAGCGCGCTACCTCTCCTCTTCAGTTTCCGTTCAGGCCCCGATGCGCTAGTCGGGGATGGACATGCGATCCGCTTTCCACTTGCTTGCCCGCGTGCTCGCCCCTGCGGCGCTGCTCGTCATCGGCGCCCAGCCTGTCGCCGCACAGTCCATCCTGCGCGATGCCGAGACCGAGCAAGTGCTGCAGGAGATGGTCGATCCGCTGACGGAGGCCGCCGGCCTGCAGAAGGGCGCGGTGGACGTCGTCCTCATCCACGATCCTTCGATCAACGCCTTCGTCGCCGGCGGGCAGCGAATCTACATACATTCAGGCCTCCTCAACGCCGCCGGCAGCGCCAACGAGGTCCAGGGCGTTATGGCCCACGAGCTCGGCCACATCACGGGCGGGCACGTGATCAGCGGCCCGCAAGCCGCTGGAAACGCAATGAAAATCCAGCTGCTGTCGATGCTCGCGGGCATCGGCGCCGCGCTGGCCGGTGCCGGCGAGGCGGGCATGGCGGCAATGGCGCTCGGCCAGCAGGCCGCCATCGGCACCTACCTGCAGTTCAGCCGGACCCAGGAAGCCAGCGCCGACGCCGCCAGCGTCCAATATCTCAAGTGCGCCCGGATCAGCGGCGAGGGTGCGGTGACCTTTTTCCGCCGGCTGCAGAACCTGGAGTTCCGCCACGGTTACAGCCAAAGCGAGGAGGCCGGTTTCGCGCGGACCCACCCGATGACCGGCGATCGTATCTCGCGACTAGAGGCCGAGTTGCAGAACGACCCCGCCTGGGGCCGGCCGGATGCCGATCTCACGTCCGAATTCGAGGGTGAGCCTCTCCCGGTCAATCCCGACAGAACCTGTGCTTCCGCGCCCGCCCCGACCGCGGACCTGGAAATGCGCTTCCAGCGGATCAAGGCCAAGCTCTACGGCTATCTCGCCAAGCCTGACGATACGCTGAGAGCCTATCCCGAGTATCTCACGGCCGTGCCGGCACGCTATGCCCGGGCCTATGCCTTTCACAAGGAGGGGCACATGGACCGGGCGATTGCCGAGAGCGACGCGTTGATCGCGACGGCTCCGAACGATCCCTATTTCCTCGAGCTGAAGGGCCAGGTCCTGCTCGAGTCGGGCAAGCCGAACGACGCGCTCGAACCACTGCGCCGCGCTACCAGCCTCACCGGCAACAACCCGCTGATCGCCAGCCTGTTCGCGCACGCGCTGATGGCGACGGAGAACCCGGGCCACCTTGCCGAGGCCGAACAGGTCCTTAGAGCGGCCGTCGGCCGCGATCGCGAGAACCCTTCCGCCTGGTATCAGCTCGGCATCGTATACAACGCCCGGGGCGATGTTCCGCGCGCCCGGCTGGCGAGCGCCGAGCAGCAGATCATGTCGGGCCAGCCGCGGGAAGCGTTGTACAATGCGCAATCGGCCGAGAACGGCTTGCCAACGGGCACGCCCGACTGGATCCGCGCGCAGGACGTCGCCATGCAGGCGCGTGCCGAGCTTGAACGAGAGCGCGACCGCCGATAGGCCATAGCCATGCGCTGGTTCTTCACGATCGTTATCGCCCTCGCCGCCGGCTTCGCCGGGGCCGCGTTGTGGGATTTCGCGGGTCTCCGCGGCAATCCGACCCGCGAGTACCTGCTCGCCAATCCCGAAGTCCTGCCCGAAGCGATGGAGGTGCTGCAGCAACGCGAACAGCTCGCCCGCATCGAGCCACTGCGCGGTGCGCTGGAGACGCCGTTCCCCGGCGCGGTGCTCGGCAATCCGCAAGGCAAGGTCACGCTGGTCGAGTTCACCGACTATGCCTGCACTTATTGCCGCCAGAGCGTCGCCGATATCGACGCGCTGATCGCCGCCAACCCCGACCTCAGGGTGGTGATGCGCGAATACCCGATCCTCTCGCCCGAAAGCGTCGATGCCGCTCGCATGGCGCTCGCGGCCGCGCAGCAAGGCCGGTATTCACAGTTCCACGCCGCAATGTTCCGCCACGGCCCGCCCTCGGCGGCGACGATCGAAGCCGCGGCGAAGGAGTCCGGAGTGGACCTCGCCAAGGCCAATGCCGCGATCGCCAGCGGGATGTTCGACAACCACCTTCGGGCCAATCACACGCTTGCCGCCCAGCTCGGCATTTCCGGTACCCCCGGTTGGGTCATCGGCGACCGCCTGTTCAACGGCGCGCTCGGCCGGCAGGTGATCGGCGAGGCCGTCGCAGAGGCCCGCGAAACCTGAGCTGGGGGCTGCCCTTCGGCCGCCAGGCTTCCCGAAAGCCTGCGACGCCGGCGGCCGGATCGGCTACAACCGGCTCGATGTCGATGCTGCCTTTCCGGCCGGCGCCGTTCTTCGCCAACAAGGACCGCGCCTTCTGGCGCCTGCAGTTCATCGGCTGGGGCGGGGCGATGGTGTTGCGCGGGATGTCCGCGCTCGCCAACGGGCAGGAACCAACGTTCCTCGTCCTGGTGCTGATCGAGGCGATCACCGGCTTCTCGATCAGCCTCGTGCTGTCGGTGGTCTACGGTCGCCTGATCAACCTGCGCCCGATCGTCACCTGGAGCGCGACGGCGGTGGTGCTGTTCATCGCGGTGATCGTCTCGGCCTTCGTCAACGGCTGGGCGAACAGCCTGCAGACCGGGCGCGAGAGCGGTTTCGTGCAGCTGGTGCTCGGCCTATCGTACATCCACATGACCCTGCTCGGCGCGTGGTCGGCGCTGTACTACGCAATCAACTACTACCTGCAGGTCGAGGAGCAGGCCGACCGGCTTGAACGGCTGGAGGCGCAGGCCACGAGCGCTCAGCTTGCCATGCTGCGCTACCAGCTCAACCCGCATTTCCTGTTCAACACCTTGAACTCGATCAGCACTCTTGTTCTGCTGAAACAGACCGAGCCGGCGAACGCGATGCTTACGCGCTTGTCCGGGTTCCTGCGCCACACGCTGGTTACCCAGCCGGGTGGCAAGGTTTCGGTGGCGCAGGAGGTTGAGACCCTGAAGTTGTATCTCGATATCGAGCGCATGCGCTTCGAAGAGCGGCTGCGCACGGTCTTCAAGGTAGAGCCCGCCGCGGCGAGCGCCAGCATCCCTTCGCTGCTGCTCCAGCCGCT
>Ga0315910_10002404_pt1 | contig 16456 bp, 16 predicted proteins | sample EdamamesoilMG_FD_204470 | JGI IMG/M metagenome (GOLD analysis project Ga0315910, IMG submission 204470) | Garden soil microbial communities collected in Santa Monica, California, United States - Edamame soil | ecosystem: Environmental > Terrestrial > Soil > Garden | place: USA: California... | reverse complement strand
AGGTGTATGATTCCATCAGCGCAAACCGATAGTGTGCAATGATTTACGTCTGCATTCCGAGCCATAACGAAGCCCAGACCGTCGGCCTCCTGCTGTGGAAGATCCGGCAGGTGTTCGCCGAGTTCCCCCGCGAGTACCAGCTGCTGGTGGGGGATGACGCCTCGACCGACTCTACTCGCGAGGTCCTTGAACCGTACCTGAAGGTCCTCCCCCTCGAGGTGATGCGGAACCGGGAGCGGCTGGGGACGGCAGCCACCGTGGAACGGCTCCTCAAGGTCGCGCTGGAGCGCACCGACCGCCCCAAGCGGGATGCGGCGGTGGTGCTGCACGCCGACTTCACGCACGCCGTCTCTGAGCTCCCGGAGATCATCAAGAAGCTCGACAGCGGCGCCGACCTGGTGGTCGCCGAGGCCCGGCCGGGCGCGGAGTGGTCGCGCGGCTATCGCCTCCTCCGCCGCTGGGGCGGGCACCTGGTGCCGCGCGCCGCGCGGACCCCGGGAGTGGACGACGCCCTCTCCGGCTTCGTGGCGATGCGGCTCGCCGCCCTTCGCGGCGCCCTCAAGGTCGCGGGAGACCGGCTGCTCCACCTCGACGGGTGGGCGGGGCGCGCCGAGCTGATCGCCAAAGTGGGACGCCAGTCGCGCCGCACCGATGTCCTGAAGGTGACCGAGCGGCTCGACCTCCGCGCACGGGAGTCGCGACTCGACCCGTGGGAGGAGGCGAAGGCGCTCTGGCGCGCCCGGCCCCGGCTCCGTGACCTCCCGCCCCGCCCCCGCGCGGGGAGCGAGGAAGCGGCGTGATCCGCCTCCTCGCCGTCCTCTGCCTCGCCGCGACCCCGCTGGTCGCGCAGGATGGCCACTCCACCGCACCGACCTACCCGTTCGGCGTCGGGGAGCGTTTCCGCTACCAGGTGAAGCTCGGACTCTTCTCCGTCGGGCGGGCGGCGATGGAGGTGATGGGGACCGACACCCTTCGCGGCCGGGACGTCTTCGAGCTCCGCTTCACGCTGAACGGGAAGGCGCTCTTCTTCACGCTCGACGACACCCTCACCTCGTGGACCGGCGTCCGGGACTTCCGCTCCTATCGGTTCGTCCAGGACAACAACGAGGATGGGAAGGAGCGCTATCGCTCCTACAACATCTTCCCCGACTCCGGGTACTACCGCACCGGCGGCCGCCCCGACACCACCTACGCGACCAGTGTCGATCCGCTGGACGACACCGCCTTCTTCTACTGGGTGCGCACCCTCCCCCTCGAAGTGGGGCAGACCTACACCTGGGAGCGCTATTTCCGGCCCGACCGGAACCCGGTGCGGATCCGCGTCCTCAAGCGGGAGAACTGCGAACTCCCGGGCGACCGGAAGCGGAAGTGCCTCCTCATCCAGCCGAGCATCAAGTCGCGGGGGATGCTGAGCGAATCGGCGGACGCGCGGATCCTCCTCACCGACGACGCCGACCGGATCCCGGTCGAGGTGCGCTCCAGCTTCTCGTTCGGCACCCTGGTGCTCAAGCTCCGCGAGGTCCGCCTCGCCTCCGACACCACGCAGGTCTGGCGCTGAAACGACAACGGCCCCCGGAGGGGCCGTTGCGTGGTGCGACAGCGTTGTTCAGGCGGGCTTCTTCCCGGAGATCATCTCCTGGATCCGGTCCGCGGTGCTCGGCGAGAAGACCCGGATCGCCAGGTAGATCAGGAAGCCGATGAAGGCCCACCAGAGCAGGGTGAAGAAGAGTCCGACGAGCGCTCCGAAGATCGAGGTCAGGAACCTGAACATGAAGAGACCAACGATCGCCAGCAGCGAGTAACCCAGTAGCTTCTGCATTTCTGACTTCCCTCGGGCGGGTGGATGCAGCCCCTACGGGGTCACGTTCCAAAAAGATTCGTAGAGGCCTAAATGACGCCGTCCGTTGAAGTTATCGTGATCGGTGGGGGGGCCGTTGGAGCGGCCTGTGCCCGGGAGTTGGCCTCCCGGGGGCGGGGCGTCCTCGTGCTCGACCGCGGGACCGACGACGGACAGGCGTGGCGCGCCGCCGCGGGGATGCTCGCGGCGCAGACCGACGGAGGCGGGGACGATCCCCTCTACGAACTCGGCCTCGCCGGGCGGGAGCTGATCTACGCCGTGGCTCCCGAGCTTCAGGAGAGCACTGGGATCGAACTCGGCCTTCGCCGCGACGGGATCGCCCGCGTGGCACTCACCGAAGAAGAGGTCGGTCCCCTCCGCGGCAAGGTGGCGTGGCAGCGGCAGCAGGGACACCTGGTCGACTGGCTCGACGCGACCGAGACCCGCTCCCGCTACCCGTGGGCCGGGAAGGGACAGGGGGCGCTCTGGGCACCGCACGATGGCGCCATCGATCCCCGGAAGCTCGTCGAAGCACTCCTTGCCGACGCCACCGCCAAGGGGGCCCGGATCGAGCGGGGGCCGGTGCAGGCGGTGCTCCGCGAGGGAGATCGGATCGCGGGAGTGCAGACCGCGTCGGGCACCTGGCGCGCCGAGCACGTGATCATCGCGGCGGGGGCGTGGAGCGGACGGATCGAGGGTCTCCCCCGCCCCGTCTCGGTGGAGCCGGTGCGGGGCCAGATGGCGGCCTTCCCGTGGCCGGCGGGGGCGGAGCAGGCGATCGTGCAGGGGAGCGGGGTGTACGTGGTGCCGCGGGGCGACGAGGCGATCGTCGGCTCCACGATGGAGGCGGCGGGGTTCCGCCCCGAGTCGACCCCCGCGGGGCTGGCGCATCTCTTCGCCAAGGCGAGCGCGCTGGTTCCCGCGCTCGCGCACCTCGAAGTGCGGCGCACCTGGGCGGGGCTCCGTCCCGGGACTCCCGACGGACTTCCGATCATCGGCCGTGAGCCGCGCGCCGACGGGCTCTGGTATGCCACCGGCCACGGGCGTGAAGGGATCCTTCTCTCCGTCGTCACCGGGAGGGTGATCGCGCAGATGGTCTCAGGTGAAGCGCCGATGGTCGAGGAACTGAGCGCCGTCCGCCCCGAACGATTCTGGAACTGGTGATCGATACGATGAAGATCCTGTCGCGCCGCTTCGGCGCATTGCTGCTCCTCCTCGCGCTCCCGGCCTGCAAGGCTGATGAGAAGCCGTCGACCTGGGAGATCATCCAGGGGGACGCGGAGCTCACCATGAGCGCGGCACTGCACCCCTCCACTCGCGCCACGCTCGCCACCTATGCGAGCCGGACCGGGGAGATCTCCATCCACGACGACAGCACCACCAGCGGGTGGATCCGGATCGCGGCGGGAGACACCGTCCAGCTCGACGGCGTGGTGACCAAGGAAGGGGGCGACTGGTTCGTCACCTTCGACGACCTGCTCCCCGCCGAGTATGAGGTGATCACGGATGGGGATTTCCCGGACAGCTTCGGGTTGATCAGCACCACGGTCCTCAACTCCGACGTGACCGGGGACGCGGTCCCGGAGCAGCACCGGATCTACTGGCAGTTCGAGCGGTAGCGACAGACGTTGCTGTGTGGCACGGAGGGGGGACACTCGTCTAACTTGTGTCCCCCCTCAAGCGTTCCTGTACCGAGCCCCCTTTCACTGGGGTGCGGAGCCGTCCGACGGGCCATGACCATCCCACTTCGCACATCGGTCTTCCCACTCCTCCTCCTCGGCGCCCTCGCGTGCGACGCGGAGACGTTCGGCGCGGGCGATATCGTGGTCGACCCGACAGCGACCGTCCTTGAGGGCGCGCTCCTCCCCGGTGCGCGGCTGACCCTTACCGCCCCCTCGCTGCAATGGGCCCGTTCGCCGATGATCGTCGTGATCGACGGCTCGGCGGAGGCAGCGGCGACCCGCACTCCTGACCGCCTCGATCAGATCTCCTTCCAGCTCCCGCAGGACCTGGCAACGGGGTCCCATCGGCTGGAGCTCAGGGCCGACGGGATCTCGACGGGCTGGGTCGCCTCGATCAGGAGCGGGGGGTTCTCGGAGGTACGGTACGTCGCCGGCGCGCTCGAAGGGATCTTGCAGCCGATCCCGGGGCGCGTCGAGCTCGTCGGGGGGGTACGTAACATCGGCAGCGACAACGATCGGATCGGGATCCTCGATCTCCAGAACGCGCGGTTGATCATCCCGGAAGGTGGGGAGTACAGAGCCCACTTCGGACTTGGTACTTCTACCCGGCCCGGAGCGTTCACCCTCTCGCTGGAGATCGATGACGCTTGGCGACCTGCGGGAATGAGGCTGGGCAAACTCGTCGTGGATTCGACCGACTTGTGGGGCGGCAGCCTCCTGGTCCACGAGATCGGGCCAGGGGTGTATCTTGATGCAGCTGAGCATGGCGTAGCGCACATCTGGGGGCCCTCGGTCGACCCGGAGGCCCCGTGGATGGTATACGTGTATTCAGACGCGCTCCACCTCACGACGACCGGCGATGGCAGTTGGGCGATCCCCGGTCACACCCGCTCGGATAGCGGCGTCCTGATCATCAATCGCACGAATGGCCGGAGCCACTGGTCACCGCGGTGGCGGGTCGCGAGCACCGCGGGGGGCGCCGCGGGCGAAGTCTTCGTGCTGGGCTACCGCGACGAAGACCCCTGGACGGAAGCTCCATTGTGGCTCGGTAGGATCGATGCCGCGACCGGGGCGCTCCTTGACTCCACGCTGGTCCTCACACCGTCAGGGGAGCCGCGGATGACTTCGCTGGGGAGGGTCTACGCCCTGCAGTCGGCGGACTATCTCGTCCTAGTCTTCCCGGTCGGTGGGGTACCGGATGGATTCCAGATCTGGACCGTCGGGGGGTACTGGGAGCTGTCGATCCGCGACCGGACGACGCTCGCCGAGATCGCACACGTACGTTCCCCGGTCGCGGCAGATGGATGCCACCTGACCGAGGATCCATGGTTGGTGGAGGACCCGATCGCGCACCGGTTCTACCTGACTGCGGGCGGCTGCTCCGGCCTCACCCCGATCTTGACCTTCGAGCTCCCCCAGTGACCGCTCAGTCCCGGCTCATCCCCCTCCTGCTCCTCGGCGCCCTCGGGTGCGACGCGGAGACGTTCGGCGCGGGGGATATCGCGATCGATCCGACCGCGCTCGTGGTCGCCGAGGGGCTCCCGATCGCGGGGAACCGAGTTCTCCTCGCGGCACCGTGGATCGCGGAGATGCCGGAGCGGTTCGAGATCGGGATCGACGATCGCCCGCTGATGACCGTGGCGCGCGATACCGCTTTGTTCGACCGGATCGCGCTGGACATCCCCGCGGACCTTACGCCAGGGTGGCACGAGATCCGTTCTGCCTCCGGCGCCAATGTCGGCCGGATCGGGACCGGGGGGATCGCTGAGCGCCGGACCGTCGAGGGCTCGTTCTCAGGCGTGGCGCAACCGGTGCCGACGCTCCCAGGCCTGATCAGCACGGGACAGGTCCAGATCGACGGACACTGGAGACAGGCCGTTGTGGTGCTTGACGCCCGACGCGGCACATTCTCCTCCCTCCCCGGTACCACGACCGAGCCCTACGGGATCGGAAGCAGCTATCAGGCGGGCCGATACTTCCTCTACCAGCAGTGGTCGGGTGGCTACTGGCTCCGCCTCGGCACCTCGCTGGGGCGGATGGTCGTCGACTCGGTCCCCATCTATGGATCGTGGTGGCCGACGCACGAGCTGGCGCCCGGGCTCTACCTGCAGGACATGAAGCACTGGACGCAGATCCTCGACCTCTCGTCGGGCACGAACGAGGAGTTCGGCAATCCCGGCTACACACGTCCCGAGCAGGTCGCCTACTCGGCGGACGGTAAGTGGGCCGTGCCGAGCCACGGCTTCTCCTCGCGCGGGATCGCGATCTTCGATCGCCAGACCCGCACCTTCCACTGGGGTGCCGGCTGGAGATACGACGCCAGGCCCTTCTTCCTCCCGGATGGACAGCTCGTCGTCTACGGCCTGCGGGGGTCCGAGACCGACCTGCCGTTGCGACCGGTGCTCGCGAAGGTGGATGCGACGACCGGGGAGATCCAGGATTCGGTCGCGGTGGTCGCCCCGTGGTACGAACACAACCAGCCTGTGGCGCTCACGATCCGCGACTGGATCGTCATCCCCGAACAGCGCGAGCAGGACATCGTTCTCTCCATCCGGGATCCCCACGACCTGAGGGAACTCGCCAGCGTGACGGTGGAGGTCGGCGGCCCCTTCTGGGTGAACTCCGGAGGCCTCGCGATCATCGAGGACCCGGCGCTCGACCGATTCTACCTGACCTCGAACTACTCGAATACCGGAATCCCGATCTGGACCTTCCAACCGCCCCCACTCCCGACCACCGGGACGGCCGCACAATGACGTTCGGCCGCGCCACCCTTCTTCTTCTCCTCCTCGGCGCCCTCGGGTGCTCCGCGGAGACGTTCGGCGACGGCGATATCCTCGTCGATCCGAACGCGCCGTGGGTGGTGGAGGGAGACCGACTCCCTGGAAGTGTCGTCGTCCTCTCCGCGGAGTGGATCACGAAGCTCCCCGACTCGCTCGCGCTCCGGATCGACGACCGCCCCGTCGTACGCGTCGGTCGGCCGCCCGACCGGGAGGATGCCCTGGCAGTCCCCCTCCCCATCGACCTTGAGGCCGGCAGCCACCGCATCGAGCTGGTGGGGCATCCGTTCGGCACCACCGAGATCGTTGGTACGGTCAACACCGGTGGCTTCACGGCGATGAGGTACGTCAGGGGATCCATATTCAGTGTCGCACAGGTCCTCCCGCAGCTTCCTGGGATCGTCGCCCCGGCCGCGGATCGGTCTGGTGTCTTAGTGGTGGACGCCCGCTCCGGAACGGTGAAGAGCATCCCCATGAACGAACAGTTCGACGGTTTGGGATCGACGTTCGCCGCCAGCTCGTTCGTGTCGAACCACGGGATCGGATGGAGGCGTACGACCTGGTTGCTGGGACAGGCTCGAATCGATTCGGCCTACTTGGGGTGGGCGGGGGCAGGACCGATCCACGAGCTGGCACCTGGGGTCAGGCTTCAGGCGGTGAAGGGAGGGTACTCCTATCTCGGGTCGACGACCCAGATCGGCTACGGGTACCCGGAACACGTCACCTACTCCGGGGACGACCGCTGGGCGGTCCCTGACCATTGGCGTTCTGACAGCGGCGTACTCCTGTGGGATCGCCAGTCGGCATCCTATGAATGGATGCCTCGCTGGCGTAGGGTGCGCACCGCCTTCCTTCCCAACAGCGAGCTTGTAGTAGTGGGGTCGCGCGAGGGAGAGCCGTACGACTACACCCAGCCGATCTGGCTCGCGCGGATCGATCCAGCCACGCGAACTGTACTTGACTCCGTTGATCTCGGAGCGAATGTGGGAGTGTATCCCTCGGTCGGGACGACATCCCAAGGGTGGATCGTCATCTCCTGGGGAGACGCGGACCGTTTAGAGACTTCGATCCGGGATCCCCACACATTGGGAGAGATCGGGAGGGCCTCGACCCCGGGCGTCCAAGGCGCTCAGGGCTACACATTCCTCCTGATCGACGACCCAACGACTCGTCGGTGGTACTTGGTCGCGGAGGGGCAGAGAGAGACGATCGCGATCGCGACCTTCCAGTACCCCGACTGACACCCTGTCATAGCCGCGCCGGGCGCAGTACGATTCGACATGCGCACCCCCCTCCTCCTGACGGCGCTCCTGGCGCCGTCGTTCGTTTCGGCCCAGGGCCTCCCCGCCGATGTCGCGCGTGAACGCGCCGACCGGGTGCAGTGGCTCATCGGCGACCCCCTCTCCCCTGCCCGTGCTCTCGCCCTTACCGCACTCGCCCCGAACGGCGTCACCCTCGGCCCCGAGGGGAGCGATGTGCTCGTCCCTGGGCAGCCGAAGGCTGTGGCCCGGGAGTCAGGGGGCCGGGTGACCCTCACCGGATGGGACGCCGAGCGGGCGCTACCCCTGGGCCGGCCGACGGCGATCCGGGGAGTGCGGCTCGTCCCCCTCGGAACGGGCGCGCGCGCCTACCTCCTCGTGTACAGCGATGCCAAGCCAGGGAAGCGTCCCAAGTTCTATCCCTACGCCGCGACCGGGAGCCAGACGGTGACGCTCACCCCTTTCACACCCAAGCCACAGCGGATCCTCGCCCCCGATGGCACCGGGGTCGAAGCGACGGAGGTCGGCACGGTCAGTGCGACCTATGCCGGGAGCCGGGTGACCCTCCGGGTGATGCGGATCCCGATAGGGCCGGAAGAGAGCCAGCTCCTCATCAACTTCCGCGACTCCACCAACGGTGTCGGCACCTACCCGGCGGGTCGGTTCGTGGAATTGATCCCGGTGGGCGGCGACCGGTACACCCTGGATCTCAACCGCGCATTCAATCCGTACTGCGCCTACTCGAGTGTCTTCCCCTGCCCCGTGCCGTGGAGCGGGAATGTCTTCACGAGCCGGGTCGAGGCGGGCGAGATGTACCCGGCAGAGGCGGTGACCAAGTGAGGTCGCCGGGCCGAGGGCTCGGGGCGCTCGCTCTTGCATTGATCGCCTCGCCGCTCGCCGCACAGCGGGAATGGTCGGCCCAGCTCGACCTTGCGGGCGGGCCGCTCTACTTCGAGCTCAAGACCGAGCCGACCGGCGCGGTGCGGATCTGCAATTTCGGTGAATGCGCCGCGGCGACCTGGCGCCAGGATGGCGACTCCCTCCGGATCAGCATCCCCGACTACCTCGCCGTGATCGTCGCTGCCCGCCGGAACGACTCCCTCCTCGGCTACTACCACAACGTGGGCCGGCTGGGCCCCCGCACCATCCCCTTCCGCGCCCGCGGGCGGCCGGACGGTATCCTCCGTGCCCCCCAGCGCCGCGACATCTACGGCTCCTGGGACGCGACCTTCACCACCGACGGTCGCACCTCCCCCCGCGTCTTCACCTTCGGCGACGGGGGGGCCGGGATGGCGGGGGCGGTGATCAGCAATACGGGGGACTACGGGACCTTCACCGGCAGGATGGAAGGGGACTCGGTCCGCTTCTCCCACTTCGACGGATCGTTCGTCTACATGCTGACGGCGAAGCTCGACGGTGACACCCTCCGCGGCACCTTCCACGCGGGGCTCCGGACCCAGACTCCGTTCACGGCGGTCCGCACCACCGGGAAGCGGCACCTGACGCCGCCGGAGGAGATGACCAGGGCCGACACGGCACCCTTCAGGTTCTCATTCCCGGACCTCGACGGCCGGATGGTGACGAACGACGATCCCCGGTTCCGCGGCAAGGTAGTGATCGTCGACCTTTTCGGGACCTGGTGCCCCACCTGCCACGATGCCGCGTCCGCACTCAAGCAACTCTACGCCACGTACCACCCCCGCGGGCTCGAGATCGTCGGGATCGCCTATGAGATCGGCGGCGATACCGCGGTCGATGCCCGGATGGTCCGTACCTTCCGCGACAAGCTCGGACTCCCCTGGCCCCTCCTGCTGGCGGGGCTCCCCGACGCCGCGACCCAGAACGCGACCCAGCCCCAGCTGGCGAATTTCGTGGCGTATCCCACGACCCTCTTCATCGGGCGGGATGGACGGATCAAGCGGGTACACGCGGGGTTCTACGGCCCGGCGACGGGGGAGGCGCATACGGCGCTGATCGCGGACTTTGGGAGGCAGGTGGAGGGGATGCTGGGGGAGTAGCTGACGAGCTAACGGGTAGCCTGATGAGCTGATGAGATGACGAGGGGGCTGACGGGCTGATGGGCTGACGAGGGGGCCAACGAGCTGACGGGTAGGCTGATGAGCTGATGAGCTGACGAGGGGGATGACGAGCTGATGGGCTGACGAGGATCCGTACCTCTTGAGCTCATCAGCCGATCAACCCCCTCATCAGCTCGTAAGCCCGTCAGCTCGCTCATTGGCTCGTAAGCCCATTTGCCCCCTCATCAGCTCGTAAGCTCGTCAGCCTGCCCATAGGCCCGTCACTTGCTCAGTTATCAACCATTTGGTTGATTTGGTGCCTTTTCCATCTCCCCGGCGCCCCGACCCCGCGGTACCTTGGTGGCCCGGTGCGGGGAGCCCCTTCCTTGCACCATAAGAATGGGGAACACGATGGCAGCGTTGCCGCTCGTTCAACTCGGTCGCTCCCCCGCCGTCACCACCGGCGAGGCGCCGAGTTTGCCTCAACCCCCCGCCCTGGTCCGGAAGCCCTCGTGGCTCAAGGTGAAGGCGCCGGGGGGTGAGACGTACCTCGGCATCAAGAAGATGATGCGGGAGCTGGGGCTCCATACGGTCTGTGAAGAGGCCCGCTGTCCCAACATCGGCGAGTGCTGGGACCACAAGGCCGCCACCTTCATGATCCTCGGGGATGTCTGCACCCGGAACTGCGCCTACTGCGCGGTGAGCCACGGGACCCCGAAGGCGTTCGACCCGACCGAGCCCGCCAAGCTGGCCGAGGCGGTGGCGGCGATGGGGCTGCAGCACGTGGTGATCACCTCGGTCGACCGCGATGACCTCGAGAACGGGGGCGCCGAGGCGTTCGCCGGGTGCATCACCGAGATCCGCGCCCGGCTCCCCGAGAGCTCGGTCGAGGTGCTGATCCCCGACTTCAAGGGGTCGGAGCGGGCGCTCAAGATCGTGATGGACGCGCGGCCCTCCATCCTCAATCACAACCTCGAGACCGTCCCCCGCCTGTACCGCCTGGCCCGTCCCGGCGGCCGGTACGACCGCGCGCTGCAGCTCCTGGCCAACGCCCGCGCGATGAACGGCAAGTCCCAGCTCACCAAGAGCGGGATCATCCTCGGCATGGGCGAGGAGTGGGACGAGGTGAAGCAGTCGATGAAGGACCTCCGCCGGAGCGACGTCGACATCCTCACGCTGGGGCAGTACCTCCGGCCGAGCGATTCGCACCTCCCGGTGGTCCGCTGGTACACGCCGGACGAGTTCGGGGAGCTCCGCGACTTCGGGCTCGAGATCGGCTTCAAGCACGTCGAGGCGAGCCCGCTCACGCGCTCGTCCTATCACGCCTGGGACCAGGCCAAGCACGCCGCCAACGCGGCCACCGTGGAGGGGTGATGGCGACCGCCGCACCGACGATCCCCAAGAAGGTCGACGCGCAGACCGCGGAGCTCTACCGCTCCTGGTTGCGCCAGATGATCCTGATCCGCCGCTTCGAGGAGAAGACCGGCGAGGCCTACTCGCTGGGCCAGATCGGGGGCTTCTGCCACCTGTACATCGGCCAGGAGGCGGTGGCGGTCGGTTCCATCGCCGCGCTCCGGCACGACGACGTCCTCACCTGCAGCTACCGCGACCACGGCCACGCCCTGGCCCGCGGGATGAGCGCGCGGGGCATCATGGCCGAGCTCTTCGGCAAGGCCACCGGGTGCACCAAGGGCAAGGGCGGGTCGATGCACCTCTTCGACGCCTCCAAGGGGTTCCTCGGCGGCCACGGGATCGTCGGCGCGCATATCCCGATCACCACCGGGCTGGCGTTCGCGATCAAATACAAGAAGGGGGACCAGGTCGCCGTCTGTTACTTCGGCGAGGCCGCGGTCAACAACGGCGCCTTCCACGAGGCGCTGAACATGGCGGCGCTCTGGAAGCTCCCGGCGATCTTCATCTGCGAGAACAACCGCTACGGGATGGGGACCGCGCTCGAGCGCGCCAGTGCCATCTACGACATCTCGGAGCGCGCCTGCAGCTACGACATGGCGAACGAAGTGGTGGACGGGCAGGACCTGCTCGCGATGAAGGCGGCGATGGACCGCGCGGTGACCCGGGGGCGGAAGGAGTCGCTCCCGACCCTCCTCGAGGTGCGGACCTACCGCTTCATGGGGCACTCGATGTCCGACCCGATCCACGGCCACTATCGCACCAAGGAAGAGGTCGAGGAGCAGCGGAAGCGCGACCCGATCGCCCTCTGGGGCGACCAGCTCAAGGCCGCCAAGCTGATCGACGACGCCGGGATCAAGGCGATGGAAGAGGACGTGATGGCCGAGGTGATGGATTCGCTCAAGTTCGCCGAGGAATCGCCGGATCCCGATCCGAGCGAGCTCTGGACCGACGTCTACGCGGGGAGCAACTGAGATGGCACTCCTCACGTACCGTGACGCCCTGAACCAGGCCCTCGCGGAAGAGATGCGTCGTGACCCGTCGGTCTTCCTGATGGGCGAAGAGGTCGGCGTCTACCAGGGGGCCTACAAGGTGAGCCGCGGGCTCCTCGAGGAGTTCGGCCCGATGCGCGTGGTGGACACCCCGATCACCGAGCTCGGCTTCGCCGGCGTCGGCGTCGGGGCGGCGAGCCTGGGCCTGCGCCCCATCATCGAGTTCATGACCTGGAACTTCGCGCTCCTGGCGATCGACCAGATCGTGAACCACGCCGCCAAGATGCGCTACATGAGCGGCGGCCAGGTGAGCTGCCCGATGGTCTTCCGCGGTCCCGGCGGCGCGGCGCTGCAGCTCGCCTCGCAGCACTCCCAGGCGTTCGAGAGCTACTACGCCCACATCCCGGGCCTCAAGGTCCTCGCCCCGGCCACCCCGGCCGACGCGAAGGGGATGCTCAAGGCGGCGATCCGCGACGACGACCCGGTGATCTTCATCGAAGGGGAGATGCTCTACAACACCAAGGGCGAGGTGCCCGAGGGTGAGCACATCGTCCCGATCGGCAAGGCCGACCTCAAGCGGGAGGGGACGGACGTCACCATCGTCTGCCACAGCAAGACGGTGACCCCGGCCCTGAAGGCGGCCGAGGCGCTCGCCGCCGAGAACATCTCGGCCGAGGTGCTGGACCTCCGCTCCATCCGCCCGCTCGACACCGAGGCGCTCTTCCGCTCCGCCGCCAAGACCCACCGCGTGGTCGTGGCCGAGGAGGGGTGGGCGTTCGCCGGCGTGGGCGCGCAGGTGGTCGACGAGATCCAGCGTGAGGTGTTCGACGAGCTCGACGCCCCGGTGGTGCGGGTGACCGGCGCCGACGTGCCGATGCCGTACAACAAGCATCTCGAGAAGGCCGCGAAGGCGGACGCCCCGAAGATCGTGGCGGCGTGCAAGAAGGTCCTGTACGTGTGAGCGTCATTGGTCATTGGTCGTTGGTCGCGGCTCTGCCCGCGCCGACGCCCGGATGACCAAGGACCAATGACCAACGACCTATTCAGGACGCGATCATGGCCACCAAAGTCGTAATGGAAGCGCTGTCCCCGACGATGGAAGAGGGACGGCTGGTCGAATGGAAGAAGAATGAAGGGGACGCCGTCGCCGCAGGCGACGTCCTTGCCGAGGTCGAGACCGACAAGGCGGTGATGGAGCTGGTGGCCCGAGCCGCCGGGACCATGATCAAGCAGGTGGTGCCGGTCGGGACCACTCTCCCCGTCGGCGGGATCGTCGCCTGGCTCGGCGCCAAGGGTGAAGCAGTGCCGGACGGCAGCGCCCCTGCCGCGGCTCCCGCCGCCGCCGCGCCGAAGGCCGCCGCTGCTGCCGCACCCGCGTCCGCACCCACGGCCGTGCCCGCTCCGTCCGCCCTGTCCGCCCCGCCCGCCTCGTCCGACCGGGTGAAGGCCTCCCCCCTCGCCAAGAAGATCGCGAAGGAGAAGGGGCTCGACTTGGGCCGCGTGCAAGGCTCCGGCCCCGCCGGGCGCGTGGTGCTCCGTGACCTCGAGGGAGCCTCGGCCCAGACGGCGGCGGCCCCGAGCAGGGCCCCGCTCGCCACCGGCCGCGCATCGACCGGCGCCCCGGGGGTCGTGTTCGAGGACGTGGCGCTGACCCAGATCCGGAAGACGATCGCCAAGCGGCTCTCGCAGTCGCTGGGGCCGATCCCGACGTTCTACCTCACGATGGACGTCGACATGACCCGGTGCGCCGAGGCCCGCGAGGCCTTGAAGGCGCTGGGACCGGAGGGGAAGGTCAGCTTCAACGACATCATCATCAAGGCGGTCGCGACCGCGCTGGTGCAGCACCCGGCGTGCAACGCCTGGTGGATGGACGACCGGATCCGCATCTGGCACGAGGCGAACATCGGGATGGCCGTCGCGGTCGAGGACGGGCTCATCACCCCGGTGATCCGGAACGCCGAGTCGAAGAGCCTGCGGCAGATCAGCGCCGAGTCGCGCGAGCTGGCGGGACGGGCCCGGGAGAAGAAGCTCAAGCCCGAGGAGTACACCGGGTCGAGCTTCAGCATCTCCAACCTCGGGATGTTCGACATCGAGCACTTCACCGCCATCATCAACCCGCCCGAGGCGGGGATCCTCGCCGTGGGCAAGGTGCGCGAGGAGCCGGCGGTGGTGGACGGCCAGGTAGTGGTGCGGCAGAAGATGCGGATGACGATGAGCTGCGACCACCGGGCGATCGACGGTGCCACCGGCTCCGCCTTCCTGAAGACATTGAAGACCCTGCTGGAGAATCCGTTGGCGCTTGTCTGGTGAGCGGTGAGCGGTGAGCCGTGAGCGGGTGACCCCGCTCCTCTCATCGCCCCGCTTACCGCTCACCGCTTACCGCTTACGCGAGGTGCCTGTGGCAAACCAGTTCGACGTGATCATCATCGGTGGCGGCCCGGCCGGCTATGTCTGCGCCATCCGCTCGGCCCAGCTCGGGCTCGCGACCGCCGTGGTGGAGAAGGAGAAGCTCGGCGGCGTGTGCGTCAACATCGGGTGCATCCCGACCAAGGCGCTGCTCTACAGCGCGCGGACCGCGCACGTGATCCAGCACGAGGCCAAGGAGCTCGGCATCGAGACCGGCGCCATCAAGACCGACTACGGCGTCGCGATGAAGCGGAGCCGGAAGGTCTCGGAGCAGAACTCCAAGGGGGTCGAGTTCCTGATGAAGAAGCACAAGGTCACCGTCATCAAGGGGACCGGCGTGCTGCAGCCCGGCAAGAAGGTGAAGGTCGGGAACGACGTGTACGAGGCGAAGAAGGCCGTGGTCCTCGCCACCGGCTCCCGCACCAAGGGGATCCCGCAGATCGGCCTCGAGCTCGACCGGAAGCTGGTCGTGAGCTCGGACGAAGCGCTGTTCATGGAACAGGCCCCGAAGACCCTCGCGGTCGTGGGCGCCGGGGCGGTCGGCACCGAGTTCGCCGACATCTTCAACTCCTTCGGCACCAAGGTGTACCTGATCGAGGCGCTCCCGCGCATCCTCCCGATCGAGGACGCGGAGTGCTCCGACGTGGTGGCGAAGAGCTTCAAGAAGCGCGGCATCGAGGTCCGGGCCGGCGCCAAGGTGCTCAAGGCGACGGTCGGCAAGGACAAGGTGACCCTGGAGATCGAGGCGGGCGGGACCAAGGAGACCCTGGAGGTCGAGAAGGTGCTGATGGCGGCGGGCCGCGCCACCAACATCGAGGAGCTCAAGGCCGCCGGGATCGCGATGACCGACCGCGGCTTCGTGAAGGTGGACCTCAAGACCCTCGAGACCTCCCAGCCCGGCGTCTACGCCATCGGCGACATCGCCGGCGCGCCGATGCTGGCCCACAAGGGGAGCCGCGAGGGGGTCAACGTCGCGGAGACGATCGCCGGCCACAAGCCGCACGCGATCACCTACGACAACATCCCGAGCATCACCTACTGCCACCCCGAGGTCGCGAGCGTCGGCCTCACCGAGGAGCAGTGCAAGGAGCGGAAGCTCGAGTACCAGGTCGGCAAGTTCCCGTTCAGCGCCAACGGCCGGGCCCGCGCCACCAACGAGACCGAGGGGTTCGTCAAGATCATCCGCGGCAAGAAGTACTCCGAGATCCTCGGCGCCCACGTGGTCGGCGGGCACGCCTCGGAGATGATCCACGAGCTCGGCCTCGCGCGTGAGAACGAGTACACGGTCGAGGAGATCGACCTCTTCGTCCACGGCCACCCGACGCTCTCGGAGGCCACGGCCGAGGCGGCGCTCGACTCCCTCGGCAGGGTCATGCACACCTGACGGCCAGCGGGCCGGTGGGCAAGTGGGCCAGGAGCGCGAGCGAGGGGTCCGACTGGATCCCTCGCTTTTCCTTGCCCACCGGCCGACCGGCCGACCGGCCCACTAGATTTCGACCATGACCGAACCCCTCCGCACCATCGGCGGCGACCCCGTGATCCCCGGCGTCGACCTCGCCGGGCTCGCGATCCGCACCCTCCCCCTCGGCGCCTCGGTCGGGGGGGCGCTGGAGTGCCTGGTGCTCTGGGGGACCCGGATGATGACCGCCGGCGCCCCCCCGTCGGCGACCCCCGAGGTCGGGGCGGCGTTCTATTTCCTCTTCTTCGGCACCCTGGCGTCGATGGCCGCCGCCGCCCTCACCGCCTGGAGCTTTCTCCGCCCCATCGGTGCCCCGTGGCGGCGCGCAGGGCTCTCGGCCATCGCCGGCTTCGCGACCCTGATCGCCGCGGCCGCCGCCGTCCCGGTCGACGCGACCTTCGGCCCGATGGCGCTGCTCGTGCCCGTGCTCCTCTTCGCCGGGCTCGCCGCCTGGAGCGCCAAGCGGGTCTTCGCCTGGTACCGGGCCCTCCCGTGACGCTCCCGCTCGCCGTTGTGGACCTCGGTCGCCGGCCGTACGCGCCGGTGCTCGAGCTCCAGCGCGCGCTCTGCCGCGCCCGCGGCGAGGGACGGATCACCGGGGATCTCCTCCTCC
>Ga0315910_10002403_pt1 | contig 16458 bp, 11 predicted proteins | sample EdamamesoilMG_FD_204470 | JGI IMG/M metagenome (GOLD analysis project Ga0315910, IMG submission 204470) | Garden soil microbial communities collected in Santa Monica, California, United States - Edamame soil | ecosystem: Environmental > Terrestrial > Soil > Garden | place: USA: California... | reverse complement strand
TTGAGCCCGCCGGGGTTCACTAGGTCCTCGTCGAGCGTGCCCGTCCCGTCGAGGGGCAGCACGCCGGGGACGAGGGCCAGCGTCGAGAGGTCGAGGGCGAGGAAGTGCGGCAGCCCGCCGAGCACGAGGGAGTGCTCGGGCGAGTGCAGGAGCGCCGTCGGCCCGAAGGCGATGCGCGCGAGACCCGAGGGCGGCCCCGAGTCGAGCTGGAGCTGGAACGGCCCGGGCCCGCTCGCACCCGGCCCGGTGAGGGAGAGCACGGGCCGGCGCGGTGTGACCTCGCCGCGCTGGACCGCGGAGAAGAAGTCGGTGCTCGTGTAGCGCAGCGACCCGCCGCTCGCGGGCTGGTGGGGGAGGAAGCGCGCGACGTCCTGGCCCGGGATGAACTCCATGTTGCCCAGCGTCAGGAAGGGCGTGCCCTCGAGCACGACGGGCGAGACCGCCACCGAGCCCAGGAGGCGCCGGATGCGCGCCGCGCCCGTGCCGAAGTTGTTCTCGGCCAGGAACAGGGCGCCCTGCTCGGGGTCGTAGGCCATCTGGCCGCCGCCGTCGAAGCCGCCGCCCAGGAACTGCGCATCCGACCGTCCGAGCACGGCCGGGCCGGCGATCTGGGAGGCGCTCCAGCGCAGGACGTCGGTGCTGCCCGGCGGCGCGGGGAACAGCGCCGACGAGGTGGCGTAGAAGAGGTTCCCCTGGGCATCGAGCACGAGCGGCCCCGAGGCGCCGCCGAGGCGTGCGACCAGGCGCGTGGCCTTGGTCAGGAGGTTGACGCTCCAGATCTCCGTGCCGCAGTTGAAACCGCAGGTGGCGGCGCTGACGAAGAGCTCGAAGCCCGCGCCGAAGGCGGCGTCGTAGTTGAAGTCGAGGTCGACCACGAAGTCCGGCGCCGAGGGCGCGCCCAGGTTCACCGTCTGGATGGCGCCGGTCGAGCTCTCGCCGAACACGGCCAGGCTCCCGCTCGGGTCGGCCAGGATGAAGCTCGGGAAGACGAAGCCGGGCAGGGTGGTCAGGTGGCGCACGAGCTGCCCCTGCGCGTCGTAGAGCTCGACGTTCGTGCCGTCGAAGACCACCACCTCGCCGCCCGGCAGCGACGTGCTGGTCGCGAGCGGGGTCGCGCCGGGGTAGGGGAGCGGCGTCACCTGGAAGCCCGCGCCGGCGGTGTCCTGGGCGCGCGCGACGAACGAGAGGGCCAGCAGAACGGGCCCGGAAAGCCAACGCATGAGTCGTACTCCTGATTCGATGCCTCGTCGAATGCCGAGCAGGGACGAGGGGCGGAGCGACTCAGTCGCGGCGTCCTTCGTCCGAGGCCCGGCGGAACAGGCGAGCTCGCCGGGTCTCCTGACTCATCTCCGATGGACGCCGCCTCAGCCTTCCCGGACCGCGTGGGTCCAGTGACCGGAGCCGATGCCTCCCGGTGGAACCGGAGGCGACGCCTGGCGAATCACAGTGGCGGGACCGTGCAGGATTCACACCTGCTTCCCCGCGCGCGCTCGCAACTGAGTTGTCAGTCGCGCGCGAGGATAGCGCGGGGCAGGGCTCAGCGCACCTTGGACTTGGCAGGCGAACTGGGCGGCTGCGTCTTGGGCCCATTCGGCGGGGTCGACTGCGGCGCCGTCGCCGGAGGCGTGCCGGGCGCGGCCTGGGGCGAGGAGAGATTGGCGGGCGGCGTGGCTCCCGGTTGCTGTGCGCCGGCGGCCGTAGCCTGGGGATTGTTCCGGTGCGGGCCGCGCGGGTGCTTCGGCGAGCGCTCGAGCACGCGCTCGACCGCCTGCGCGGGCTCGGCCGCCAGCACGACCGGCCAGCGCAGGCCCACCGCCGAGTACACGCGCTCGGAATAGGTGCCGGCCACGTACTTGCCGAGCACGCGCTCGGGCGCGAGCTGCACGACCAGCACCACCAGCACGACGTGCGCGAGCAGCCCCGTGGCCGCTCCGGCGCAGGCGCCGGCCAGGCGGTTGGCGAGGTCGAGCTTCATCGCCTCGAGCATGCGCTGCCCCATCAGGCCGAGCAGGGCGCAGGCGAAGAGCGTGACCACGAAGATGAGCCCCCAGGCGATGCCGTGGCCCGAGCGCACCTCCAGGTTCGGCCAGTGGGCGAGCAGCCAGCCCGCCACCGGGGGCCCGAACCAGCGGGCGACCAGCACGGCCAGCGTCACGCCGATCAGGCGCATGACCTGCCACCACAGCCCGCGCCACATGCCGAGGACGAGCGCGAGGACGATCAGGCCGATCCCGAGCAGGTCGAGCGGGGCCGGCCATCCATGTTGCGGATGCATGACCGCTCAGGAGAAACAATGGCGACTCCCAAATCCATCGGGGTCTCCGGCCATCGGGGGCTCGGGGGGCCTCGGGACCTGACGAGCCGCCCTCCAGCGGTTAATCTGGGGGGGATGCTCACCTGGGAAGCGATCGAGGACGGGTTCGCGGCCTTCATCGGGCTCCTGCGGGCCCGTCCGGAGCTGTGGGCCGAGGTGCAGGCCAGCCGGACCGAGTTCTTCGCGGGCGCGACGATCGGGACCGGAGCCGAGCGCCGCCACATGGAGTGGTTCCTGCTCGAGCGTCCCAGCCGCGTGCTGGGGGACGTGCCGGTCCTCGCCCTGCAGGACGCCTGGCGCGAGGAGCTGGGCGGACCCGAGGCCGAGCTCGTGACCGCCTTCCAGCAATCGGTCACGGGCGTGTTCGAGGTCACCTCGCTGGTCGCGGACGAGGGCCTGTGGGTGCGCGACCTGGTGACGCGCGGCGAGCATCCCGTGCTCGAGTCGGTGGCCCAGCCCGAGCTCGCCGTGGGCGACCTGCTGGTCGGACGCCTCTATCCGGTGGGCGGCGGCGCCTTCCGGCTCTCGCCCACGGTGGCCTGCTTCCGCAACCCCGAGCTGGTCGCCGCCGTGCGCGCCGACCTCGAGCGCATGCAGGGCACGCGCCGGGGCGTCCTGCGCGTGCAGCAGCGCGAGCTCGAGCTGTTCCATGCCCTGCCCACGCAGGAGCGCGCCACGCCCGCCGACGTGCGCCGCCGCGGCCGCGAGGCGCTGCTCGAGCTCGGCCTGGAGCCGAGCCAGGTGGACGCGCTGCTCGTGCGCCTGAAGCGCGGCGCGCGCGAGCGCGATGGGGGGGTCGTGCGCGAGGCGCTGAGCGAGCTCGCCTTCGAGACGGCCGTGGACCTCGAGCGCGCGCGCCTGGTTCTGGCCGAGCTGTGGGACGCCGAGCGCGGCGAGCAGCCGCGTCCCGAGCGCGTGAGCGAGCCGGCCGTCGGCGACGTGCGCGCCGCGCTGGAGGCCTTCGATCGCGGGCGCGCCGAGGGGCGCGACCTGGATCAGCTCTTCGCCGCGCTCGAGCGCGAGCTCGGCGTCGACGGCGACGAGGGCGACGACGAGGACCCTTCCGCGCCCGACTTCCCCGGCGTCGTGGGCGCGATGGTCGAGGAGTTCCTGTGGGAGACCGAGCACGAGCACGGCACGGAGCTGGCCGAGCGCTACGCGGGGCTGCGCAAGCTGGGCGAGTACGGGCGCGACATCGGCGTGTTCGAGGAGCTCGACACGGCCCAGCTGCTCGACTTCTCCGCGCGCTGGCTGCTGGACCGCTCCGGCGTGCGCGAGCCGGCCGAGGCCGAGCAGGTGCTCGACGCGCTGGCGGCCTTCTGCCGCTGGTGCGAGGAGGCCCACGACCTGCCGCTGTGGACGCGCTTCGGGACGACGCTGGAGGCGCTGCGGGCCGACGTCCCGCGCTTCCTGCGCCTGCGCCACACCACGCCCGAGCTCGAACCCGAGGAGGGCGCCTTCCGCGTCGTGCGCCTCGAGGACGGGCGCGCGGTCGTGTCCGATCCGCAGGGCCGCGAGCGCGAGCTCGTGCTGACGCCCGCGCAGCAGCGCGAGCTCCGGCGCGAGGACGTCGTGCGCATGGCCGAGGGGCCGGCCGGCGCCGTGCTGGTCGCCAGCTACCCGAAGGAGCTCGGCGAGTTCCTCGAGGGGTTCAGCGGCTAGCGCCGGGAGGGCTTCAGCGGCTGGCGCCGGCGGTCCAGGGGATCTGGACCTCGGTCAGGAGCTCGTCGTAGCTCGCGGCTTCGACCGGGTTGACCAGGTACACCTCGCGGATCGGGCCGCCCTGGGCCCAGCCGAGGTCGCGTAGATAGCGGAAGAGGCTCGGGTAGGTGCGCGCGACCTCGGGATAGGCGCCGCTCACGCGGCCGTAGACGACCATCGCGCGCGGCAGGACGTCGTAGGCGAGGCCGCCCACCTTCGACGGGCGCTCGGCCACGGGCAGGCAGGCACGCGCGCGCAGGTCGGCGGCCGGGACGCGGCCCGGGTCGTCGAAGAACAGCGCGAAGGGCGCGCCCGCGGGCTCGAGCTCGAGCGACTCGGCGGCGGCGAACAGCGCGCGCATCGTGTCTCCCATGCGGCGGTAGTCGCCGTGGTGCTCGAGGTAGACGTAGGGCTGCGGCAGGCGCTCCTTCCAGTTGGGCTCGAGCTCGCGCCCGGCCGCGGCATCGACCGCCACCGGGCCGCGCACGACGCCGTCCAGGGTGCGGGGCGCGGCGCAGGCGGCGAGCAGGGAGAGGCACAGGGCCATGGAGGTGCGGTTCATGGCTCCGGGATCGGCCGGAGCGCTCCGAAACATAACGTCTGATAATATATGTTATGTTGCTATCTAGACGGGCCGGCCGGCCGTGATCCGAGCCGGTGCTGCGTCCGGGCGCCGCTCCGCGGTACCTTGCGGCGACGCGGCCAGGAGTCCGCCCCGTTGCCTCCCCAGAAGAAGAACTGCTTCCTGAACCAGGAACGCCCCTGCGACCTGACCTGCAAGGCCGCCTTCGAGGTCGACGATCCGGTCGACAACGTCGATTGCTACTTCATCTGGCTCTCGCACCACTTCGGCGAGGGCCTGTTCGAGGTGCGCCGGCTGCTGGAGACCATGGGCGGTCCCAACCCCGGCGCCGGCGCTGGCCCGGGCGCCGGCGGCGGGACGCCGAGCAGCGGACCGGGTCGCGGTCCGAAGAGCCCGGCCGAGAACTAGCGCGGCCGAGACCTAGCCTGTTCGGGCTCGGGCGGCCGGTCCAGGGCGAAGCCGACCAGGCGCGCCGTCGCGGGCGCGGTCCATTCGAGGAGCGCGATGTCACCCGTGCGCACGTCCAGGCGCGGCGCGAGCGCGTTCGGCGCCCCGAGGACGTGGCAAATCAGGACGCGCACGACCCAGCCGTGCGTGACGAGCGCGATCGAGCGTCCGGAGTAGCGCTCCACCCAGCGCTCCAGCGCGGGCACGGCGCGCGCGGCGAGGTCGTCGAGGGACTCGCCGCCGGGCGTGCGCACCGTGGCGGGCGACGCGTACCAGGCGGCCCAGGCGCCCGGGTGTCGGCGCTCGAGCTCGTCCAGGCCCAGGCCGGCCCAGTCGCCGCGCTCGAGCTCGCGCAGGTCGGGATCGACGAGCCGCTCGAGGCCGCGCGCCGCGCGCAGGCACTCGGCCCCGAAGTCGGCGCGCGCGAGGCCCGAGGAGACGGCCGCGGCCAGGGGCTCATGAGCCAGGCGCTCCGCGGCGGCGCGCGCCTCGTCCCGGCCGGCCGCCGAGAGCGGCACGTCGAGGGCACCGTAGATGCGCCCGTGCCAGGCCGGATCGACCGCCCCATGGCGCACGAGGAAGACGCGCGTCGCGGGGCCGGCCACCGCGGGACGGTAGCGGGCCGGCGCGGGACCGCCAAGCCCGGGCGCCGGGCCGGGGCCAGGCCCCCCGCGCGACGCGCATTTGCCGGGCGTGGCCGGGTGCGCTAGTTTCCCCCGCCGATCCGGTGCTCCCGGCCTATGTCCAAGGGGGCCCGTCCGGACGCCCCGCACCGAACGGAGATCCCCCACCCGCGATGAGCTCGATAGGCAACGCCCTGGCCTCGTCGGTCGGGAAGAAGATCGTGATGGGACTGACCGGGCTGCTCCTGGTCGGGTTCCTGGTCGAGCACCTGCACGGCAACCTCAAGCTGATCGAGGACCCGAGCGGCCAGGCCTTCGGCGAGTACGTCGCCTTCCTGGCGAGCTTCGGGCCGCTGCTGACCGTGGCGGAGATCGGGCTGGCGCTCCTGTTCCTGTGCCACGTCTACCTGGCCCTGCGGCTGACGCTCGAGAACATGCAGGCGCGCCGGACGCGCTACACGGTGCGCGCCACGCGCGGCGCGGCCACGCTGGGCTCGCTCTCGATGTTCTATTCGGGCGCGCTGATCCTGGGCTACCTGATCAAGCACCTGGTCGACTTCCGCTTCGACGAGCGCTACTTCGCCGACCCCTACGGCGAGGTCAAGGCCACGCTCAGCCAGCCCGGCAACGCCGCCGTGTACGTGCTGGCCGCACTGGTCGTGGGCGTGCACCTCTCGCACGGCTTCCGCAGCGCGCTGCAGTCCTTGGGCGTCAACCATCCCGCCTGGAACAAGGCCCTCGAGCGCACCGGCAAGGCCGTGGCCGTGATCCTGGCCCTGGGCTTCCTCTCGATCCCGCTCTACTTCCTCTTCACCGGCGACGGGAGCCAACCGTGAGCCCCACCCCCACCGCCCCTGGCGAGCGCCTGGCCTCGCGCTGTCCGAGCGGACCGATCGCGGAGCGCTGGGACAAGCGCCGCTTCGAGCTCAAGCTCGTCAACCCGGCCAACAAGCGCCGCTTCCACGTGCTCGTCGTCGGCACGGGCCTGGCCGGCGCCTCGGCCGCGGCCTCGCTGGCCGAGCTCGGCTACCGCGTGAGCGTGTTCTGCATCCAGGACAGCCCGCGCCGCGCGCACTCGATCGCCGCCCAGGGCGGCATCAACGCCGCCAAGAACTATCCAAACGACGGCGACAGCGTGCAGCGCCTGTTCTACGACACGGTCAAGGGCGGGGACTTCCGCGCGCGCGAGTCGAACGTCTACCGCCTGGCGCAGGTCTCGAGCCACATCATCGACCAGTGCGTCGCGCTGGGCGTGCCCTTCGCGCGCGAGTACGGCGGCGTGCTCGCCAACCGCTCGTTCGGCGGCGCGCAGGTCAGCCGCACGTTCTATGCGCGCGGGCAGACGGGCCAGCAGCTCCTGCTGGGGGCGTACAGCGGGATGATGCGCCAGGTCGGCGCCAAGCGCGTGAACCTGTACGCGCGCCGTGAGATGCTCGACGTGGTCGTGGTCGACGGCATCGCACGCGGCATCGTGTGCCGCAACCTGGTGACGGGCGCCTACGAGCGCTACGCCGGCGATGCGGTGCTCCTGTGCACGGGCGGCTACGGCAACGTGTTCTACCTGTCGACCAACGCCAAGGCCTGCAACGTCACCGCCGCCTGGCGCGCGCACAAGAAGGGCGCCTTCTTCGGCAACCCCTGCTTCACGCAGATCCACCCGACCTGCATCCCGGTCACGGGCAGCTACCAGGCCAAGCTCACGCTGATGAGCGAGAGCCTGCGCAACGACGGACGGGTGTGGGTGCCCAAGCAGGCGGGCGATGCCCGTCCCCCCCACGAGATCCCCGACGCCGAGCGCGACTACTTCCTCGAGCGCCGCTACCCGAGCTTCGGCAACCTCGTGCCGCGCGACGTGGCCTCGCGCGCCGCCAAGGAGCGCTGCGACGCCGGCTTCGGCGTGGGCTCCACGCGCCTGGCCGTGTACCTCGACTTCCGCGACGCGATCCAGCGCGACGGCGCCGCCACCATCCGGGCCAAGTACGGCAACCTGTTCCAGATGTACGCCAAGATCACGGCCGAGGACCCCTACCAGGTGCCGATGCGCATCTATCCGGCCGTGCACTACACCATGGGCGGGCTGTGGGTGGACTACGACCTCGAGTCCACGCTGCCGGGCCTGTTCGTGCTGGGCGAGGCCAACTTCTCCGACCACGGCGCCAACCGCCTGGGCGCGAGCGCGCTCATGCAGGGCCTGGCCGACGGCTTCTTCGTCATCCCCTACACGGTCGGCGGCCACTTCGCCGGGCGCGCGCTGCCGCCCGTGACGACCGAGGCGCGCGAGTTCGAGGAGAGCGAGCGCTCCGTGCGCGAGCGCACCGAGCGCATCCTGGGCGTGCGCGGCGGTCGGACGGTGGACAGCTTCCACCGCGAGCTGGGCAAGCTCATGTGGGACCACTGCGGCATGGCGCGCAACGACGCCGGCCTGCGCGGCGCGAAGGAGCGCGTGCGCGCCCTGCGCGACGAGTTCTGGCACGACGTGCGCGTGCCGGCCGACGAGCGGCGTCTGAACCAGAACCTCGAGCACGCCGGACGCGTGGCCGACTTCCTCGAGTTCGCCGAGCTCATGATCGACGACGCCCTGCACCGCACCGAGTCGTGCGGCGGACACTTCCGCGAGGAGAGCCAGACCGAGGAAGGCGAGGCGCGCCGGGACGACGAGCGCTTCAGCTACGCCGCCGCCTGGGAGCACCGCGGCGTCGGCGAGCCCTCGACGCTGCACAAGGAACCGCTGACGTTCGAGCACGTGAAGCCCGCGCAGAGGAGCTACAAATGAGTGCCGCCCACGATCCCCACGCGCAAGGCGCGGAGGCGGCCATGCGCATCACGCTCAAGGTCTGGCGCCAGGGCGCACCCGACGCCGCCGGACGCATGGAGACCTACCGCCTGGACGAGGTCTCGCCGGACATGTCGTTCCTCGAGATGCTCGACGTCCTGAACGAGCGCCTGATCCAGGCCGGCGAGGATCCGGTGGCCTTCGACCACGACTGCCGCGAGGGCATCTGCGGCGCGTGCTCGCTCGTGATCGACGGTCAGGCCCACGGCCCCGAGGCGCTGACCACCGTGTGCCAGCTGCACATGCGCCACTACTCCGATGGCGACACGATCCAGGTCGAGCCCTGGCGCGCCAACGCGTTCCCGGTCGTGAAGGACCTGGTCGTCGACCGCAGCGCCTTCGACCGCATCGTGGCGGCGGGTGGCTTCATCTCCACGCACACCGGCGCGGCGCCGGACGGCAACTCCGTCCCCGTGCCCAAGCCCGAGGCCGACCAGGCCATGGACGCGGCCGCCTGCATCGGCTGCGGGGCCTGCGTGGCCGCCTGCCCCAACGCCTCGGCCATGCTGTTCGTCGCGGCCAAGGTCGCGCACCTGGCGCTGCTCCCCCAGGGCGAGCCCGAGCGCGAGCGGCGCGTGCTCTCGATGGTGCGCACCATGGACGCCGAGGGCTTCGGGAACTGCACCAACCACTTCGAGTGCATGGCGGCCTGTCCCAAGGGGATCTCGGTCGAGAACATCGCGCGCATGAACCGCGAGTACCTGCGCGCGTTCCTGCGGGAGCGCCCCTCCGAGGGCGGCGAGGCGAGCGGGGGCTGAGCCCACGCGAAGCGCGGGCGTCGCAACCCGCTACGCCCTCGGAACGACATGTGCCTCTTACCGCGCGGGGCTGTTCCCAGGGGCCGGTCGCGGGATAGCTCCCGGGGGGCGGAAACCCCCGTCCAGTCTCCCGGAGCAGCCTCCGGGCGAGCTACCATTGGCGCGCCAATCCACCTGCGGTCGCCGAGATCGACGGGCACGAGCTTTGCCCTCGCGCACCGATCGGTCTGCTCGACCGCTGGCCTCAACCCATCCAGCTACCATGAAGAAACTCCTCCTCGGCGCCGCCCTCTTGATCGGCGGCACCTATGCCCTCCAGGGGCTGACCCACGCCCACGGTGGTCAGTACCGCGGTCCTGGTGACACGGTCCCGCCCGGCGGCGGCGGCTCCGGCGGCGGCGGCGGCGCCGGCCCCTCGACCGGTCCCGCTGGCCCCTCGACGCCTGGACCCTCGGGCCCCGGCACGCCCGGCCCCGGCGCCCCCGGTGCTCCCGGCGCGGCGCCCGGCGCGCGCGCGGTCACGCAGGGCGCGGCCGACTCCGGCACCGACCTGACGCTGTGGAGCTTCTGGTGGGAATTCAACAAGGAGCCCTACCTCCAGCTCAAGGCACACATCCACGAAGGCCAGCCCGAGACGGGTGGCGAGGGCTGGTTCCTCGGCCAGGCCGAGAAGAAGCAGAGTAAGGACAGCCTCAAGCCGACCGAGCAGCAGGTGCGCGAGACGATCGTGCCCGCGCTGCTGAAGGCGCTCGAGAAAGAGACCAACAACGACATCGTCACGGGCTGCCTCATCGCCCTGGCGAAGATCGGTGATCCGCAGACGGAGGACGGCGAGTCGAAGTTCGAGCCCGTCCTGCGCAAGTACCTGAGCGACAAGAACCAGGAGATCAGCGAGACGGCCGCGGTGGCGCTGGGCATCCTCGCCAACCCGAAGTCGATCCCGGTGCTCGAGTCGCTGCTCAAGGACGACGCGGCCGGGCGCAAGATGGTCGGCGACGCCAACGAGGTCAACTTCCGCACGCGCGCCTTCGCCGCCTACGGCCTGGGTCTGATCGGCAACAAGGCCAGCAGCGAGGCCGACAAGGCCAAGATCGTCCAGATCCTGCGGCAGACGATCGAGACCGACAACACGCGTTCGCGCGACCTCAAGGTGGCCTGCATCATCTCCATGGGCCTGGTGCCGCTCGAGACGGTCGGCACCGGCGTCCAAGGCGAGAAGGACAAGAAGGCCGCCGCCGTCGCGCCCGAGACCTCGCGCCTGGCGCAGATCGACTACCTGCTCGCGTTCTTCCGGAACGAAGAGCAGCACTACCTGGTGCGCGCGCACTGCCCGACGGCGATGGCGCGCCTCCTGCAACGCCTGCCCGAGCAGAACTTCAAGGCCTACCGCGAGCTCATCGCCAACGACCTGATCGAGCGCGTCGCCAAGAAGAAGGAAAAGGACGAGGTGGTGCAGAGCTCCATCCTGGCCCTGGGCCTCCTGGGCACGAACGACGGCGGCGACGCGCTCGACAAGAAGATCCGCGAGACGCTGGCGGCGGTGCCCGAGAACATCGGCGACGCCCAGGCGCGCAACTTCGCGATGATCGCGCTGGCGACGGCCGGCGGCACGCCCGGCATCAAGGATCCCGAGTCGGGGATCGAGGAGGTGCGCAAGGCGCTGCTGAAGCAGCTCTCCGACGGCAAGTCGACCATCAAGCCCTGGGCCGGCCTGGCCTGCGGCGTGATGGCGGCCAAGCTGAAGGGCAGCGATGCGACGTCCGGCTCGCCGGCCATCGCCAGCCTGCAGCAGGCCGTGCGCACGGCGCTGGGTGATCAGAGCGACCCCAGCCGCGTCGGTGCCTTCGCCATCTCGGCCGGCATCATGAAGGACATCGAGGCCACCAAGCTCCTGATCACGAAGCTGGGTGAAGAGAAGCAGGACGACGCGCGCGGCTACGTCGCGCTCGGCCTGGGCCTGATGAACGCGGGCGACGCCAAGGACGCCATCCAGAAGGTCGTGGAGGAGTCGAAGTACCGCCCCGACCTGCTCAAGCAGGCCGCCATCGCGCTGGGCCTCCTGGGCGACAAGGAAGTCGTGCCGAAGCTGGCCGTGCTGCTGACCGAATCGAAGAGTCTCGCCACCCAGGCCTCGATCTCCTCGGCCCTGGGCTTCATCGGTGACGCTCGTTCGATCGACCCGCTGGTGACGATGCTCCAGAACGACCAGCTGACCCCGACCGCGCGCGGCTTCGCCGCCGTGGCGCTGGGCATCGTGGCCGACAAGGAGCCGCTGCCCTGGAACGCGAAGATCGGCATCGATCTGAACTACCGCGCTTCGACCGAGACGCTGACCAACACCAGCGCCGGCACGGGCATCCTCGACATCCTCTAGTCGGAACGTCGAGCATTCCGAGCGAGCCGCTCCGGGGAAGGCCCCGGGGCGGCTCGCGCGTTTTCGGGCGCAGCGCTACCGCGGCGGAACGCGAGCGCGAGCGTCCCGCGCCACGGCGCGCGTGTTCCCTCGTGGTATGAGCCTTGCCTTCGCAGGAGCGTGCCCGAGTCCCGCACCGGGACTCGTGAATCCTTCCAGAGGAAACGACGATGAAACGGCTCCTGTGTGTCCCGCTCCTGTGCAGCGTGCTCGTCTGGGCGCCATCGTTCTCGGCCCACGGCGGCTCCTATCGCGGTCCCGGTGATACGCTCCCGCCGGGCGGCGGCGGCGCCGGATCGCCGGGAGGAGGCGTGACCGGTCCGACCGGACCGAGCGTTCCCGGCAGGGCGACCACTCCCTCGCGCGGCGGCCCCGCCCCCACCGGCCCCGGCGTTCCCACGGGCGGCCCGGTCCAGGGCACGGTCACCGGCGCGGGCGAGCTCGAGCGCGATCTCACGCAGTGGATCTACTGGTGGGAGTTCAACAAGGAGCCCTACCTTGCGCTCAAGGCCCGCATCCACGCCGACCTGCCCAGCACGGGGGACGAGTCCTGGTTCCTGGGCGGGAAGCAGCCTGCGCACGGGGGCGATCGCTTCAAGCCCTCGCAGCGCGAGGTGTACGAGGAAGTCGTGCCCGCTCTCCTCGATGTGCTCGGCAAGGAATCGGACAACCACATCGTCACGGGCTGCCTGATGGCCCTGGCCAAGATCGGCGACGCGCCGAGCGAGGACGACCATTCGCTCCTCGCGCCCGTGATCGGCCGCTACCTCGCGGACGCGAACCAGGAGATCCGCGAGACCGCGGCGGTGGCCTTGGGCATCCTGGCCCATCGCTCGTCCGTCGACACGCTGGCCGCCCTGCTGCTCGACACGGAGGACGGGCAGAGGCTCGTGCAGGCGAACCACGTCGACGACCGTACGCGTGCCTTCGCGGCCTACGGGCTGGGGCTGATCGGGGCGCGCGTGTCCGACGAGGCCGTGCGGCGCGCGATCGTCGTGCTGCTGCAGCGAGCCATGGACGACGATCGCACGAAGACGCGCGATCTCGGCGTCGCCTGCGTGATCGCGCAGGGACTGGTCCCGCTCGATGCGGATGCCGGTTCCAGCGCGCGCATCGAGCAACTCGACCGGCTGCTCGCGTTCCTCCAGGGCGAGCAGCAGAACCACCTCGTGCGTGCCCACTGCCCCGCGGCCATGGCGCGCCTCCTGGTCGGGCTGACGGGCGAGGAGCACGAGGCGCAACGCCAGCGTCTGGCCGAGGCCCTGATCGGGCGCCTCCAGGCGCGCAAGGAGAAGGACGAGGTCGTGCAGAGCTCGGTGCAGGCCCTGGGCCTGCTCGGCACGTGGGACGGCGCGCATCCGCTGGACGTCCGCATCCGCGCGGCGCTCATGGCGGCGCAACGCGAGGCGGGCAGCGCGCAGGCGCGCCTCTACGCGCTGATCGCGCTGGCCAAGGTCGGCGGTCGGCCCGGGGCGAGCCCGGACGCCGCCGGGCGCAGCGAGGTGCAGCAGTTCCTGCTCTCGCGCCTGGCCGACGGGCGCGGTCCGACGCGGCCGTGGGCCGGTCTCGCCTGCGGGGTGCTCGGGCACGAGCTGCTCGGCCGCGATGCGGCGGCGGCCAGCCTCAGCGAGCTGCAGGGCGCGGTGCGGCGCTCGCTGGCGGAGGAATCCAACCCCGAGATCGTGGGCGCCTTCGCCATCGCCGCCGGACTGCTCGAGGATCGCGAGGCGGCGGCGAAGCTCGTCGAGCGCCTGCACGAGGACAAGTCGGACGACGCCCTCGGCTACGTCAGCCTGGGGCTGGGGCTGATGGGCGCGCGCGACGCCGCGCCGGAGATCGAGCGCGTGCTGGCCGAGGCGAAGTACCGTCCCGAGCTCTTGAAGCAGGCCGCCATCGCCCTGGGGCTCCTGGGCGACAAGAACGTGGTGCCCCTGCTCGTCGACCAGCTCGCGGCCTCGAAGAGCCTGGCCACCCAGGCCTCGGTCTCCTCGGCCCTGGGCTTCATCGGCGACCGCCGCTCGCTCGCGCCCCTCGAGCGCATGCTGCGAGACACGGAGCGGACCGAGAGCGCACGGGGTTTCGCCGCCGTGGCGCTGGGGGTCGTGGCGGACAAGGAGCTCCTGCCCTGGAACTCCAAGATCGCCCTCGACCTGAACTACCGCGCCTCGACGCCGACTCTGGTCGAGCCCGCTTCGGGGACGGGGATCCTCGACATCCTGTAGAGATCGCGCCCGTACGGTTCTCGAGGGAAGGTCCGCCCGGGCCGCCCGCAGGGGGGCGGTCCGGGCACTTTCGCTCCAGGGCGATTGCGGTCGCGTTCCCGACCTGTGCGGGGACGCTCTGGGTGGAATCGCACACCCCCCTTCCGGGGGGCTCCGGGGCCCCCCCTCCCGCGCACCTTGGCACGTGGTTTGACTACTCGGCTTTCACGATGGCCCGCGCGAGGATACAACCGATCGACGGTCACGGCCCTTCGGGTGACCCGCGCGAGTTCGCTTCCCGCTCGCCGAGGCGGCGGGAGCCGATCCGAGTCGGAAGAGAAGAGGTGTCGCGATGAGCGTTCGCATTCTTGCCACGGCGGCCCTGGCCTCCCTGATCCTGTTCGCCACGCCTGCCCTCGCGCAGCGGACGGGCGGTTCGGGAGCGCCCAAGCCCCTGCCCGGCACGGGCGGCGGCTACACCGGCCCCGGCGACACCGTGCCCAACGGCGGCGCGAAGCCGGGTGACAGCGGCGGCGGCGGCGGCGCGAAGCCTCCGCCCGCTCCCTCGGGACCGTTCGTCCCGCCCCCGATCACGAATCCGGGCTACGCGGCCGGCGCCGACCCGCTCCACCCGCCGATCCCGCCCGAAGGCCTGCCCGGCTCCCCCACCGAGACGCCGCCGGCCCGGCCCACCAGCCCGCCGCGGACCGAGACCCTGAACTCCTGGCAGACGTGGTGGCACTACAACCGCTGGGCGCACCTCGAGATCGACGGCTCGCTGCTGGCGGACACGGGCTCGGGCGGCTTCTTCCTCGGCAACGGCGAGAAGGGCCAGGCCGCGCAGCCCATGCGCGTCACCCAGAACCAGATCCGCGACCTGGTCCAGCCCGCCCTCACGCGCGCCCTGGCGCGCGGCGGTCAGTCGGACTTCGAGGTCTTCGCGTTGCACGCGCTGGCCAAGATCCGCGGCGTGCCGCTCGTCTCGGGTCAACCGGAGTTCGCCGCGGTCGTCAAGCCGTTCCTGAAGAGCTCGAACCAGACCGTCTCGGAGAAGGCCGTGCTCGCGCTCGGCATCCGCGGCGAAGACCGTTTCCTGCCGTGGCTGTCGGCGATCCTGGCCGACAGCTCCGAGGGCCGCGACCTGGTCGGACGCTCGCTGGTCGGCGAACGCATCCGCGCCTTCGCCGCCTACGGTCTCGGCCTGCTGGGCGAGCGCACGCGCGACCCCGGCGTGCGCGTGGCGGTCTACGACGCGCTGATGAGCGCACTGCCCGTGGAGCGCGACGAGGTGCAGGCGGCCTGCCTGCTCGCGCTCGGGCTCACCGCCATGCCCACCGGCGACGCGTTCGTCGAGGGTGGCGATCTGTTCAAGGGCAAGACGCGCCAGGACCAGCTCATGGCCATCCTGGCGTTCTTCGAGGACACCACGCAGTCGTACTTGGCGCGCACGCAGGCGCCGAACGCGCTGGCGCGCCTGCTCGAGGGCGCGCCCGATTCGCTGCGCAGCCGCGTCGCCTATCCGCTGCTGGTGGCCTCCGGCCCCCTGACGCAGGAGCAACGCGAGGTGCAGAACGCGGCCACGATCGCGCTCGGCGAGATCGGACGCGCAGGCAAGGACCCGATCGACCTCGAGATCCGCCAGCACCTGGAGCGCATCGGCTTCAAGTCGAGCGCCGACCGCTCCACGCGCTACCTGGCCATGATCGCCCTGGCCGAGGCTTCGTCCCGCCCGGGCACGGGGGACGACCCCATGGACGGCCTCGAGTCCACGCGCCGCCTGCTGCAGCGCAACCTCCAGCGCCGCGGCGAGACGCAGGCCTACACGGCCCTGGCCCTGGGCGTGCTCGAGCAATCGGCCGTCCTGCGCGGCGACGTCTCCTCGCCCGACTCGGGCAAGGCCGTGCGCTCCGCGCTCGAGAAGGCGCGCTCGTTCGAGGTGGCGGGAGCGCTGGCCATCGCGCTCGGCATGATCCGCGACCCCGAGGCCGTGCCGCTGCTCCTCGAGCGCATGGCCGACACGGGCGACGCCTACATGCGCGGCTACGCCGCCCTGGCCCTGGGCATGATCGGGGCGAGCAACGCCATCGGTGCCGTGCGCGACGTCCTCTCCGACTCGACCTCCCAGTCGTTCATCGTGGAGAACGCGGCCATCGCCCTGGCCCTGCTGGGCGACCAGGAGACGGGCATGCGCATGAACACGCTGCTCGAGAAGGCCTCGAACCCCAAGGTGCAGGCCTCGGTGGGCTCGGCCATGGGTTGGATCCGCGACCCGCGGCCGCTCGGCGACCTGTGCGGCATGCTGGGCGACTCGCGCCGCAACGACACGGCCCGGGCCTGGACGGCGGTCGCGATCGGCCGCATCTGTGACGGCGACCGCTGGCCCTGGGTCGGCCGCCTCTCGGTCGGAGTCCAGTACGACGTCGCGTTGCCGACGCTGCTCGAGCCGATCTACGAGACCGGGCTGCTCGACCTGCCCTGACCTCGGACGCCCAGGGCCAGTGCGACGAGCACGGCCCCCAGGGCAACCCAAGCACCGGCCCGGGCCCGCGCGATCGCGCCGGCTCGGGCCGCTTCATGGCGCTCGA
>Ga0315910_10002402_pt1 | contig 16469 bp, 11 predicted proteins | sample EdamamesoilMG_FD_204470 | JGI IMG/M metagenome (GOLD analysis project Ga0315910, IMG submission 204470) | Garden soil microbial communities collected in Santa Monica, California, United States - Edamame soil | ecosystem: Environmental > Terrestrial > Soil > Garden | place: USA: California... | reverse complement strand
GGGCGGAACGATGTGGACTAGGCCGACTCGCTCCGGAAGCTCGGCGATGGGCCCGAAGGAGAATCCGTAACCCGCCCACGTGACGAGCAGCGCCGCCAGCGCTGCAGCCGCGAGCGCCCGCGACAGCGCGGCCGCATCGAGCGGGGCAGGGGTGTCCGGACGCGCCGCCCCGGGCGCCGTTGCCGCGCGCTCGGGGCGAGCGGGCAACGCCAGCAGCCGGCGCGCCGCCACGAACCCGAGGACCATCGCCGCGAGGAACGGGAGCGCCGTGAACTTCGTGAGCAGCGCCAGCCCCGCCGCGGCCCCGAAGGCAGCGCTCCGCCCGAGCGTCGGCGCCTCGTACCAGCGCCACAGCCCGAGCACGGCGAGCAGGAACGTCGCTGCAAACGCCACGTCCGTGGTGGCCAGCGCGGCATGCCCCAGCACGGCGGGCAGCGTGCACGTCAGCCCCACCGCGACCAGCGCGGCGCCCGCGCTCTGCAAGCCTCCGCCGAGCGCCCACACCAGACACGCGAGCAGCACGTAAAACGGCAGCGTTCCGAGCCGCGCTCGCGCCAGGTTCTGCTCGAGGCGCCCACCCTCATACAGCAGATCGCTGCCGACCTCCCAGATGCGACTGCTCTGCGTGAAGGCCGGGTCCCAGAGCTGGGGCGCCGGCAGGCGCTGTCCGTTCACGAACGGCAGGGCGGCGACCGCCAAGCGCGCCAGCGGCGGGTTCTCGGTCCATTGCCGGTACGTGCCGTGCTGCCACCACTCGAGCCCGGCGGCGAGGTGGTTCGGCTCGTCGAAGGTGACGGACAGCGAGCGGCGCCCGTGGTCGACGCAGAAGACACCGAGCACACACAACGCCAGCGCGGCCACGGCCGAGAGCCACCGGCCCGCGCTCGTGCCGCGCCGAGTCGTGCTCTTTGCGAGGGGGCCCTCGGTCGTCGCTTTCAGCGTGCGTGCAGCCGGTGCTTCGGTTTCCGTCAGTCCGTACATCCTCGTCATCCCCGTGCCCGACCGCTCGGCGTGACGCCGCAGCGCGCTGGCTCAGCCGCGACGGCCACCGCCATTTGAATCGTTTATTCAAATCCGCGGTCGCGGCCGCATCGATAAAGACGCACGTTGCACGATGGGGCCCGCCCCCCTCGCTCCAACCCGTCTCATCGGGTCGTCCCGCGGCCTTCGGAGTAGCGCATGGCACGCAGCTGCTATCGTTTGGACGGCGCACGAGATCGTGTAGGCTGGGCCGATGCAGGTCTCGAGCAAGAAAACCTCGACGGTCGTCCGTTTTTCGCTGCTGCTGGCGGCGCTGGCCTGCGGGGGCGACTCGGACGGCGACGGCGGGGCTGGCGCCCTGTGCACGACGTTCTCGGCCTGTGGCGGCGACCTGGCCGGGACCACCTGGCTGTCCCAGGACCTGTGTCTGCCCGATGATTTTGCCGACAGCCTGTTTCAGGAGCTGCCGGCAGAGTGCGACGGAGCGATCGTGCTCGAGGACGCGACGAGCAATACGACGCTGACGTTCGGCGCGGACGGTACGTTCACAGAGACGGGGGCGGCTACCGTGCAGTGGGCGATGAGCTTCAGCCAGGCGTGCATCACGGCGGCTGCCGGCCAGCCCGCAGACGAGCTCCTCATCGGGCTGTTCTGCGACCAAGTCGAAGGCGCCCTCGCCGAGGGCGACGGGACCATGTCGCCCGCCGTGGTGACCTGCGACGTCGTCGACAACGCGTGCAACTGCGACGCCGTGCAAGAAAACCCGGTCGACGCGACGGGCCCGTTCACGATCGAGGGCACGCAGGTCGTCTACCCAGACGTCGGCCTGCGCCAGGACTTCTGCGCCCAAGGCGATCGGCTCCAGGTCGCATCCATCGAGGGCTCACAGATCGACGCGCACGTCGTCTACACGCGCGCCCCCTGAACGCGCTCGCGAACGGAATTGACTCTGCGGCGCCGAGCCGCCAACCCCGCGGGCGCCCGCGCGTCGCGAACCGCACCGGTGGAGGCCACGACAGGTCGCGAGGCGCGTGCGAGTGGGTGCCCCAAATCCCCTCTCCGATGGCGGTCGGCTCGGGCTGAGCTGGCGCCCCGAGCCGGGCCCGATTGGTGGGCCGATTCCTGTGCGGAGCGATTCCGGCGAATCGACCGACCCTCGCGACTCGCCACATTCCGGAAAACCTCGCGCAAGCTCGCTGAGCGCCGGGCCGCTGCAATTTTCGGCCCGCGTGGCTTGACAGGACGGCACACCCCAGCTAGTCCAATCCTCATATCTGGATATAAGGATTGGTCCGCGTGGAGCTGCATCGCTGCGTCGAGACATTGAGCCTGCTCGGGGACGAAAGCCGCCTCCGGCTCTGCGCTTTGTTGCGCGATCGCGAGCTGTGCGTGAGCGACCTGGTCCACGTCACCGGCATCTCACAGTCCCGGGTCTCGACCCATCTCGGGCGGCTGCGGGAGGCCGGGATGGTCCGGGATCGTCGCCAGGGAGCGCAGTCGTTCTACACGCTGGCCTTTGCCACCCAGCCCGAGGCCGTTCAGGCCGTTCTGGAAGAGGTGACGCAGTCGTCGGATGCCACGCTCGAAGGCGATCGCAAGCGCCTGCTCGAGCTCGAGGCCGAACGGCGCGGGGCCGGTGCGTTCGGGGATGACCTGGAGCGGTACTACTCGCCGGGCCGCACCTGGCGCTCGCTGACCGCGGGGGTGGCCGCGCTGCTCGAGCTCGGAGACGTGCTGGACGTGGGCTCTGGCGACGGGGCGGCCGCTGCAGCCATCGCGCCGTACTGTCGGTCGCTCACCTGCATCGACGTCAACGCTCGCTCGATCGAGGCCGCGCGCGACCGGCTGGCGCGTTACGATCACATCACTGTCACGGTCGCGGACGCCGAAGATCTGCCGTTCACGGCAGAGTCGTTCGATACGGTCCTCGTGTTCCACACGCTGACATACACCGAGCAGCCGAGGCGGGCGCTCGAAGAGTGCGCCCGGGTGCTGCGCCCGGGCGGCAAGCTCGTCCTTTTGTGTCTGGACGAGCATCGGCAGACCGAGGTGACCGCGCCGTATGGTGAGCGTCACCCTGGGTTCTCCACGGCAGCCGTCCGGCAGCTGCTCGCGCAGGCGGGCCTGGGCGTGCAACACGCGGAGATCGCCTGCCGAGAGCTCAAGAAACCGCGCCTCGACGTCGTGCTCGCCGTCGCCACCAAACCCGAGACCTGAAGCGTCCCTCCGGAAAAGATTTCATGACCCACACCCATCCGCTCGCCCAGCTGCTTCAGAAGCGCATCGCCATCATCGACGGCGCCGTGGGGACGACCTTGCGCACGTACGGGGTGACGGAGGCGCAGATCCGCGGGCGCCGCTTCGCCGACTCCAAGAAGGATCTGCTGAACAACGGCGATCTGTTCGTGCTGACCCAGCCCGAGGTGATGGGCGACATCCACCGGCGCTTCCTCGAGGCGGGCGCGGACATCGTGGAGACCAACACGTTCGGCGCCACCAGCATCACGCAGAGCGAGTTCTTCGTCGACGACCCGCGCGAGCACGGCGGCCGGAAAGACCCGGCGTTCTACCAGCGCATCATCGAGACGCCCTCGCTGCGCGATCTGGCGTGGGAGATCAACGAGCAGTCGGCGCGCCAGTGCCGCCTGTGGGCGGATCGTGTCGCCGCCAAGGACGGCAAGCAGCGCTTCGTGGCCGGCGCCATCGGCCCGATGACGGTGTCGCTCTCGAACTCGCCCGACGCCGATGACCCGGGCTTTCGGGTGATCACGTTCGATCAGGTGAAGCAATCGTACATCGAGCAGGTGCGGGCGCTGATGGCGGGCGGCGTCGACGTCTTGCTGGTCGAGACGATCTTCGATTCGTTGAACGCGAAGGCGGCCATCGTGGCGCTGCGCGAGGTCTTCGATCAGGACGGCAAGGAGCTGCCGGTGATGGTCTCGGCTGCGGTGGGGCGTGGCGGCGAGACCATGATCTCGGCGCAGACGGTCGCCGCGCTCTGGAACGCGGTCGAGCACATCAAGCCGCTGTCCATCGGCTTGAACTGCTCGCTGGGCCCGGACTTGATGTATCCGTTCCTGTCGGAGCTGTCGGAGGTGGCGCAGACGGCCATCTCTTGCTACCCGAACGCCGGTCTGCCCAACCCGCTCTCGCCCACGGGTTTCGATCTCGAGCCGGAAGACATGGGGCGCTTCCTCGGCGAGTTCGCCGCCGGTGGCCTGATCAACATCGCTGGCGGCTGCTGCGGCAACACGCCCGAGCACATCGCGGCGATCGCCCGCGCGCTGGACGGCAGGCACCCGCGCGAGCTGGGCGACAAACGCCGCGCGACCACGGTGGCGCTGCCGGGCGCTGCCGCCGAGCGCCAGCCCGAGCGTCCGCTGCGCCTCTCTGGCTCGCAGCCGTTCACCCAGCAGGTCGGCGTCTACATGATGATCGGCGAGCGCACGAACGTGGCGGGTTCGCCGAAGTTCGCCAAGCTGATCAAGGAGAACAAGTACGAGGAGGCGGTCGCGATCGCCCGCCAGCAGGTGGAGAACGGCGCCAACGTCATCGACATCTGCATGGACGAGGGCATGATCGATGGGCCCAGCGCCATGACGCGGTTCCTCTCGCTGCTCGCCAGCGAGCCCGAGGTGGCGAAGGTGCCGTTCATGGTGGACTCCTCGAACTGGACCGTGATCGAGGCCGGGCTCAAGTGCCTGCAGGGCAAGGGCATCGTCAACTCGATCTCGCTGAAGGAAGGCGAGGCCAAGTTTCGCGAGAGCGCCCGCACCGTGCTGCGCTACGGCGCGGCGGTCGTGGTCATGGCCTTTGACGAGCAGGGCCAGGCGGCGACCTACGAGGACAAGATCCGCATCTGCTCGCGCGCCTATCACATCCTGGTGGATGAGCTCGGGTTTGCGCCCGAGGACATCATCTTCGATCCGAACGTGCTCACCGTGGCCACGGGCATGGACGAGCACAACAACTACGCCGTCGACTTCATCGAAGCGACGCGCTGGATCAAGCAGAACTTGCCGCACGCCAAGGTCAGCGGCGGCGTCTCGAACATCTCCTTTAGCTTCCGCGGCAACAACCGCGTGCGCGAGGCGATGCACTCGGCGTTCTTGTTCCACGCCATCGCCGCCGGCATGGACATGGGCATCGTCAACGCCGGCATGCTCGAGGTCTACGAGGAGATCGAGCCGCAGCTGAAGGAGCTCGTCGAGGACGTGCTGCTCAACCGGCGCTCTGACGCGACGGAGCGCCTGGTGGAGTTTGGCGAGAGGCTCAAGGCCGAGGACAAGGGCGGCCAGGGCGAGGCAGAGAAGAAGGAAGAGGAGTGGCGGCGCGGCCCGGTGGAACAGCGCCTGTCGCACGCGCTCGTCAAGGGCATCGATCAGTACATCGACATCGACACGGAGGAGGCGCGCGTGAAGCTCGGGCGCCCGCTGGCGGTGATCGAGGGCCCGCTGATGGACGGCATGGGGGTGGTCGGCGACCTGTTCGGCGCCGGCAAGATGTTCCTGCCTCAGGTGGTCAAGAGCGCCCGCGTCATGAAGAAGGCCGTGGCCTACCTGACGCCCTTCATGGAGGCCGAGAAAGCGGCGATGGCCGCCAGCGGCCAGGTGCTGAAGACGCAAGGCAAGATCGTGCTCGCCACCGTCAAAGGCGACGTGCACGACATCGGCAAGAACATCGTCGGCGTGGTGCTGGCCTGCAACAACTACGAGGTCATCGACCTGGGCGTGATGGTGCCCTGCGAGAAGATCCTGGAGACCGCCCGGCGCGAGCACGCGGACTTGATCGGCCTGAGCGGCCTGATCACGCCGTCGCTCGAGGAGATGGCGCACGTGGCTCGCGAGATGGAGCGCCAGCAGTTCTCTCTGCCGCTCTTGATCGGCGGTGCCACTACCAGCAAGGCCCACACCGCCATCAAGCTCGCTCCCCACTATAGCCAGCCTGTCGTGCACGTGCTCGACGCGAGCCGCGCGGTGCCCGTGACCACCAACCTGCTCAGCGCCGAGAACAGAAGCACCTTCATCACGCAGCACGCGCTGGAGTATGAAGCGCTGCGCGCCGCCCACGGCGGCGCACGCCAGAAGCTGCGCTCCTTGGACGTCGCCCGTGAGAACCGCACGCGCATCGACTGGCGCGCCGAGGACATCGCCGCGCCGGAGTTCACCGGCGTGCGCGTGCTCGAAGACGTGTCGCTCTCGCTCTTGCGCGAGTACATCGACTGGACGCCGTTCTTCGCCACCTGGGAGCTGAAGGGCACCTATCCGAAGATCTTCGAGCACGAGAAATATGGCGAGCAGGCGCGCCAGATCTACGCGGACGCCAACGCCCTGCTCGACAAGTTCATCCAGGATGGCTCGCTCCAGGCCCGCGGCGTGTATGGCCTCTTCCCCGCCAACGCCGTCGGCGACGACGTCGAGCTGTACGCCGACGAAGGGCGCACCAAAGTGCTCGATCGGCTCTGCTTCTTGCGCCAGCAGTCGAACAAATCCAACGGCTCGCCGAACCGCTGCCTCGGTGACTTCATCGCGCCGCGCGGCACGGGCTTGCCTGACCACATCGGCGCGTTCGCGGTGACGGCTGGCATCGGCCTCAAGCGCCTGGTCGAGGACTTCAAGGCCAAACAGGACGACTACAACGCCATCATGGCCGAGGCCATCGCCGATCGCCTCGCGGAGGCCTTCGCCGAGTACCTGCATAAGCGCGCGCGCGACGAGTGGGGTTACGGCAAGAGCGAAGATTTGACCCAGGATGGTCTGATCCGCGAGCAGTACCGCGGCATCCGTCCTGCGCCCGGTTACCCCGCGTGCCCTGACCACACCGAGAAGGGCACGCTCTGGCGCCTGCTCGACGTCGAGAAGAACACCGGGATGGTGCTGACCGAGTCGTATGCGATGTGGCCCGGCGCCAGCGTCAGCGGCTTCTATTTCGCGCACCCCGCTGCCGAGTACTTCGGGCTCGGCAAGATCGATCGCGATCAGGTCCAGGACTATCAGGCGCGCAAGGGTATGACGCTGGGCGAGGTCGAGCGCTGGCTCGCGCCGAACCTGAACTACGATCCCGCGAGCTGAAGCCTCTTATCGAGTCTCGATGGGTCACCGCGATCTGCGAGATGCCCAGCCACCTCGTTAGCGCGGGCGTTGCAAGCTGCGCCGGCGAGCGCTGGCTGAACTCGACCTAAATGAAAATAGTTCTCAATACCACTTGAAGGCGGACGCGACGCCGTGGCATTCACACGGCGCTCAAAGCGTTGTGGGGGACGCTTTTCGATGGCCGGTGCGCCACGGCGTACGCGCGATGGCTCGTCGCGGAGGAGGCCGTTTGTCCAAGCGGGAGGAACTGTACGGGTGGAAGGGCTTTGGTCAGCTCATGGCGCTGTTCGCGTTCCAGGGGCTGCTCGGGGTCCTGTTCGATGTCGAGCTGTTGCGCTCGGATCCCAGCGCCTGGTCGCCGCTGCTGTTGCTGTCGCTCGCGGGCGCTGCGGCGCTCGTCTTCTGGCAGTGGCACCTGCTCGTGCCAACGCTCGTGCGCTTCGAGCTCGTCTTCATGCCGAAGGTCGAGCGACGGATCCTGGTGCCGCTGTTCGCGTCGGTGATCGCGATCGCCGTTCTGGCTGCGTTCTGGGCCTCGGAAGAGCGCAGCTGGGCGCTCAAGCTGATCGGCGCGGAGCTGCTGGTGCTCAGCTTGGTGAGCTTCGCCGTGGCCTGGTTCCTGTCGACGCTCCTGCGCGGCGAGCTGGATACGCTCGGGCAGATGCGCCGCCACTTCGAGCGCTTTCGTGCGGGCAGGAGCCGCGCGGAGCTCCGCCGCATCGAGCTGTATCTCGAGCAGCGCAAGACGTGCTCGACGCCGGGCATGCCGATCCGCGGGATCGAGTTCCCCGGGTTGACGTCCCGACCGTGGCACGATCCGTCGACCTTTGCCTGGATGGCGAGCCTCGAGGCGGCGTATCCGATCATCCGCGAGGAGATCCTGAGCGTGCTCCAGCGCGGCTCGGCCGGCCTCGAGCAGTATCGGTACCTCGGCGTCTCCAGCCCCAAATGGCAGAGCCTGATGCTGTTTCGTGAGCCCGACGGTTTTGTGCGCGACAACTGCGAGAAGCTGCCGAAGACGCTGGCGTTGTTTCGCTCGCTGCCGATTTTTCCCGGGCGCGAGGTGATGGTCTCGGTGCTGAAACCCCGCTCGCGCATCCCTCGGCATCGCGACTCTGGCAACTTGACGCTGACGTGCCAGCTCGGCATTCAGATCCCGGCATCGGGCTGCGGCATTCGCGTCGGTCGGGAGCGCCGCGAGTGGACCGCCGGCAAGGCGATCGTCTTCGATACGACGTACGAGCACGAAGTGTGGAACGACAGCGACGAGGCGCGCATCGTGTTTCTCTTCGATTTCCTGCATCCCGACCTGACCGAGACGGAAGCGGCGTTCTTCGACCAGTGGGCGCGCCTCGAGCACGAGCCTGCGGCGCTGGCGGCCGCCGCGCCCGAGACGGCCTGAGCGCGCGCGAGGCGCCCATCGTGAATCCAAGGTGACGGCCCGCGTGTCGCGCGGGCTCGGGTCCGGTCGACGCAACCGCGTGCCAAAGGGCGCCGCTTTTCGCGTCGACTTTTGCGACCGCCGGCCTCTATCGTCCCAAGGGCTCGATGGTCGAGCGCGCGGAGGTAATGATGCTTGGACATGAGGTGGTGGGCTCGGGCCCGCTCGGGGTGATCGTTCTCAACGATTGGATTTGCGATACGTCGAGCTGGAGCGACGCCCGTCGATATCTCGACGACGTGAGCTTCACGTGGGCCTTGACCGACGTGCGTGGTTACGGGCGCTCGCTCGATCAGCCCGGTCAGTTCAACGTCGCGGAGATCGCCAGCGACGTGCTGGCGCTGGCCGATTCGCTCGGCTGGCAACGCTTCGCCGTCGTCGGCCATTCGATGACCAGTCTCGCGGCGCTGCACCTCGCCCAGCAGCACCCCCGGCGCGTCGAGCGCGCCATCGCGCTCACGCCCACGCCGCCCGCCGGCCTCGGCTTCGATGACGCGACGTTCGCGGCCCTCACGGGGGTCTCCCGCGGCGACGACGCGGCCCGCCTGGGCACGCTGAACGCCATGTGGGGCGATCGCTTGTCCGATCGCTGGGTGCGCTTCAAGCTCGCGCGCTGGCGCGCGACCTCCAGCCCCGAGGCGGTCGCCCACTACCTCGCGATGTTCGCGCGCGACGGTTTGCCGGACCGCGCGACCCGCATCACTCCGCCGGTGCTCGCGGTCACCGGGGAACAAGACGCCGAGCCCATGCGGCGGGCCCAGGTGGCGGCGCTGCTCGGGCCGCTGTGCGAGCGCTTGACGATCGCCCCGCTGGCGGACGTGGGCCACTACCCGATGCAGGAGGCGCCGCCCCTGCTCGTGACCACCATCGAGCGTTTCCTGGCGCAAGGCGCGCCGCGCTGAGCGTCGGGTGCCGAGCGCCAGGCGTCGAGCGATATTTGCGCGGTGAGACGTCGGGAGGCTCGGCTCCGAGCGCTCGGGCGCGAGTGGTCGAAGCACTCCAGCCTGGTGGTTTTCGGTGCTGCATGACGGGTGACTCGGCGACTTGTCGCGCCGGCGTTTTGCAGATTCATACAGGGCAGCGCGCAACGTTCGCTCCGCGCGCTGCCTGGACAGTGCTCCATGGCGCCGATACCCTATGGGGACGCGCGGGCGGACCAGGCGCGGCTGCGGGTGTGACGTGGAGCGGATACAAATCCTGACGCTGATCGGCGCCGAGCTCTTGTTCCTGCTCACGCGCTCGCAGGACCTGATCGTGCTGTGCAAGTCGCGCAAGCAGCGCACCCCCGCCGAAAAGGCGCGCTTCGACGCCGGGCTCGGGCGCAGCTTGGTGCTGGAGTTTCTGGTGTTCGTGCCTGCGAGCGCGCTCTTGGTGTTGCTGCTGTCGCCGCTCGTGCTGGACCATCTTGCGGTCAGCGCGAATCGGTCGGGCGTGTACGCGCTGCTCGGGGTGATGAGCTATGGGTTCCCATTTTCCGGGCTCAAGCAGATCGCCACGGCGATGGCGCTGCGAACGCTGCGGGAGTTTGCTACCATCGCTGCCGAGCCCGTGAAGGCCGAGCTAGCGAAGGCATCGCGGGAGGAACGCGAGCCATGAGCCGGTGGGTGGTGAGGATGTGCGCGGCCGCCGGTTGGCTCGACGTCGTGGATCCGGGCGTGGTCGCGACGTATCTGGAACGTTCGACGGCGGTCGTCGAGCGAGAGCCGGAGCGCAGCGGGCAGGGTCAGCCCAGCGTTCCCGGCATCCCGCCCTGGGTGTGGGCGACGACGGGTATTTGCGTCGCCACGGCCGTGCTGCTCGTCATGCCGTATCCCCTGCGGGTCGAGCGTGGGCTCGAGCCCGAGTCCGGCTTCGAGACCCCGGCGCACCGACCCGCGATACCGCCGGCAGCGCGCCAGCCGAGCCCGACCCCACCTTCAACCGTCCCGGAGCCTGACGTAGCGCCAGGACCTTCGAGCGTCGCGCCGAGCGCGCCGCTGAACTTTCGGGATGATCCGTCCGCGGAGGCAGCGGCTCCCCCGTCGTCGGTCGATACTGCACATGTCCGGGATCAGGCCGAGTTCTACCTAGAAGTTGCGCTGGATCGACTGGGCGAGGTCACGCGAGTCGAGCGGGGCAGGGTAGCGGCGCCTCGCGCGTGGGATATCGGGGTGGCCCTGGGCGGCGTCGAAGCAGAGCCTGGGCCGATCGGCGTGGCGGCAGCGGTTCGCATCGGCGAGCGGATTCAGCCCGTCTGGATCGAGCTCGAGCTCGGACGCGGCTCCGGCGCGACCCTGCGAATACAAAAGCCGAGCTCGAAGCCCGAGACCATCGGCAAATGGGCTTCCTTGGCCAAGGCGCGGCCCAAACTCGGCGATAGTCTGATCCGCTGGTATCGGCGCCAGATCAGCTCCCGCCCCCGGGAGACCGATGGCAAGCAGCGGGACATGCCGTCAGGCTCAGTCGACAACGCGGGATTCTAGGTCCATTCTGGGCGCTCACGGTCCAGGCGCGAGTGGACCCGTCTCAGCCCGTCCGCCGCTGCTTGCGCAGCAGCGCCGTGATCAGCCCGTGCACCACGTCGTGCACGTTTTCATCCTCGCTCGCGCGCGGACCGGCCACGTTCAACACCTCGATGCGGTGCTCGTGCAGCCAAGCCTGGAGCCGCTCGAGAGCGTTCGCCGCCGGCAGCAGCGACATGTCGAGCCACAGGCAGGGCTTGCCGGCCTCGCCCGCGACGCCGCGCGCGAGCGCGAAGCCGCCCCGCAGCGGCCCGTGCGAGACGATGAGCGTGCCATCCGAGTCGGCCACGTTGCGGCGCGTCCGCTCTGCCGGGTTCGAGCTCGTCGTCTCCACGAGCTCCTCGTATTCGGAGGGGACGCGGCCATCCTCCGCGCGGCGGCGGCGCGAGACGCAGCCGCCGATCGCGACCCCGCCCGCTCGGGCTGCCTCGAGCGCGGCGCGCTCAGCCCCCGTCTGCCCCCCCGAGATGATCTTGCGTACCGCCATGTTGACCGGTTCGGCCGCTGGCTGTTCCAGCGCTCTACGCCAGCACATGGCAGCGTATCCCAGCTGCCGCCTCGAAACACGCGACCCAGGCCGGTGCCCACGGCGGGATTAACGCTGAGCGGACGCGGCGTGTGGGCCTCTGTCGGCCTGTGTCCTCGCCGTCGGGCGAGCGGGCGCCTCCGAAGTGCTAAGCTCGGGGAGTGATCGAAGGAAAAGCCGGCATGGAACCGGCAAACGAGCCCGGAGTGCCAGCCGGAGCGGCCGCCAGCGGCGAGGGCGCGCCGAGCGCGCTGCCGCTCCCCGCACAGCTCTCGCCGTCCCCCGTGTCGCGGCCTCCGGCCTCGCGGCGCTCGCTGCCCGCCGGCAAAGGGCTGGGGCCGATCGCCGCAGGGTTGGCGTTCCTGGTCCTGAAGGGCAAGTCGCTGCTGGTGCTATTGAAGGCGCTGCCTGCCGGCAAGTTCCTGCTCACCAGCCTGTCGATGCTGGCCATGGTGTGGTTCGAGGCGCAGCGCTCCGGCATCTGGTTCGGGGTCGGCTTCGTGCTGATGATCTTGGTGCACGAGCTCGGCCACGGCTACGCCATGAAACAGCAAGGGATCAGCTCCGGCTGGCCCATCTTCATCCCGTTTTTCGGAGCCATGATCGCGATGAAGAACGCGCCGCGCGACCGCGACGCCGAGGCCGTCATCGCCTTCGGCGGCCCGCTCGCGGGCACGGCCGCCGCGCTGCTCGCTGCAGCGCTCGGTCTCCTGCTCGAGAGCCGCCTGTGTATCGCGCTGGCCTACACGGGCTTCTTCCTGAACCTGTTCAACTTGACGCCGATCTCGCCGCTCGACGGCGGGCGCGTGGCCCAGGCGTTCTCGCGGCGCGCCTGGATCTTCGGCGCGGTGCTGCTCGGCGCCATCTTCTTGATGACGCACTCGCCTCAGCTGCTGTTGATCGCGGGGCTGGCGCTGCCGCGCTTGTTCGGGCGCGCCAACACCGAGGAGCAGGAGCGGGAAGCGCTCACGCCCGAGCTGCAGCGGGCCTGGGCGGTGCGTTACTTCGGGCTGGCCGCCTTCCTCGGCGCGGCGCTCTACTTCAGCGGGTCGATGCTCGGGCGAACGTGACGTCGCCGCGCCTCAGCCCGCCGCCTGGCTCTTGCGGGCGCTCAGCACCTTCTTGGCGTACGCCGCGCCCGCCGCCAAGGCGATGAAGATGACCTTCTTGCCGGCGGCGAACCCGATCAGGATCACTTTCCAGAACTTGGCGAGCAGGCCGATCTTGACCAGCTTGCCCGCGCCGACGCCAGCGCCCGCTGCGATGAGGCCCGCCAGGCCATACTCCGCCGTCTTGTCCGACGCGGAGTCGAAGTCTTCGTAGCGGGCACCATTGCCGAAGCGGGTGCTGGCCAGCAAGGTCTCGGCGTCCGGCTTGAACTGGGCGAGCGTGCTCGGATCGGTGACGAGGTTGAGCGAGGCGTAGCCGTGGCGCCCGAGGATGCGGGTGTTGTAGTTGACCGACTTGCCGTCCTTGTCGCTCACCACGAGCGCCCAGACGAGGTGATGGCGGTCGCGCTCGTAGCGCGGCGGCTCGGCCCATCCGTCGAGCGCGAGACGTTCGAAACCGCGCTCCTCACGCTCGTCATTGGCCTCGTCGAGGCCCTCGCGCATGCTGGAGAGCAGGGCCTCGGCGTCGATGCTATCGTCGTCTTTGACGAAGCCCTCGGCGTCGTAGCTGATCACCATGAACCAGTCGGCGTCCTCGGCGGTGGAGGTGGCGATGCCGAGCACGTCGTCGTTGTGAAAGCTGCCCATGCGCTCCAGCACTTTGCCGGCGGCGTCCGGCGGCAAGTACATGTAGTGGTCGGGCAGATCGAGGCTGAGCTCGTGTCCGAGGTCGACGCGCGCCGGACCGGGTTGCCAGGGCAGGGGCTCGGCGCGCCCGGGCTCAGCGGGCTCGTACGCGGCCGCCTCGGAGTCGTCGGCGCGTGCGTCGGTTGCCGGCGCGGCCGCCGTGGCGACCGCGGCCGCCAGCATCAACCCCCGGACCCACCCAAACGTTCTGCTCATGACGACCCTTCCTTCCGCCCACCGGCGGCGACCCGCGACACGTGCCGTCGCGTCGGGCACCCGCGGGGTGACCCGACCGCCAGAGGGACCAGACGGACGCGAGCGAGGCCCTCTTGAACACGACTGCGTCTCGCTGACCCAAGTGCGCGATTGTTCGTTGGATCGCGTGTATCATCGTGAATCATGAATGAGCGGCGCGGCGGCGATGTGCGAAGGGCCGAGGATCGCGGCCGGCGCCTGGCTCGCCCAGCTCGCCTGGCCGCAGAGCGGGGAGCCGTCTTCGATAACGAGCAGCGAGCGGCCTTCCTGGGGCTTGGGGGCTCGTGGGTGACATCGACGGAAATGTGTTTTGGCTGCGACAGCCACCTCCATGTTCGTCAATAGCTCGGGCGACGGCGGTACTGCACCGCGGCACGGGTGCGCTCTCCGACAGCCTTCCAACGAGGAGCCATGAGCCACTTATCTAGACTGAGACTCGTCTTTCATGGCCGCTTCCAGGCGGACGTGTCGACCGTCAACAACGACGTCCGTCACTTCGACAACGAGGCGTTCATCGACGCCTATCAGACGCCGCAGGCGGGCGCCGCGCTCAACGGTTGGTGGAATCCAGACGGCACCGGGGCGTTTCGCCTGTCCGACTGCCAGGTGACCGAGCTCGGCCTCGGAGATGGCAGTGTGGTGCACGACCGCGGCGTCCTCCCGATCGGGCTGGCCATTTCGGATGCCAACGATCGCGTCAGCGGCAAGCTCGTCGATCTGGATCCGCAGTGGCAGATGGCTTCGGCGATCTGGGGCCTGACGGTTCGGCTCGTGGCGGAGGATGGAACGCAGCTGATGGCCGGGCGCTTCGAAGCGGCGCCGTTTCGAGATCTGGCGTTCGGCCGCTCTCCGGCTCCAGGCTCCGGCGGTGCGAGCGCCTCCTTCACCTCGGTGCTGACCGATCTCGCCTGGGCCGACGATCTGCGGGCTCGGGCCATGATGCTGGACGAGCTGCGTCGGGCCACGCAAGGGGGCGTGCTGGCGATCCGGCTCATGACGTACGCCTACGTGACGGCGGCGTCGCGGCCCGGGTTCACATTCGGCAGGGTCAGCGGCGTGATCGGGCCATTCGAGGCCTCCCGCCCGCGCTCGTTCGTGCTGGGGCGGCGCCTCGTGCCGTCCCCCGATGGCGTGGGCCCGGGGGCTGCGAATTTCTGCGACGCGGTCATCACCGAAGGCGGCGATGGCATCTTGATCGATCTGGGCAACGCCATCCCGCTCGATGGAAGCTTCGTGCCGGTCGACATGGGACCGCTGAAGGTCGTGGCGCTGTCCGACGAGAGCGTCGTTGCCGGTGGCCTGGTCGCGCCCGACCGCTACATTCCCATCGGCAGCATCGAGGGCTACGCGAACGAGGGGTTCTTGACCCGCTCGGGAGGGGTCGTCGACGTGCGTGGGTCGGTGCCTGCGATCGCCGCCGCGCGCTCGAGGCCCATCGCCATCTTGATGGGCGATGGCGCGGCGACGACGGCGCTGTGGCGCGAGACCAAGGAAGGGCGCCTCGTGCGAGCCGAGCAGTTCGTCCAGCGCCCGTACCCTGGGGACGTGGTTCGAGATCGCCTCTGGGCGGCCCAGTGGGGCGTCCCTCTCCCCTCCGCCACCATCGCGTTGCAGCTCCTGCCGCCCATTCCGAACATGGGCGGCAGCGGTCGGCCCACTCCGAACGTCCCGATCCCGACGATCAACGAGCCGCCGAGCGCGCTGACGCTACCGGCGACGCTCGTGACAGGCTCCAACGGCTTCGCTCCGCTCGCCATCCAGACCCGAGACCCCGGGGCGCCTCGCGGCTACGTCGACGGGCAGATCTACCTCATCAGCTACAATTTCCCCGGCGATCAGGCCATCGAGCAACCTTCCGTCGGTATCCCGCTCGACTGCTATGCGCTCCTGCTGTTCAGCGCGTTCCAACCAAAGCACGACCCGCCGACGTGGGGCGATGACATCGAGCCCATCATGCAACAATACGCCAATCTCTACCCGGTCATGAGCCGCTTCCTGTTCGATCTCGGTGACGAGCAGGCGGTGGGCCTGCACCAGAAGCTGCTGGCCTTCGCGTTCGGGCTGCCGCTCGAGCATCCGAATCACATGCCCGTCACGCGCGATCTGTCACCCAGGAAGCGAGACGCGATCCTGGCCTATCTCGCCAGCGTGGCGCCTCTGCCGGCGGCAGCGGTCGCGGAGATGCGACCCGCCGCGGCGCACCGCCCGACGGCGGCCGTGCAGAGCGCCGATGCTTCGGCCGAGACGGATGGAAAGCAGGCGTTTGCCGCCTCGATCGCGGCGGCGCTCGCGGCGACCTCGGAGGGCAAGCCATGAACGCGCTGCGCCTGCCAGCTCGTCATGTCCGCGCCGTCCATGAAGGCGGCGTCGTGCAGCTGCGAGACGCCCTTCAGAAGGCCATCGAGCTCGAGCACGCCACGATCCCCACGTATCTATACTCGCTGTTCAGCGTCGAGCTGGGCACCAACACCGAGGCCGCGGGCATCGTGCGCTCGGTCGTCATCGAGGAGATGTTGCACATGGCCATCGCCGCCAATGTGCTGAACGCCATCGGCGGCACGCCGATCATCGACAAGCCGGGCTTCATTCCGACCTATCCCGGCCCCTTGCCGCTCGACATCGACGGCGTCGTCGTACACTTGCGCAAGCTGTCCAAGCAGCAGGTCCAGGAGACCTTCCGTGCCATCGAGATGCCGGAGGATCCGCGCGATATTCCGGTCGAGAGGTTGGCCGCGCGAGCGCCCGCCGCCATCGTCGACGAAACCTATTCGACGATCGGGCAGTTCTACCAGGCCATCATCGACAAGATCGAAGAGCTGGGCGACGGCATCTTCACGGGCGATCCCGCGCGCCAGGTCACGAGCGATGTCTGGTTCT
>Ga0315910_10002401_pt1 | contig 16470 bp, 8 predicted proteins | sample EdamamesoilMG_FD_204470 | JGI IMG/M metagenome (GOLD analysis project Ga0315910, IMG submission 204470) | Garden soil microbial communities collected in Santa Monica, California, United States - Edamame soil | ecosystem: Environmental > Terrestrial > Soil > Garden | place: USA: California... | reverse complement strand
CCATGATCAGTTTCAACGGTGGCAGACCCACAAACGGCAAAATAAGCGATGGTGCCAAAGCCGGAATGATCGGAACCATTGTACACGAAGTAGGGCACAACTGGTTCCCCATGATTGTAAGCTCTGATGAGCGTCAATGGATGTGGATGGATGAAGGACTCAATACTTTCTTGCAGACACGAACAGAAATGGAACGCTATCCTAACTTTCACCACACCGTTCCGAAAGACATCATTCCGTATATGAAAGGCGATAAGAATGTGATGAGACCGGTAATGAATACTTCCGACAACGAACGGCTTAATGCCTTCGGTGCCAACTACTACCAAAAGCCAACCGTAGCACTTACCATTCTACGCGAAACCGTTATCGGCACAGAACTCTTCGATAAAGCATTCAAAGAATATGCAACCCGGTGGATGTACAAGCACCCAAAACCTGCAGATCTTTTCAGAACACTGGAAAATGCATCTGCCGTAGATTTGGATTGGTTCTGGCGTGGATGGTTTTACTCTACCGATAATGTTGACATTTCCGTAGAAGAAGTAAAGTGGTTCCGGTTGCGTTCTCAACAAGCTGATGTTGAAAATAAAAACAAGGCCACACAGACTGGCGATCTCAACAGCAAAGGGGGAGAAAAAAATACGAACGACTTTAGCAACGGCCCGGAAGAATTTTCCGTGATCAATACCCCTGAACAATTCTATGGTGAGTTCAGAAGCAAGATTGACGACAACGCTGTTCGTAAGAAACTGGAAGGTAAAAATGTCTATCAGTTAAAATTTAAAAACAACGGAGGTTTGGTAATGCCTATCATTGTTGAATGGACCTTTAAAGACGGATCAAAAGAAATAGAACGACTGCCTGCAGAAATCTGGCGCATCAATGAAACGCAGGTAACTAAAGTGTTTGTTAAAGAAAAGGAAGTAGTAAACATTGTGTTAGATCCAAATGCTGAGTTAGCGGATGTTGATGTCACTAACAACATGTTTCCCAAGGCGGCACCCCCATCCAAATTCGACCAGTTCAAAAAGGGAAATTAACTTTTAATTTTCCATGATACACACAGTAGCCCCACTGCACTCGGTGGGCTACTGCTCCGATTGATCGTATCACTTAATGAATCGAAGTGTTTTAATTTAGCCTCTATTGTCCTATATTTACCAGCAAGGCTGCTAATCGGGGATTTTTAGGATCCCTGAATTTTTTAAACTGATTATCTTTGCGCCTGTATTTTTTAACCTGCCCCCGGGCATAAAAAAGTGAAACATGCAAAAACGCTGGTTAAGTTTTTTGGTAATTGCTGTAATGGCCATCGGAGTGATTCTGTTCAACCGGCACTACCATCCAACGCTTGCGCAGGAAGAGGCTTCTGATTCAATCAATTTTTCTATTGCGCTTAAAGAACCAAACCTGTTGTACGGCATGGTGGTGGATGACTATCTCGTGATTGAAGATAAAATAAAGCGCAATGAGCGCCTGGGCGACATTCTTGAAACATACCATGTTCCATCAAAACTCATTCACCAGGTATCGCAACTATCGCGAAGTATTTTTGATGTGCGTAAAATCGCACCCAACAAAAAATATACACTGATCTGTAACCAGGACTCACTCAAAACAGCCAAGGCCTTGGTGTACGAAGCCAATCCTGTTGACTATGTTATTTTACACTTTGGAGATTCCTTGCGTGTTGATGTTTGCCAGCGTGAAGTAAAAATTGTTGAGAAAAATATCACAGGCGAAATCAACTCAAATCTTTCTGAAACCATTGAAGAGATGGGCATCTCGCACGAGCTTACGAACAAATTTGTTGACGTGTTTGGATGGCAGGTGGATTTTCAACGTCTGCAAAAAGGCGATAAGTTCAAGCTCATCTATAAGGAGCGGCAAGTTGAAGGTATTTCCATTGGAATCAGTTCCATTGAGGCCATCTACTTCGAACACTTTGGTAATCCTTACTATGCATTTCCTTTCGATCAAGGTGAAGGCGTTGACTATTTTGATGAAGACGGAAAAAGCTTGCGCAAGGCGTTGCTCAAGTATCCTATCGAATTCACACGCATAAGTTCACGGTATACTATGAACCGTTTTCATCCGGTGCAAAAACGGTGGAAGGCCCACTTAGGCACTGACTTTGCTGCCCCCACCGGAACACCTATTCGAACAGTTGGCGATGGGGTAGTGGAAGAAGCGCAATACAAATCCAATAATGGCAACTATGTTAAAGTACGCCATAACGGTACCTACACCACACAATACCTCCACATGTCACGCATCGCTTCTGGCATTCATGCAGGTGCCCGAGTAAAACAAGGGCAGACCATTGGCTACGTTGGTAGTACCGGTCTGGCAACCGGCCCACACCTATGTTATCGCTTCTGGAAGAATGGCGTTCAGGTCGATGCCCTCCGCGTGGAATTACCACCCTCACAACCGGTAAAGAAAGAGTACATGGAATCGTTTGATAAAGTGAAACAAGAACTCACCAAAAAACTTGACACCATCATATTTCCAGAAAAACCAAGTGAACCCATCGCGTCACTTTAACAGAATACTTAAGAGTATTTTTTGTTGATGAGCAAGGAAAACCTTCTGTAAGAAATTTTTCTGTTGACTTTATTACAAAGTCGTTTTTATGAGGCTTTTGCCTTGGGTGTTAGACCGGATTTGAATTTTTTGGTTAAGTTTACTTCCTGTTTCCTAATCTCCCTCTGTGCATGAAGAGAGTTATACTTATCCTCACTTTACTGGCTTGTTTTTCATTGGTGTCTACTGCACAAACTGTGCAATGGGCTTCCAAGGTCATCGAATTTTCAACTGAATTAACACCCATTCAATATTCTGCTCAGCAAGTATTGGGCAAACCCAATGTGCTGCCTGCGGGCGGACAAAGCCCTAATGCCTGGGCGCCCGACAAACCGAAACGTAAAGAATTTTTAAAGGTGGGATTTGCCAATCCAATGAGCATCCGCCAGATCGCCATTGCCGAATCGCACAATCCCAGCGCGTTGTATCGCGTGTTGGCTTACGATGAGGCCGGAAACGAATATGTTCTTAACACCCTTAATCCTATGGTGGTGCCATTAAAGGGCAGGATGCTAAACATTTTTGTAGAGCCAACGCCCTACAAAGTTGCAGCTTTGAGACTTGAGTTTGATGGAGGTGCTGTGCCCGATTACTTTGGAATTGATGCCATCGCTATAACCGATTCCAAATACCTGATCATCGCTGACATTCCTAAAATGCAATTACTGGCATCAGGAATTGTTATCGAGGCGTTAGACAAGAATGTTAACAGTGAATACAGCGAACTAAATCCGCTACTATCCCCCGATGGAAAAACGCTTTATTTCAGCCGCAGAAATCACCCGGATAATATTGGCGGTATTGCTGACAATGAGGATATCTGGTATTCAGAGCTCGATTCTTCAGGTCATTGGCAACTTGCCAAAAATATGGGAACTCAGTTTAACAACTCAGGACCCAATTTTGTAAACACTATTCAAGGCGTAACACCCGATGGTAAGTCTGCCATTATGGTTTTAGGAAATAAATATGAATCCAAAGGAAACTCCGGACAAGTTATTAAAATGTCGGCCGGTGTTTCAGTTAGTTCTAATGTTGGAGGTCAGTGGTCAAAGCCGGTAGCCCTTAACATTACCAATGATTACAACTTTAACGATAAAGCAAATTACTTTCTCACCAACAACAGACAAACATTAATCATGTCGGTTGAGCGTGAGGATACCCAGGGCGATCGCGATCTTTATGTGACATTCATGAAAGAAGACAGCGTATGGACGGAGCCTCTTAACCTGGGTGATGTGGTCAATACAGCGGCTGAAGAATCTGCACCCTTCCTGGCTTCCGATGATAAAACCCTCTACTTCTCTTCCAATGGTTTTAGTGGTTATGGCGGAAGCGATGTCTATGTTACCAGACGATTAGATGATACCTGGACGAACTGGTCGGAGCCCGAAAATCTTGGCCCCGAAATCAATTCGCCTCTCGAAGATCTTTTCTTCAACATTCCGGTGGCGAGTCAGTATGCCTACTATTCGCGAGGTGTAACAGAAACTAACACCGACATTTTCCGCGTAAAACTCCCGATTGTTAAAAGCCCTGATATATGGGTAACGGTGAAAGGAAAAATAGTTGACAAGGTTACCGGCAAACCACTTGGAGCAAAAATAATTTATGAACGCCTGCCCGATGGAAAAGCAATGGGCATTTCGCAATCAAATCCAGAGACGGGCGAGTATGAAATCCGATTACCTGCCGGAAGCCTATACGGCATCCGTGCTGAAGCCGATGGAAAATTGTCAGAAAGTCAAAATCTTGATCTGCGTGATATCAAATCCGATCAGGTTATCGATCATGAAGACTTTAGCTTACAACCTATCGAGGTGGCTCCAGTGCAGGAGAATGTCACCATCGTATTGAATAACGTATTCTTTGATTTCGATAAAGCAACACTTAAACCAGAATCATTCCCTGAGCTAAATCGTGTCATTACCTTAATGAATGAAAAACCAACCATGCAGATTGAAATTGCCGGTCATACTGACACCACAGGACCCGACCAATACAATCTTGGATTATCAGAACGCAGAGCGAAATCGGTAGTAAAATACCTCACCGACAAGGGCGTGGCCAAAGACAGGATTCAAACGGTATTCTTTGGAGAAACCAAACCATCAGAATCAAACGAAACAGTAGAAGGACGGAAGAAGAACAGAAGGGTTGAATTCAAAATTTTGAAATTGTAAACCTTGACCACCATGGCCAATAAATTTTTTAAGCTTCTTGCATTGCTTTGTATTGTTGCCTCTACCGCTTTTGGGCAGAGCGATGAAACAATGGATACCCTTACCTATGCTGAAGGAAGAATTATTGATGCAACCACCAAGCAAGCTGTAACAGCGAAGATCACCTACAAGAGTCTGCCGTATGGAAACAAAATTGGTACGCTTACTAACAACAATTATTCTTTTCCGATGTTCGACAATGAAAAGTATTCCATTGTTGTAGAAGCTCCAGGATTTATCACTGCGAAATATATGTTGGATCCTGGTGAAGCCAATGCCCGCAAACTGATAAAGGATATTGAACTAACAGCTGGTGCAGGTACAGGAGAAAAGAGACATGAAGTAGGCCAGGTAATGCGCCTTGACAATCTGATTTTTCAGTTAGGAAAATCAAAAATAGATGAGGAGTCTTACAGCGAACTTGATCTGGTAGTGTCGATGATGAAAGAAAACAGTTCGATGATAATTCAATTGGAAGGTCACACGGATTACGAAGGAGATCCAAAAGGAAACATGAAACTTTCGCAAGCCCGCGTAGATGCAGTAAAAAACTACATCACGTCAAAAGGCATTAGCAAAAACCGGGTTAAAACCAAAGCCTTCGGGGGAACAGCACCACTTTCGCGCGACAACACGCCAGAGGCACACCGATTAAACAGACGTGTGGAACTTCGTGTGTTGCAGAATTAATGCAAGGTGGCACGAGCTGCGACCATCAGTTTATTCTTACGCATCATCTGTACCCTTCTTATACACTCCTCTTTTGCAACGGCATCAAGCCGGCTTTCAATAACCGAAAGCAGAATAATTCTTGAAAATTCTTCAATACGTGGCGATTGATAGAGCGCCAATGCTTTATCCAGTTGTGAAATCGATGTCTCAAATTGCCGATCATTATAAGCGGTTATTGCCAGGTTATAATAGAGCAGCCCGAGCATCTCATCTAAATTTACTTCGCGATATACTTCGTAGCTGAAACGATAGTATGACTTATCAGACTTCTCTTGCTCCATTACATTTTGGCGATACGTTTTGATTCGTTTCTCAATTTCCTGTTCGCCATCAACAAATCCGTTTTGCGGATCTGTCGTTTCCAGGAGCACACGCCCATCTTCAGTACTAACCACTATGAAGATATGATAATTGGTTTCGATAACCTGGTGTTTAATATTGAAACGATCCAACAGCAGGGCATACAAGGCAGTTCCCGTAAGGCAATTGTAGGTTCCCTTGTTCAACGTTGTACCGAATGAAACTTCTTTAACGTAGTGTTTTAAAAATTGCTGATGTGTTTTGAGGAAAACATGCTTCAGAAAAAGCTTCTCACTCTTAAAGGTAGGGCGCTTTACATCTAGTTTATCGGCAAATTCCAATACTTTGGTGAGGTCTGGTTCACGATCATCCTCTGCGCTTGAGTAAAGGCTAAGGTAATAGGACAGGTTTTCTTTTGTATCAGACGCACCAAGAGTGCCTTGGGATAACCCAACCAGTGGAGATAATACTATCAACAGCACCAGCACCCTCATGTTACGCCAATGTTAAGTTTATTAATCAAATTTAACACAATCCTAACAATCATCAACCTATACGTAACATTCGGGTAATAACAGGCTTGAGATTGCTCATTTTACTACCTTTGGCCCATGCAGGTACTACAGGATAAACTATCTACGGAGCGAATCAGCCAGATTTTTGAAAACCAACGAAAGGCCTCATTAACCCTACGCACCGAGTCTTTATCGAACCGAAAAGAGCGGTTAATTAAGATTCGCAACTGGATTCACAAGCACCGAAGTGACATTCATCAGGCCATGCATGCCGACTTTAGCAAGGCACCGGTTGAAGTAGACGGCATTGAAATTTTTCATGTTTTAAATGAGATAAAGCATACCCTCGGTAACCTTGATGCGTGGGCAAAGCCTAAAAAGGTTGATGCACCCATCACCATGCTGGGAACACGGTCATTCATTCAATACGAACCGCGTGGCGTTTGTTTGACAATCGCCCCCTGGAATTATCCCTTCAGCCTGGCCATCGGCCCGGTGGTGTCTGCGCTTGCCGCAGGAAATACAGTTATGATAAAACCATCGGAGTTAACCCCTCATGTTTCATCGTTGATGAAAAAAATGTTCGATGAACTATTCGAAGAGAAAATTGCCTTTGTGTGCGAAGGTGCTGCCGATGTTTCGCAGTATTTACTAACCCTTCCGTTCGATCATATCTTTTTTACCGGAAGCCCGTCCATTGGCAAAGTGGTTATGAAAGCTGCTGCTGAAAATCTTTCATCGGTTACACTCGAGCTAGGTGGTAAATCACCAACCATTGTAACTGCATCGGCCCGCTTGAAAGAAGCTGCTGAACGAATTGCCGTAGCTAAGTTTGTCAACAACGGGCAAACCTGTGTGGCTCCTGACTACCTTCTTGTTGATGAGAAAATTGCACCATCCTTTATACACGTGTTCATCGAACAAATCAAAAAATTATTTGCCGAGAATGGAGCGTTTGAAGACTCAAAAAGCTATTGCCGGATTGTAAACGAGCGCCATTTTATCCGACTCAATGAATTACTTCAGGATGCACTAACCAAAGGTGCAAAACTTGAATTTGGAGGAAAGGTAGACCAGCAGACACGTTTCATCCACCCGATGGTTCTTTCTCAGGTTTCAAATGACTCACGAATCCTGGAAGAGGAAATCTTTGGTCCGATTTTACCCATCATTACCTATACAACATTAGGAGAGGCTGTTCAGATTATAAACTCGAAACCGAAAGCCCTTGCCCTGTATATTTTCAGTACAGAAAATAAAGAACAGAAAAAGGTGCTGAAAGAAACATCAGCAGGGGCTGTTTGCATTAACGATGCCGGCATCCACTTTCTTCACCATGATCTGCCGTTTGGCGGTGTTAACAACAGTGGTATTGGCAAATCGCATGGGCATTTTGGATTCCTTACCTTCTCAAATGAGAAACCCGTGCTGAAACAAAAACGCGGGATTACATCTGTTAAAGGTTTTTATCCCCCGTATACCAATACCTCTCGCAAACTGATGGATTGGTTTCTGAAACTTTTCTAAAAATTAGCCAATTCAGGCAGGGACGGCTGTCGCATTTATCGGGGCAGACGTCCTAATCTTTCTTTTATCCGTAGGCGAGTAAGCCTTCCGTTTACTAACTTTGATCCTCTGAATTTTTAAATAATCCGCTATGAAAAAAGCACTGAAATGGACCCTTATTGTAATTGGTGGTTTAGTGGTTATCATACTCGCTGCAGCCTTGATCATTCCCGTAATTTTTAAAGATGACATCAAGGCTTCCATCGACAAGGAGTTGGCAAAATCCATCAATGCGGATGTGGTCTTTGATGTTGATAACTTCAATCTCACGCTGTTCAAAAACTTTCCCAATATCACCGTTAACATGCACGACCTTGGAGTTGTGAATCGTGAACCGTTTAAAGGAGAGGTTTTATTTTATACCGACCAATTTGAAGTAGAAGTAAATTTGAAAGATATTCTTTTCGGTGACCAACTTCGGTTGAAAGGTATTTCATTGGTGAATCCCATCATCAATGTGAAAGTGCTGGAAGATGGTCGCGCCAATTATGACATTACGTTTCCATCAACCGATACCATTACTGTAACTGAAGAAGAGGCCAGTACTTTCTCTTTTGGAATCGATCATTGGCAAATTGTTAATGGCGACATTACCTACGATGACAAGTCGTTGCCATTTTTACTTTCCTTGAAGGGATTCAACCATTCTGGCAGTGGTGACTTTACGCAAGATGTTTTTGACCTAAAAACCCTTTCGGTAGCTGATACACTTGTTGTGGGGTATGATGGTGTAGAGTACATCAGCAACAAACGCGCAGAAATTGATATGACCATTTCGATTAGTGAAGAGTACAGCAAGTATACCTTCAAGGAAAACAGCGCCAAGATCAACGACTTTGGTATGAGCTTCGATGGCTGGTTCAAAATGAACGAGAATGATTTTGGCATGGATATCAGCTTTAAAAGTCCTGACAATACCTTTAAGAGTTTACTTTCGCTGGTGCCCGGCATGTACACCGAAAGCTTCACTAACATTGAAACGCAAGGCGACCTCGCTTTCAATGGGTTTGTAAAGGGTACGTACAGCGATACCCAAATGCCAGCCTTTAATGTCAACCTGCTGGTAAAGAATGCCATGTTTAAGTATCCCGATCTGCCCACAGCCGTTAGCAATATTAACGTTGACTTGTTGATCGACAATAAAGATGGCGTGATCGACAACACTGTTATTGATCTTAAAAAACTTCACCTCGATTTTGGATCAAATCCAGTGGATGCGCGGGCACTCATCAGCAAAATGTATCCTACACAACTCGATGCTGCATTAACGGCTCGTCTTAATCTTGCCGAGTTATCTAAAATGTTTCCACTGGAAGGTCTTACCCTGAAAGGAAATTATGGTGTTGATCTAAAAGCCAATGGTGTTTACGACAGTTTGAAGAAATCCATGCCTTCGGTTGATGCTACTATGTCGCTGGCCAATGGTTACATCAAGTCATCAGAATTTCCGTTGCCTCTTGAAGATTTGAAATTCAATTCAACCATTAAGAACAATTCCGGCAATATGGCCGAAACCTATATTACAGTTAGTGGATTGCAAATGATAATGGATGGTGAAAAGTTCAGTGCCGACATGCAACTCGAAAACCTGGATGACTATACCTGGAATCTAAATGCAACAGGTGGAATTGACCTCGAAAAGATGACCAAGATCTTTCCCGTAGATGGAATGAATCTTGTCGGTAAAGTAAAAGCTGATATTCACACTAAAGGAAAGTACTCCGATCTGGAAGCCGAGAAATATGACAAGCTACCAACCAGTGGAAATATTTCGCTGAAAGATTTTAAATACACCGCTTCTGATCTACCGTATGCCGTTGGCCTCGCGCAAGCTGCTATGGTGTTCGATCCAAAGAAAGTTGAGCTTCAAAATGTAAACGGTACCATTGGCAAAAGTGATTTCAATGTAAACGGCTCTGTAGTGAATTACCTTGGTTTTGTGTTAGGCAAAAACGAGACGATTAAAGGAACAATGAATTTCAATTCAACTCTACTCGACCTGAATGAATTCATGACGGAAACCGAAGAAGCTTCTCCTGTTGCCGAAGATACTGCAGCCTATAGTGTTATTCCTGTTCCAAAGAATATTGATTTCTTGCTGAAGTCAAATCTGAAGACGGTTAAAATGATGGATTACACCATGACGAATGCCAGCGGTGATATTGTAGTGAAAGATGGTGTTGCTAACCTTAGTGGATTAAAATTTAACATGCTGGGCGGAACATTTGTTGTCAAAGGAACTTATGATACCAAAGACCTTGACCATCCGAAGTATAATTTTGGTCTCAAAATCGAAAATGTGGCCATGAAGGAAGCCGCCAGTGCTTCATCGCTCGTTTCTTCTTATGCACCCATTGCTGGTCTTGTAAACGGTAACTTCTCCACCGACTTTGATATCAGCGGTGAACTGCTTCAAAACATGATGCCTAACTTAGGTACGGTAAATGGCAGCGGATTGATCAAGGTTGCACAGGCGGCTCTGAAAGATTCCAAACTTGTTTCGGGCATTACTTCACTTACCAAACTCGATAACACCAATGAAGTAACGTTAAAGGATGTATTGATGTCGGCCTCTATTAAAGATGGACGCCTCAGTGTAAAACCGTTCGATGTTAAATTTGGCGAGTATAAAACTTCTGTCGCAGGGAGTACTGGCATTGATGGATCCCTTGATTACACATTAAAAATGAATGTACCAGCCGGAAAGCTGGGAACGCAATTCAACGGTTTTGTATCCCAATACACGGGTGGCAAGTCCGATCCCAACGCCAACATTCCGGTTACGATAGGACTTGGTGGAAAGTACAACAGTCCAGCGGCCAAACTGTTAATGGATGATCAGAAACAACAAGCTCAGGAGGCTGTAACCGCTGCAGCTAAAGAAGAAGGAACTAAAGCTCTTCAGCAAGCTGTAAAGGGTACCGATGCAGAAAAAGTAGTGACCGATTTATTAGGTGGCGGAAAGAAAGACTCCACCAAATCTGACTCCGTAAAAACAACACAGCAAAAGCAGGTTGACGATGCAAAAAACGCTATAAAAAGTCTGCTGAAGAAAAAGAAAAACTAAGGCACTCAGAAACTACCAATACAATTCCTTTTAAAGTTTGCGGTTGAGAAATTCTCAACCGCAACTTTTAGTAACCTGCCCTTAGGTTCACTTCAACCTTTTCTTCATAGGTTCATCGCTATCATAAGCCATTCGTACCCTCCTATTAACTACATGCGGAGTGCGTTTGTATTAAGCCATACTATAACCTACGAATATGAAGGGATCGATACTATTACTGCTAGGGCTCTTTTTAGGCCTTTCTGCGCCAACAGTTGCGCAGCACTATTCAAAACACGCAAACTACTCGTGTAATAAAGACAACAACTCCAGTTGCTTTGAAACAGAGGTGATTAAAGCCGAGCCAAGTGGTACGTGCATAAATTATGAATTCAAAGTTTGGTACGAGGGCAAATGTGACCACGCGCTCTCGCACTACACCGTGGCAATTCCATGTGGCAATGTGACGAATCTGAAAAACTCGAAAGGATGGAAACAAGAATTTGGTTATGATCGCACTACCGGTCTCATGGGATTTAAAATTGACGACATCCCTAACTTTGGAGAAACATCACTCAAAAGTTTCATTGTAAAGTTTACGTTATGTCCAGATAATAGTAAGTGCGATAACAATCGCTCATGCGAGGAAGAATTAGAATGCTGGAGTCCTGTTGTTGCTTACAAAGCAGGCAAACAGGTATTCTACGATACCTTAAAAAATTCATGCCCCAACACTAATTTGGCAGCTACACTTCAACAGGAGAATGTATCCTGTAACGCAGCAACCAGTGGAAGCATAACAGCCGTAGTTACTGAAGGTCAGGAACCCTTTACTTACACTTGGTCCAATGGCGACACAACTGCTACGATTTCCAATCTGGCTGCTGGTACGTATAGTGTTACAATAAAAGATGCTTCAGGAGCACAAATTGAGCTTATCGCAACAATCACCCAACCCGATGCAATAACTGCCACGGGTGTAATCACAAACGCCAGTTGTAATGGAAAACCTGATGGTGCCATCAATCTGAGCGTAACAGGAGGTAATGGTGGCTATACTTACTTGTGGAGTAATGGTGCAACTACCGAAGACCTTACTGGGTTGAAAGCAGGCTCCTATTCTGTAACCGTTAAGGATAGTATTGGATGCACTACCCAAAAAGCATTTACCATAACCAATACTACTCAAATTACCGTGTCGGGAACTTCAGTGCTCCCGGCATGTAATCAAGCCAATGGAAGTATTGACATTACGTTAGCCGAAGGTACAGCACCTTACACGTTCCTCTGGTCTAATGGCGCAACTACCGAAGATATTCAGAACCTTGCTGCTGGGTTGTACAAAGTAACAGTTACCGATGCTAATGGATGTACCACTGAGTTTGCTTATAACCTGCGCGACAACAACACGTTGAAACTAAGTGCCGCAGTAACACAAACCAGTTGCATGGATGATGCTTCCGGGGCTGTTGATGTTACCGTAACCGGAGGCACACCACCGTATTCATACAGCTGGTCAACTGGAGCAACAACAGAAGACTTAACCGGATTAACAACTGGCCTTTACAAACTTACTGTTACCGATGCCAATGGTTGTATCCAGATTATTCAGGTAACTATTGCCAAAAAAACTTTTCAGGTAAGTGCTCAGGTTACACAACCCAAGTGTAACGGTGAAAGCAATGGATCAATTGTTCTTACCCCGAGTGGTGGCGTTGAACCCTACACATATGAATGGTCAAATGGGGCTACCGGCAATTCGCAAACCCGATTAGGTTCAGGCATCTATTATGTTACGGTTATTGATGCATCCGGCTGCGAAAAAAACCTCACCTATGTGCTTAGTAATCCTCCTGTGTTAGTCGCTACTGCTTCTGTTTCAAACACACAGTGCAGCTCAGCGGGATCAAGTAGTATTGATCTTACCATTACTGGTGGTAAAGCTCCTTACACTTACTCGTGGTCAAATGGCGCTACAACGGAAGATATCGATTCATTACAATCAGGAACGTATACAGTTGTGATTACTGATGCCAATGGCTGTTCCATTACAAAAGAAATTATTGTTAATGAGTCTGCTACCGGGTTCTCGTGTCTAATCAATCAACCTGATACGGTTCCGGTTTGTCATTCAACCGGCAACATCTTGACAACTTCAATTGATGGTGGTAGCTATCAGTGGTCGGTAGAAAGTTCCGATGACCAATGGACAATCAACGGAAGTACAACGGGTCAATCCCTTTCATATACCGCTGGCGGCACCAACAGCTCAGCAACATTCACGCTAACCATTACCAAGGATGGATGTTCACAAACCTGCACGTATACAGCAACAACCTGTACCACCGATGATGGCGGTAGTAACGGAGGAGGTGATAATGGTGATGATGATGAAACCTGCGAAGAGTGTTTTGATTCATCTATCAAGCTCATCAGCACAGATGGTTCTTGCAAAACTTACGAGGTAATCGTAACCACCACTGGAAATTGCAAACACGAACTATCGCATTGGGATATCGCTGTTCCATGTGGCAACATTACCAACACCTGGAATTCACAAGGTTGGGCCATGGAAATTGGTAAAGATCCAACCACAGGATTAAACGGTCTTAAAGTAGACAACATTGATGATTTTGGTAAAAAACCCGAAACATTCAAAGTGAAGTTTACGGTGTGCGGTGACAACTCATGTAAGGAAACACTTCACAATTGGGATCCAATCGTAGCGTACAAAGCTGGTCAATGCATTGCCTACGACACATTAAATCTCTCTGGTGGTGATGATAACACCGATGAAGACGATGATCAGGTATGTGCCTACCCTAATCCGTTCCATGGAAAACTGAAGTTCACCTGGAAATGCGATGAAGATGACTATGTCGAACTGGACATCATCGACAAATGTGGAAAAGAAGTAAGCCAGGTGTACAAAGGAAAGGTTACAAAAGGAGAGTCGTATTCGTTTGAGTGTGATGGTGAAAATCTCAACGAAGATCTTTACATCTACCGCTTTACCAGTACCAAAAAGAAACCACTGTACGGCAAACTAATTCGAAGACATTAAGCCAACCTCCACTATAAAGCGAAAGGCCAGCGATTGCTGGCCTTTCTTATTTTTTACAGAGAGAGTTGAATCTCTTCTCCTTCTTTATTCAGAAACTTAAATTCCGTTACACCCATAGATGAATCCTTCAACAGATTAACCCAGCGTTTATATTTGAAATACCAACGTACCCGCTGAGAAAATATTCCTTTAGTAAAGTACGCAAAGAGGTACGGATGAATGGCGAGCACTAACTCTTTTTCGTTCTGCTTCACCAGTAAATGCTCGATGTTACTTTCGATCAGATCAGAAACCAGAATAGATGCAGAAATTTTTCCGGTACCATTACAAGTAGGGCAAACTTCTTTCGTAGCGATATTCATCTGAGGACGAACCCGTTCACGCGTAATTTGCATCAACCCGAATTTTGAAAGCGGAAGCACCGTGGATTTGGCTTTGTCCTCCGCCATCTCGTCTTTCATCGTTTTGTAGATCAACTTCTTGTTCTCGACATTTCGCATGTCGATAAAGTCAATCACGATGATACCACCCATATCGCGCAATCGAAGCTGGCGTGCAATTTCTTTTGCAGCCTCCAGGTTTACGGAAAGTGCTGTGGTCTCTTGGTTTTCTTCACGGTTGGATTTGTTTCCACTGTTCACATCAATCACATGAAGTGCTTCCGTGTGTTCAATGATCAGGTATCCACCCGCCCGCAAACTAACGGTCTGGCCGAATGCAGATTTAATCTGTTTCTCAATACCGTAGTGTTCAAATATCTTGGCCTTGCCGTTGTAAAGCTTAACTATCTTCTCTTTTTCTGGAGCAATGTTGCGCACATAGGCCTTTACATCCTCAAAGATTTTCTTGTCATCAACATGAACATTGTCGAACGATTCATTCAACATGTCACGAAGGAGGGAAGATGTTTTATCCAACTCACCGATAACCTTATCGCGAGGATTGGCGCTAACCAATCTGGCCATTCCGTCTTCCCAGGTTTTCACCATCGAGCGGAGGTCACGATCGAGCTCGGCTACTTCCTTACCCTCGGCAACCGTGCGAATAATAACACCGAAATTTTCCGGTTTAATAGATTGAATCAACCGCAGCAGTCGCTTGCGTTCTTCACTGCTGGTAATTTTTTTCGATACGCTTACTACATTGGAAAATGGTACCAATACGAGGTATCGTCCCGCCAGGGATAACTCACAGGATAATCGTGGCCCTTTTGTAGAAATTGGCTCTTTTACAATCTGAACCGGTATCACTTGATTCTTCGACAACTGCTGGGTGATTTTCCCATGCTTGTCGATATCCGATTCCATATTGAATTTGTCGAGTCTTCCACCGTTTATCTTTTTGGACCGAACGAGTTTGGTAAATTTTTGAAGTGAACCAAACTGTGGGCCTAAGTCGAGGTAGTGCAGAAAGGCATCTTTATCATAGCCAACATCTATAAAAGCCGCATTGAGCCCCTGAACCACTTTTTTAACAGTGCCCAGATAAATGTCACCTACAGTAAATTTGCTGCCTTCTTCCTCGTTGTGGAATTCAACCAGCGTCTTGTCTTTAAGAAGAGCTATACGACATCCGTCCTGAGTGGCACTAATAATTAGTTCGTTACTCAAAACGTAAAAAGTTTAAAATGTAAATGATGTGTATAGAAACCTGTTGACCAGCTTTTGATCAACAGGCATCACGGAAGGAAATTATTTCTTCTTGTGTCTGTTCTTTCTAAGACGCTTCTTACGCTTGTGCGTTGCCATCTTGTGCTTCTTTCTTTTCTTACCGCTTGGCATAGTTGTGTTGATTTTTTTACCCTCGTCCTCTTCAGACCACTCCATACTTCCGGAGTAAGGGTTTTGTTAAACAATTATTTTAAATCCTTCAGATACGAATCTACTGTTGCTTGAACAGCCGGGTCCTTATCCAATAATTTCACTTTTTCGAATTGCTCCTTTGCTCTAATCTTATCTCCCGTATTCATCAGCGCAATTCCTAACAATAAATGGCCTTGCGTATGATTGGGGTTTACCGTCACCAACTCTTCCAATCGATCCAGTGCTTTGTCGTACTGGCCGGATTGGATGGAGAGCATGCCCATATTAAAGAGCGCCAATTCATTTTTCGGATCCTGAGCCAAGACCTCGCGGAGCATCAAAATTCCCTGCATGGGGTTTTCTGCACTTAGGTAGGTCATAGCCATCTTGGTTTTTACATCGAGGTTCTTAGGATTTTCATCTAATACCTTACTGTAAAACCCGCGCGCTTTTTCGGCAAGCTCATTTTGTTTAGCCTGATCCAGCGCGAAAGTATAGGCCTGGTAGTATTGATCACCAGCCTTGATCCAACTTTCAGTCGTGTTAAAGAACTTCGATGCCTCCCCGGCAAACCACGCTGCGCTGTCAAATTTGCCAGCAATTACGTACAGGTCGGCCAAAGAGTCGGCAAAGA
>Ga0315910_10002399_pt1 | contig 16473 bp, 16 predicted proteins | sample EdamamesoilMG_FD_204470 | JGI IMG/M metagenome (GOLD analysis project Ga0315910, IMG submission 204470) | Garden soil microbial communities collected in Santa Monica, California, United States - Edamame soil | ecosystem: Environmental > Terrestrial > Soil > Garden | place: USA: California... | reverse complement strand
GTTTGTATCATCCCTTGCCCGGCCCGATTTCCGGCGGCGAACTGGACCAGTCGGATGATCGGCATGGCGGGCCGGTGCGGAAAGGAAGTCACTGATGAATTCATCTGACACCGACAACAATTGCTGTGGCCGCAGTTATTCCGTAACGGTGGCGGTAGTCCTCGCGTGCCTTGTTTTCGTGGGGCTGGTTTGGAAGATGCGCCAGTACGCGCCGGTCGAACCGCTTGGTGCCGAACGTGGCGCGGAACGTGCCAAAGCGCTTCACGAAATCCGCGCAGTCGAAGCCGACGCGTTGAACAACGTCGGGTGGGTTGATCAGACGAAAGGTCTGGTGCGCCTGCCGATTGAGGACGCCAAGGCGCTTGCCTTGCGCGCCTGGCAGAATCCCGCCCAAGCCCGCGCCGACTTGCTGGCGCGCGTCGAAAAAGCCAACGCCAAACCGCCGGAGAAACCGAGCGAGTTTGAATGATGGCGCGCCCGCCTGCTTCGATGACTGCGTGTTCTCCATCCTCGCCCGGGCGCATTGATGCCTCGTGCCGTCTGCCGCTCTTTGCGCTTTTCGGCGGCGCGGCGTTGTGGCTCGCGCTCAGTTCCGTTTTCGGCCTGATTGCCTCGCTTACCTTTCACAAGCCGGCGATGTTCGCGGACTGTGCGATACTCTCCTACGGCCGCGCGTTTCCTGCGTGGTCCAGCCTACTGGTTTATGGCTTTTGCATTCCCGCCGGTCTGGGAGTCGGCTTGTGGCTGCTGGCGCGTCTGGGTCGCGTGGAGCTTGCGAAGCCCTGGCTCATCACGGTCGGGGCGGAAATCTGGCACACCGGGGTGCTTGTCGGTTTGATCGCCATTCTCGCGGGTGAAACCACCGGGTACGAGTGGCTGGAAATGCCGCGCTACGCAATGGTGATATTGTTTCTTGGGTTCGTGTTGATGGCCATCTGGGCGTTTGTGACGCACACGCAACGCGCGGAGCAATCTCTTTATCCTTCCCAATGGCTCGTGCTCGCGGCGCTGTTTTGGCTGCCGTGGATTCTTTCGACGGCGGTGTTGTTGCTGCAATTCTTCCCCGTGCGCGGCGTCGTCCAGGCGGCGGTGGCGTGGTGGTTCGCGGGAAATCTGCTCAACGTCTGGCTTGGCCTCGCCGGCCTGGCGGCGACATTCTATTTCCTGCCGAAGCTGACCGGACGTCCGCTGCAAAGCCAGTACCTTGCGCTATTCGTGCTGTGGACTTTGATGTTGTTTGGGACGTGGACGGGCATTCCCGCGCACGCGCCGTTGCCGGCATGGATGACGGAACTGAGCGGCGTGGGGAACATACTGGCCTTCATCCCGGCGGTCGCAGTCATCCCGATTCTGGTGCTGACTTGTCGCGGGGCGAAAGTGCCGTGTAAAGGTGGCCCACTATGCTTCACCAAGTTTGGCGTGTGGTCGTTCGTGCTCGCCAGTCTGCTGCTCGCGCTGACGGCCTGTCCGCTGATCCACCGCGTGACGGATTTCACCTGGTTCGGCCAGGGCCAGAACCTACTCCGCATTTACGGCTTCTTCACCATGACCATGTTCGCCGCGATTTATTACATCCTGCCGCGCGTGGTTGGTGCGGAGGTACTCAGCCCCGGTCGGGTGAAGGTGCATTTCTGGCTCGGCGTGATCGGCACGCTGCTGTTCGCGTTGCCGCTGGTGGCTGGTGGAGTCATGCAGGGACTGAAGCTGGTGGATCCCGCGATCCCGTTCGTGGACGTCGCCAAATCCACGCTAATGCCATTTCGCATGAGCACGCTGGGTGAGACCTTGTTGCTGATCGGCAATTTTGTATTTCTCTTCAATGTCTTTGGCGTGATCGTGAGTTACCTGCGCTCGGTCGGCAAAACGGTTTACGTTGACGCGACCGCACAACTTGAAACCGCGGTGGTGAAGCCATGAAATCCGCCGCGACCGTCTTTCTCGCTGCATTCCTCGCACTGTCCGCTTCATGGGCTGGATTCGTTCTAGCGCCGCAATTGCAACTGGGGCGTCAGCCACAGGTGAAACCGTCGGGAGTTGAAGGGCTCTACCCGGTTGCGCGGCCCGGCCTGGCACAACAAGGAGCGCAGGTTTACCGCTCGCTCGGTTGCGTGCATTGTCACAGCCAGTCGGTGCGCCAGGACGGAACGATTTGCGAACTGGTCCTGTTGGACGCGGGAACGAACGGTCCGGCCACTCTGGCTGCGCTCGCGCAGTTCGACCGGGAACTCGCGAAACTGCCCACACTCACCGCCTTGCCAAAAGTCATCAAGATCGTGCGCGATGTGCCCTCTGCGGTGCCGATGATCAAGGCGCTCAAGGCCGCGGGTGCCACGGCGGAAGTAAAGGTGTCAGCGCAGGGTCCGGATATCGCTCGTAGCTGGGGATTGCGTCGCTCAGTGGCGCATGATTTTGCCTACGATGAAACGGTTCAGATCGGCACGCGCCGCAGTGGTCCGGATCTGGCGAACGTGGGAATGACGAAACCGGCTCTGGACTGGCAACTCCTGCACCTCTACGCGCCGTCTTCCGTGGTGACAGGCTCGACAATGCCGCCGTATCGGTTTCTGTTTGAAAAGCGGATGATCACTCGTGCTCCCTCGCCGGATGCACTGCAACTCACCGGCGAATTCGCGCCACCCGCTGGCTATGAGATCGTGCCTACGCCCGAAGCCCGGGCGCTGGCCGCGTATCTCGTGAGCCTTCGTTCGGATGTGCCACTGGACGAGGCGCCGTTTACATCGCTGACAGCGCCCGCGCCGGCGACCAATGCTCCCGCGAAATGAACGCTGATCCGAAAAACCTCAACGCCACAACGGAAGCCGAACCGGTTTCCGAGCCGACGGCCGTGCCGATGTGGCTGATCGTGACGTTGCTGGTGTTGCTGTTCCTCGGCGCTTGGTATTACGACGCGCGCGGCGGTTGGTTGTTCAACGCGAAGGTTTATACGCCCTATGCTCACGCTCCGGAAGCCTTTTACCCACCGGCACCCGATGGTGCGAACCGCAAACGGGGACAGGTGATGTTCGAGAAGCACTGCGCAGTTTGTCACAATAACGATGGCGCAGGCAAACCCGGCCAAGCCCCTCCGCTCGCTGGCTCGGAATGGGTGAACGCAAAGGGTGCGAATCGGCTGATTCGCATCCCATTGGTAGGTCTGACCGGCTCCATCACCGTGAAGGGTCAGAAATATGACGGCCTTTCCATGGTCGGTCTGGGCGGTGGTTTGACGGATGACGACGTCGTGGACATTTTGAGCTACATCCGTAACGCGTGGGGTAATAGTGCGCCTGATGTGACAGCTGATCAGGTCAAAAAAGTGCGCACAGAACTCGGCAATCGCTCGCAACAGTACACCGGCGACGAGCTGTTGAAGCTGGAAGAATAGGAGCGCATTCCGCTGGCCAGACGTGTGTCAGAAGTCCGAAATCAACTGGCCGGATCGGACACCGGCGTTCCAAGCTTCGAACGCATCTCAATTCGCTCCACCGCCCAACGCGCGTGTTCGGCGATCAACGGTTCTTGATCTCCGCAAGCCTTCTGCAATTCCGGCAACGCGGTTTCGTCACCAACATTCCCCAACGCCACGCAAACATTCCGCAACAACCCGCGGCGTTTCGTCCGCAGCATCGGCGTGCCGGCGAATCTTTGCTTGAAACCTGCATCGTCGAGACGAAGCAGTTCAGTCAAGTCCGGCGTGGCTAGGTCGGTGCGGGCGTGTGGTTTCATCAGGCTTCCCTCACGGGCGAAGCGATTCCACGGACATGCGGCCAGACAATCGTCGCAGCCGTAGATGCGATTGCCGATGAGCGGGCGGAGTGCGAGCGGGATCGAACCTTTGAATTCGATGGTGAGATAGGAAATGCAAAGCCGCGCATCGAGTTGGAACGGCGCGGTGATGGCGCGGGTCGGACAGGCGGTGATGCAGTGGGTGCAGGTGCCGCAGCGATTCTTCTCCGGCTCATCCGGTTCGAGTTCCAGCGTCGTAAGAATCTCCGCCAGAAAAATCCAGTTGCCGAGCCGGCGGCTGATGACGTTGGTGTGTTTGCCTATAAAGCCTATCCCGGCGCGCTGGGCGAAGTCGCGTTCCAGAATCGGGCCGGTGTCCACGTACCAAAGCGAGCGCGTGCCCACGCCTCCCAGTTCGTTCACGAACGTGGTCAATGCCTTCAAGCGTTCGCCCAGAATTTCGTGATAGTCGGTGAAGCGGGCGTAACGGGCGACCACGCCGGATTGAGGATTGCAGATGGCAGATTGCGGATTGGTAACTTCGTAACTGGAGGTAAACACGATCACGCTCCGCGCGCCCGCCAGCACCAGTTGCGGATTGACCCGCTTGTGCGCGTTGCGTTCGAGGTAGCCCATCTCGCCATGCCGGCCGGAGGCGAGCCAGCTTTGGAGTTGCGGTGCGCTGGACGGGACATCGGCGGTGGCGACGCGGCAATCATCAAAGCCAAGGTCGCGGGCGCGTTGCCGGAGGGCGGCTTTCATTTGTGACCGGCTGCGGAGCGAAATTGGTGGGTCACCTGTAACGCTACTTCGCGAACGGAACGCAATTCCGTGTTCACGAGCACATCGGCCTCTCGATAAAACGGTTCGCGCTCCGCCAGCAGCGTCCGAATCCTCCCTTGGGGATCGGCCACGTTTACCAAGGGACGATGGTTTTGTCCGCGCACGTTCTCCCAGATTTTTTCCGGCGATGCCCATAGGCAGACCACCAGGGCGTGCGATTTCAAGCTGGCGAGGTTGGCGGGATTGACGGGAACGCCGCCACCGGTCGAAACCACGGTTTGAGTTCGTTCGGCGAGTTCTCCCACAACTTTGCGCTCGAGTTCGCGGAACGCCGCTTCGCCTTGGTGCGCAAAAAGCTCAGTGATGGGCTTGCCCGCTCGGGCGACGATGAGCTCATCTGTGTCGAGGAATGTGAAATGCAGCAACTCGGCGACCAGCCGTCCCACCGAGGACTTGCCGGTGCCCATGAAACCAATCAGGGCTAGGTTCCGAATCTGTCGCGTGCTGCTCACCGGGCGAGCCTAAAGTCTAAAGCCGGAAGTCTGAAGTCTAAAGTCAGGCGGGCCATTGCTTCAGTCTTCAGACCTTATCTCAGATCACAAAATCCGACGCGCTCAGTGGCTCCTGCTCCAGTTGCCGCGCGCGTTCAGCGAGTTCGGCGAGCGTGACGCGTTCCATGACGGCCACGATAGCGTCGCGCGTTTCCTTCATTACGCTGCGGATGGCGCAGCGCGATTCATCGGGGCAGGAGCATTTCTCGTAAAACTTCTCGCTGACGCAACTGACCGGCGCCAGCGGACCTTCAATGTGGCGGACAATCTCTGCGAGGGTGATGCGGTCAGGTGTCCGGTGCAGGCGATAGCCGCCCGCCACGCCGCGCTTGCTTTCCACGATGCCGCCTGACTTGAGGTCGTTGAGAATCTGTTCTAGGAAGCGCTTGGGGATGTTCTGCTTGTTCGAGATTTCCTGAATGCGCACTACGGAGTCGTCTTCCTGATAGTCGCGCGCCAGTACCAACAACGCGCGCAGGGCATATTCGCCGCGAACAGAAAGTTTCATTGCTGAATAGAGAACAATCTCCATGCAGTTAGTCAAGATTTTGGTTTGACCCATATACAATAGCTGATTATACAAACTACAAAATATCTATTGACATAATGTAGATTAAGGTTAGTCTCGTGCCGTAATTGAAATGAGAACTACGGAACGACAAAATGCGTTGCGCAGCGACGAGGCGCAAGAAACCTGGCTCGAAGCAGTGTGCAAACAGGTCAGTTCACTTCGGTTCGGGCTGGTTCAAATCGTCGTTCATAACGGTCGAGTCGTGCAGATCGAAAGGACGGAGAAAACTCGATTCGGCGTGCCAAACGACCAGTAGTTTCATTGCCGACCAGAACACTGGAGGCTTAATAACAAAATCACCGCGACTCACCCGACAACAGGAAGGCCCGGACATGAAGAAACTAATACATGAACATTCAGAGGAGCATCGCGGCGATCGCGATCGCCGGACTTCAAATCGGCGTTGGGGGTCTGTTGGCGCAGGAGTCGTCATCGCCGGACATTAAGGAACTGTTGCGACGAATCGAGGAGGTGGAACAAAAAGTGAAAATCCAGGATCGAAAAACTGAACTCGACAAGGAAGCCTCGGCGGAGAAGGCCAAAACCGCTGCGTCGGTCTCCATCGGCGCGGGTGGCTTCCAGGTGCGTTCGGCGGATTCGAACTTTGTCATGCGCATACGAGGTGGGCTTCAGGCTGACGGGCGGTTTTTTGCCAGCGACTCTGTCGCCAACGACACCTTCCTGCTTCGCCGCGTGCGGCCGATCTTGGAAGGCACGGTGTTTGGGATGTTTGACTACCGTCTGATGGCCGATCTAGCCTCCGGCGTGACCCAAACGACTGCGAACAACGGCTCCATTTTGGATGCATATATCAACGCGCGTCTCTTGCCGGAATTCCAGATCCAGGCTGGCAAATTCAAGGAGCCGGTGGGATTGGAACGGCTGCAAAGCTGGCGAAATCTGCTTTTTGTGGAGCGCGGATTTCCCACGCAATTGGTGCCCAATCGGGACGTCGGTGTTATGGTCCACGGAGGCTTCTGGAATAACGCGCTCTACTATCAGGCTGGTATCTTCAATGGTACCGCGGATGGTGGAAGCAGCGATTTCGATGTTAACGATGCCGATAAGGATTTTGCCGGAAGGCTGTTCGTGAAGCCTTTCCAGGAATCCGGTCGGGACGCGTTGCGCGGGTTGGGTTTGGGGGTGGCCGGCACGATTGGCGATCGCGCGGGCACACCGCGAACGTACGTTTCCGATGGCGCGCAGCGATTCTTCACCTACTTGACGGGCACTGGCGCGCAGCCCAACGTGATCAACGACGGGGCCACTTGGCGCGTCACGCCGCAGGGCTACTATTACTGGGGACCTTTCGGCTTGTTCGCTGAATACGTCATCTCGTCGCAGGAGTTGCATCAGGCTGGCGGTGGGGCAGGGGCGGGAAGCACGGCCAGATTGGTAAATACCGCCTGGCAGGTCGCCGCGTCGTATTTCCTGACGGGCGAGGACAATTCGTTTGAGTCGGTGACGCCGCGCAATTCGGTCAACCCGGTTACTGGGGGCTGGGGTGCCTGGGAAATTACAGCGCGGGTGGGCGAACTCGACGCGGACAACGCGGCGTTTCCCGTCTTTGCGAATCCCACGCAATCAGCGACGAGCGCATTTTCCTGGGGCGTCGGTCTGAACTGGCATCTAAACCGCAACGTGAAACTGCAATTCAACTACATCAACACGGACTTCGAAGGCGGCGAGGCCAACCCGGCCCTCGCTCAGCGCGAGCAACTGATTTTGAGCCGAGCGCAATTTGCGTTCTAATCCATATCCAACTCTTACGAACATGAAACTGAACCATACGATTCGATCACTGTCGGCGCTTGTCATTGTGGGTGGCTTCGCCTTCGGCGCGACTGCCAAGAACATCAATCTCCTGAACGTTTCCTACGACCCGACACGGGAATTCTACGCTGAATACAATCTGGCATTTGCAAAGCATTGGAAGGAAAAGTCCGGCGACACGGTAACCGTCCGGCAATCGCACGGTGGTTCTGGCAAGCAGGCCCGCTCGGTGATTGACGGGCAAGAAGCCGATGTGGTCACACTGGCGTTGGCTTACGACATAGATGCGATTGCGGAGAAGGGGAGGTCGCTGCCGGCTGACTGGCAAAAACGCCTGCCGCACAACAGCGCGCCATACACGAGCACGATTGTATTTCTTGTGCGCAAAGGAAATCCCAAAGGCATCAAGGATTGGGACGACCTCGTGAAGCCTGGTATCGGCATCATTCCCGCCAACCCCAAGACGTCCGGCGCGGCGCGTTGGACTTATCTCGCGGCCTGGGGTTACGCGCTCAAGAAAAACAACGGCGATGAAGCCAAGGCGAAGGAGTTCGTGGCGAAGTTCTACAAGAACGTGCCGGTATGGGATACTGGTGCGCGCGGTGCCACAACTACGTTCGTGCAAAGCGGTATCGGCGATGTGCTCGTAAGTTGGGAGAACGAAGCGATGCTGTCGCTCAAGGAATCTGGCAAGGAGAAGTTTGAAATCGTCGTGCCCTCCATCAGCATCCTTGCCGAGCCGCCGGTGGCGGTGGTGGACAAGGTCGCCAAACGCCGCGGCACGGAAGTGATTGCGAAAGCCTATCTCGAATATCTCTACACGCCGGAAGGCCAGGAAATCGCCGCGCGTAACTATTATCGCCCGCGCCTGGAAGCGGTCGCGCAAAAGCATGCGGCGAATCTTCCGAAGTTGGAGTTGTTCACGATTGATGAAGTGTTCGGTGGTTGGCAGAAGGCGAACAAGACCCACTTCGCTGAGAGCGGCGTATTCGACCAGATCCAGAAAGCGAGTCGCTGACCACACCAATTCACCCTGCGCATGGATATGAACACAACCCTTACCAATCCAAATCCTACGTTGAGCCAATCGCCGCCACGCCGTGACGTGTGCCGCCTGCTGACGGCGCTCGATCAGATCGCTGAAGCCTCCCCGCGCTTCATCAGCAGATCACCGGGGCGATTCGCAAACGACGGCACGGTTGAAACCCTGCCGCGCTACGTCTATCTCGGGCCGAAAGGCGGCGGCGACACGATCCGCATCGGCATTTTTGCGACCATTCATGGCGACGAACCGGAAGGCGCGCTGGCGTTGGCGCGCTTCTTCGGCGAATTGGAAAAGAACCTGGAGATTGTCAAAGGTTACGCGCTGTTCATTTATCCGGTCTGCAATCCAACGGGCTTCGAGGATAACACGCGACACTCGCGTGCGGGCAAGGACTTGAACCGCGAATTCTGGCGCGAGTCGGTTGAGCCGGAAGTTCGCTGGCTCGAATCAGAAATATGGACGCACGCTTTCGACGGCATCATTACGCTGCACAGCGATGACACCAGCGACGGCCTCTATGCCTTCGCCAGTGGCGCAGTCTTGACCGAGCATCTGATCGAGCCAGCATTGCGCGAGGCGGAGGAGTTTCTTCCGCGCAACCGGCGCCACGTCATAGATGGCTTCAACGCCCGCCACGGCATTGTCACTGATTGTTATCAGGGCGTGTTGAAATCCATCCCCGATCTAGCGCGTCCACCGTTCGAGATCACCCTCGAAACGCCGCAGAAGGCGTCGTTACACCGGCAGGTGGAGGCGTTCAACGCTGCGCTGCAAACCATCCTGGTTGAGTACCGTTACTTGCAGGCTATCGCTCAAAATATCTGATCGTTACCGGCCGTGGGGCCAGCTTTTGTGGGGAAAGGCTTTGCGACCAGCGTCGGTTCCGGCTACTTTCACGCGCCCGTATGGCGGAGAAAAAATTCAATGTGCTTCCTGGTTTCGGCCTGACGATGGGCTTCACGCTCTTTTATCTGAGCGCGATTGTGCTCATTCCCATCGGTTGTCTGGTCATTCGGGCACTGGGGATTTCGTGGGGTGAGTTTTGGAACCTGGCCACGACGGATCGCGCGTTGGCGGCGTACAAACTCACCTTCGGGGCATCGTTCATTGCGGCTATCGCCAATGCGGTTTTCGGTACGCTGCTGGCCTGGGTGCTGGTGCGCTACGAATTTCCCGGCCGCCGTTTCATCGATGCGATGGTGGATTTTCCGTTCGCGCTGCCCACGGCGGTGGCGGGACTGACCCTTGCCAACATGTTCGCCGCAAACGGCTGGTTGGGAAAACATCTGGTGCCGCTCGGCATCCAGGGGGCGTTCTCACCGCTCGGGGTGGTGATCGCGCTGACGTTCGTAGGCATGCCGTTCGTGGTGCGTACCCTGCAACCCGTGCTGGAGAATTTCGAGCGTGAAGTCGAGGAAGCTTCGGCCACATTGGGCGCGGGACGGCTTCGTACCTTTGTGAGCGTGATTGCGCCGGCGCTGTTGCCACCGGTGATCACCGGGTTCGCGCTGGCGTTTGCCCGCGCCATTGGCGAATACGGATCGGTGGTGTTTATCTCCGGCAACCTTCCATACAAGACCGAGATCGCGCCGTATCTCATCTGGATGCGGCTCGAGGAATTCGATTACTCCGGTGCGATTGCCCTGGCCGTCGTGCTGCTCATGATTTCGTTTGTGCTGTTGGGGGTGATCAACGTGATTGAGCGCTGGGCGAGCAAGTTTGCGAACTGACATGGCCGGCACTGCAAAACGACAACTGGCGGCGGGCCGCGCGAAATCACAGCGCGGCACGGAAGAATCGCCCTTGGTGAAATGGCTGTTGATCGGTCTGGCGCTTCTGTTCTGCCTGGTGTTCTTGCTGCTACCGCTGGTGAACGTTTTTGCGCAGGCCTTCTCAAAAGGTTGGGCGACTTATCTGGACGCGCTCCAACACCCGGATTCCTGGGCGGCCATCAAACTCACCCTGCTCGTCGCCACCATCAGTGTTCCCCTCAATGTTCTGTTCGGACTCGCGGCCGCGTGGTGCATCGCGAAGTTCGAGTTCCGGGGTAAATCACTTTTGATCACGCTGATTGATCTGCCGTTCTCAGTGTCGCCGGTCGTGGCCGGCTTGATGTTCGTGGTGCTGTTCGGCGCGCAGGGATTTCTCGGGCCATGGTTGTTGGAGCATAATATCAAAATCATTTTTGCCGTGCCAGGCATTGTCTTGGTCACCATTTTCATCACGTTTCCGTTTGTGGCGCGCGAATTGATTCCCGTGATGCAGGCGGCCGGCACGGATCAGGAGCAGGCCGCGCTCACGCTGGGCGCGAACGGTTGGCAGACTTTCTGGCACGTCACGCTGCCGTCGGTAAAATGGGGATTGATCTATGGCGTCATTCTGTGCAACGCCCGTGCCATGGGCGAATACGGCGCCGTGTCGGTGGTCAGCGGCCATGTCATTGGAATGACCAACACGATGCCATTGCACGTCGAGCAGTTGTATCAGAATGCGAACACCGCCGGCGCTTTCGCGGTCGCCAGCCTGCTGGCGATGCTCGCGCTGGTGACGCTGGCCATCAAAACGTTTCTGGAATGGAAGCAGCATCGCGAATTTGAACTCGCCCAGCAGGCCACCCGGGCCGAGAGCGGGGATACTCTTTTTCTCACCCGGCAAAAATCCGAATGAGCATCGAACTCAAAAAAGTCAGCAAGAAGTTCGGCGAAGTGATCGCCGTCAATAATGTCAGCTTTTCGGTGAAGGAGGGAGAATTGATGGCGTTGCTTGGCCCGAGCGGAGGTGGCAAGACCACAGTGTTGCGGATGATTGCCGGTCTCGAAGTGCCGACGGGAGGTGATATTTTGATCCGGGGCCAGCGCGTGAATGACGTTTCCGTGCAGCAACGCAACATCGGTTTCGTGTTCCAGAGCTACGCGCTGTTCAAGAGCATGAACGTGTTCAAGAACATCGCGTTTGGTCTCAAGATCAAGAAATGGAAAAAGACGGACATCCAGGCGCGCGTGCTGGAACTGTTGAATTTGTTTGGGCTGGAAGGATTGGAAAAAAGATTTCCCCATCAGCTCTCCGGCGGGCAGCGGCAGCGCGTGGCCATTGCGCGCGCACTGGCACCCAAGCCCAGCGTGCTGCTGCTCGATGAACCGTTCGGCGCGGTGGACGCCAAGATTCGCCATGAGTTGCGCGAGTGGTTGGTGACGTTGCATCAGGACCTGAACGTCACCACCATCTTCGTCACCCACGATCAGGAGGAGGCGATGGAGGTCTCGAACCGCATCGTGATTTTTTCCAAGGGGAATCTCGAGCAGATCGGCACGCCGCGTGAGGTTTACGAAGATCCGGCCAACGAATTCGTCGCGCGCTTCGTGGGCGTGATGAACGTGCTCGAAACGGAAGTGTCGGGCGGAGTGGCGCGGATTGGTGAGTTGCAATTTGCCACGCCAGGTCAGGCGGACGGGGCCCGGTTGCGCATCGGCTTCCGGCCTTATGCGGTGCAGATTTCCACCAATGCCAACTTGTTTCCGTACCGTGCCGTGCTGCGCCACACGTTCTTCCTCGGCATCATGCTGCGTTTGGAATTGGAGCTGCCTTCGGGGCTGATTCTGCGCAGCCGCATCACCAAGGAGGAATACGCACAGCTCGGCTTGGAGGACGGCAGGGAAGTATCATTCGGCATCCGGAACTTCCGCATCCTGGCAAGCGACACCACCCGCCTGGCGCCGGAACAGGTGGTGCCTCACCAGGCGCCGCCGACGATTGCGGAGAACATCTGAGCTGGCAACGAAACGTGCGTTTCTGAGCAGCTCACTCCGTTTTCTGCGCCTGCTTTTTCTTCTTGCCCGGTTTCTTCCCGGCGGGCGCCGCGTTGGTCGAGCCGGGTGGATCGGCGTAATCGGGCACGCGGTATTCCGTGGCTCTGACCTGCCGCTCAAACTCGGCGCTCATGCGTGCGAGCAGCGGCTGTTGTTTAGGATCGGCGAAAAGATTCCTGGTTTCGTAAGGATCGTTCCTGAGGTCGAACAACTCCGTCCACTCGTCATGTCCCGGGTACTTGATCAGTTTGGCGTCGTGCGTGCGGACTGCCACCAATGTGGGGGTGCCCTGGAAATTGCGTTCGTAAAAATATTCGGCGAGGAATGACTGCCGCCACTCCGTCTGCCCGCCTTTCAACAACGGCACCCAGCTCCGGCCCTGCATTTCACGCGGCACCGGGACACCGGCCAGTTCGAGAATCGTCGGCGCCAGATCGATGTTCAGAGCAAAGTCGTCACTGGTCCTGCCTTTGGTTGCCAGAGCCGGATAACGCACCAGCAGCGGAATACGCAGTGATTCATCGTAAGCGGAACGTTTATCGCCCAGCCCATGCTCGCCGTTGTAATACCCGTTGTCGCTGGTGAAGACGACCACGGTGTTGCCCGCCAGGTCGAGTTCGTCAAGGGCCTTAAGCAGCCGGCCGATGTTGTCATCCATTGCCGAAAGGCATCGGAAATAGTTCAGATTGATGTTTGATGCGTTGGTTCCGCCCTGCTTCGTCGCCTTTGGACGACCGGCCTCGCTGCGGTAAACAGGTTCCACCTCCAGATTCGGAACGGGGCGGGCGTTCGCTCCGGCGAAGCGATCTTTCGCGCGCTCGGGCGGTGTACATGGGCCGTGTGTCGACTTGTAGCCGACAATGACCGAGAACGGTTTCTCGCGCTGCTCCTTCAGGAACGCAATGGCGTAGTCCGTCGTTACATCATCCACCCAACCCGTCGTGGGCGTGGACTGGCCATTGATTTCGAACGGACAATCAAAGTAGCGGCCCTGGCCGATGAAACTGGCGGAATAATCGAAACCCGGCCGTTGGCCGCGCTGTTGACCGTGATGCCATTTGCCAAGGTAGGCGGTCTGGTAGCCGGCGGCACGCAGCAACGTGGCGTGCGTGACGCTGTTGGTGGGGAAGGGGGTGTGATTGTTGGCGACGCCGTTGAGGTGATTGTAACGGCCCGTAAGAAATGCCGCCCGACTGGGCGCGCACAGGGAAAGCGTGACGAACGCATTCCGAAAGCGCACGCCCTCTGCCGCGAGCCGATCAAGATGCGGTGTCTGAAACCACGGAAAGCGGGCGCGTTCGCCCTGCTCACGTTGGACGACGCCCAGCGCGTCCCAACGCTGGTCGTCGGTGTAGATGAACAGGAAGTTGGGTTTGCGCTCGGCGGCGTGCGACTGAAGCACGCCGGATAAACTGGCGATGCCAACCATCGCGGCGAGTAGTTTGGTTTTCATTATGGAAAAGGTTCAGGGAACCATGTGGATCAGATTGGGATCGCTCCCGACAGAACGATGAAATTGAAACGCGCTCGGAGCGCGGGCTTCAGCCCGCTTCGACGTGCGTTCGCGTTCAAGGCTGGAAATCATTTCGTTCGCACTTCTAGTTCCGAACGCGGCCGCGGCATGAACATCGCTCTCCGGTTCGTCGCTCAACTCCGCGCCGGCGGCGGCGCGCTTGGATTGTTTCTTCGATTTCGGTTGCGTGTCTTCCGCCGGCTCGAATGGTCCAATCTGCTTCAACTTCGCCTTCAGTTCCTCGATTAACTTCGCGTTCCTGGGATCGCCTGCCACGTCGCGCGTTTCCTGCGGGTCGGCAAGTTCATCGTAAAGCTCCGCGTTGCCGTCGGTCCATTGGATGTAACGCCAGCGTTCGGTGCGGACGGTCTGGCCGTAGTTGCGTCCCCGCATGACCAGCGAGAATGCCGCCTCGCGGCCCTGCGCCGCCGGATTCTCCAGGAGCGGGCGGAGGCTTTCGCCCGCGAGTTTGTGCGGTGACGTCACTCCGCAGTAATCAGCGATCGTGGGATACAAGTCCACGAACTCGATGAGCGAATGGCAGACCCCTCCTCGTTTCTCGCCGGGCGCGACCACGATGAACGGCGCGCGGCAACTGCGCTCGAAGATCGTATTCTTGTTCCACCAGTTGCGCTCGTTGTGATGATAGCCGTGGTCGCCCATGAAAATGACAACGGTCTTGTTCCAGAGTTTCAACCGGTCGAGCGTCTCCGTCAGCCGGCCCACCTGCGCGTCCATGAACGAAACGCCGGCGTAGTAGGCGCGGAGAAATTCCATGCGTTCCCGGTCTGTGAACGCGTTGAACGCTTCCGCGAACGCACCACCCCCAATCGAAAGCGGTTTCAGTGGGGTGAGGTTTGTCGGGTCGTGGTAGAGCTTCAGTGAACCGGGCGGGTACAGGTCAAAGTATTTCTTCGGAGAGATGAATGGGTCGTGCGGCCGATGAAAACCAGCGGCGACCATCCAGGGTTTGCCTTCCTTCGTGAGTTTCTCGATGGCGGCGATGCTGTGCACCGCCGTCTGTCCATCTGGCTGGTCGTCGTCAGTGCCGGCGGTCGCGCCCCAGTGACACCATTTCAATTTGCCGCCGGTGAGATTGCGGCCCTCGATCACCTTGCCTTCCGGCGTGGCCTGAAACATCTGCGCTTCGTCCCATGACTTGCCGAGATCAGTCCAGCCGTCACGGATTTCACCCATGACCTCGCCGACGTGAAAGATTTTGCCGAAGGACGCCGCATGCCAGCCGTTTTGCCGGAGCAACTGCGGCAACGTGACTATGTTCGGCAGCAGGGAACGGAAGCTAACCGTGTTTTGGACCAGGCGAGTCTGTTCGCAGCGCAGCCCGGTGAGGAACGAAGTCCGGCTCGGATTGCAGACGGGATACTGGACGTACGCGTGCTCGAAGCGGACCCCGCGCTGGGCAAGCTTGTCCACGTTGGGTGTTTTGATCTGCCTGTTGCCATAGCAACCAACCGTGTCGCGCAAATCGTCGGCGATGATGAGCAGCACGTTCAGCTTCTCCGCGGCGGGCGCGGACAGCGACGGCACAACGAGAAACAGAAGAGCAAAGCCGGCAGAAAGATTTTGGACTGCGGTGGCAAAGCGCAGCGGCGACACCGCTTTCCGTGAGCGCCAAAGATTCCCAAAGCGGCGTGGCGCTTCGCTTCCCGCCGCAGTCCAAAACTGTCTGACTGCGACTCCGCGGCGCTGCGCCTCTGCGTTGTGTTTGGGGTTCATGTCAATTCCCTGCATTGGGCCGGGTAAAGCCCTGATCGCGTGCCTGTGAGAGAAGCATTTTCATTTTTGCGGCGAGTTCGGCATTGGCGGCCAGCACATCTGTCGTTTCCGCCGGGTCTTGCTTGAGATTGAACAATTCGTCGCGCTGCAGTCCGGCTTTTTGTTTCTTCTTCGCGGCCTGTTCGGTTTTCTTTTTGTTCCGGAGGGACTCGAATTTCGGCGCGTTCGCGCGCTCGATGAATTTCCAATCGCCGATGCGAATGGTGTAAGTGGCGTTGGCAGATTGCAGGATGACGTGGTCGCGGACCGGCGCGCCCGGTCTGGTCTCGGTGAGGGCGCGCGACACGTCGAAGCTGTCCTCGGCGTTTCCTTTCGGCAGCGGTGCGTTGAGCAGGCTGGCAAAGGTCGCTACCATATCCGTCAGACAAATGACCTGTTCGCTCACCGTGCCGGCTGGAACTTTAGCGGGCCAGCGCACAATGAACGGCTCGCGGAAGCCGCCTTCCCACTCGCTGTGCTTGCCGCCGCGCAGCGGCCCGTTGATCGCGAGGCCGGCCTGGATGGCAGCGCTGGCGTTTTCGTTGCCGGGATTCACCACGCCGCCGTTATCGCTCGTGAAGATGACGAGCGTGTTGTCGGCGAGCTTGAGCTGGTCAAGTGTGTCGAGGATCTGGCCGACGCTCCAGTCCAGTTCCTGGATGAAGTCGCCGTAACCGCCGAGCGGACTATTGGTGAAGCGCGGATTGGGCACGATCGGTTCATGCACCGCGTTCGGCGCATAGTAAACGAAGAATGGCCGGGCACTGTTCGTTTCGATCCAACCGGTGACGCGCGTGGTGAGCGATTCCATGACGTGATCGGGTTGCCAGGGTTGCTTGATGCCGGTCGTGGTATCGCCGGCACGGCTGCCGCCGTTAACGATGATCGGCTCGCCAGGCACGGGGCCGGTGACTTCTCCGTCCTCAATG
>Ga0315910_10002398_pt1 | contig 16477 bp, 13 predicted proteins | sample EdamamesoilMG_FD_204470 | JGI IMG/M metagenome (GOLD analysis project Ga0315910, IMG submission 204470) | Garden soil microbial communities collected in Santa Monica, California, United States - Edamame soil | ecosystem: Environmental > Terrestrial > Soil > Garden | place: USA: California... | reverse complement strand
TGCGCTGATCACCTGGCGAGCCTGCGCAGCATTCTCCTGACCTCGAGCGCAAAGCTCGACACGCACCCCAAGCGCGCACATCCCAAAATATCCTTGGCGAACTTGGCGCTCTTTGCGCCTTGGCGGTTTTTCTTGCGTATCAGGGCCGAATCAGGCTCTCAGCTACATGAGCCTTCTCGTCACGCGCCCTTGCTGGATGTGCCTACCCCGGGATAGCCTCTAAGCGGCGCCCGCAACTAAGCGGCGCCCGCAACTGACCGGCGCCCGCAACTGAGCGCTGAACGGCTCTTAGTCCCCGAAGTGTTGCAGCGCGACCGTGAGCCGACGGATGGCGCGTGTGTGCAGCCGGCTGGTCCAGGACCTACTCACGAGCAGCTCCTCCGCAACTCGATCCAAGGACTCACCGTCGAGGTAGTGTCGGCGGATCAACCAGGCCTCCCGCGTCGGGAACCAGGCGAGGCTCCGTTCGACGAGCTGGAGCAGCTGGGCATGGCTGGCGCAGTGTTCGGGTGAAGGCGAGGCTGCCAGCGCCGAATCCGGGCTCTGAGGATCCGCCGCGGGCTCGCACACCAGGCCAGTCACCCTCGCCGTGGCGAGCGCCGCCAAGTGATCGAGGGTCGCGCGTTCGAGTCGATCGTCGCCGTCGTCGAACGCCCTCAGACATTCATGCAGGCGGCGCGGCAACGTCGACCATTGCCGAATGCCGTCGAGGATCGCACCGCGAATCCGGAACTTGGCGAAGACGCGGAAGGGCACACCTCGATCGCGTTCGAAGCGCCGCGCGGCTTCCCAGAGTCCGATCTGGCCATGACTCACGAGATCTTCGAGTTCGACGCAGCGCCCCGAGCCGCGCCGCAGCAGCAGCGCTTGGCTCTGCACCAGCGGCAGACCTTCGTGGAAGCGCCGCAGCACCTCCTCCGAACCCACACGCATTGGGACCGCCTTCATGTCATACCCACTAGCTGCGCGGCGCCGCAGCGTATTGTAGGAGCGTGCGCCGAGCGTGAACGTGGCGGAGTTCGCCCGAGAACGTGTTGCCACGTGACAACGAGCCCACGGACGCAACAGAACGGCCTAACCATCCGATAAGCCAACATGCCTCCCAAAGTCCGCTCGCAAGCTCCGGTACCGGTCGCGGTAGACGTACGCTCGTGCATCCCCGTCGGCACGTATTCCGTCCCAATCGAGCCCGGCGCGCTGTTCTCCGCCTCGGCCGGCTACTCGGCGATGGCACGGGTCGCTCCGGGACTGCGCACAGGCCTGCCAACGTCCCTCGTCGAACCCGGAGACACAGACGCCACGCGCGCCCAAGGCACCCCGCTGGAATGGCTGGAGACCGCGCTCGGTCCCACGACGCGCCCGCTGCTGCCGCCAATCCGCGGGCGAGACTCCACGCCGCGAATGCTGCCGGCTGCCCAGGCGTCGAGCCCTGCTGGTCGTAAGCCTGCTCTCGACCGAGCGAAGCAGCACGCAGCCAACCGACCTCGGGCGGCGCGCGGCAGTGGGGGGCTCTCGAGCGCCGTGGCTGCCCTCACTGCCTTCGCTGTCCTCGTCTTGGTGCTGCTGTGCGGCGCGGCTATCGTGAAGGTCGATGCCAGCGTGAAAGCGCCGGGTGCGGTTTTGGCGGCGAGTCCCGGCTCTGTCGTGGCGTTCCTGCCCTCGCAAGACATGGCGTGGATCGAAGCGGGTGCCGGCGCCCGCATCGAAGTCGAGTCCTTGCCAGTCTCCGAGTTTGGCGCCGCGACGGCCAGGGTCACTCGGATCTCCGCGGACATCGCCGAACCCGAAGAGCTCACCACGGCGTTCGGAGCGGCCCCTCCTAGTTCCTACGCGCGCGTGGAGCTGGCGCTCGTGGCAACGCGCCACCCAGCGCTCGAACAGCACATCCGTGCCGGGGAACGCCTGACCGTCCGGATCCATCGTCGCGAGCAGCCGCTGCTCGGTGTACTCTTCGGCTGGCTCGCACAAGGTTCCTAGAGCGCGCGGCGATTCCTTGTTACAAACACCTCATGGCTCCCGCCGCCAACTCGGTCGTATGCAATTCCGATGCGGGAGCCGCGCCGATCGACTGCTCCGACGAACAGAAGCTGGGCATGGTCGTGCGACAGCTGCGCCAGATCTGCCGCGACTCGAGCCTCGAGTTTGCCCTCAAGGTCGGCGCGGTCGTGATCCATAACTTCTACAACGGTGAGATCGGCGAGTGGCGATCGCGCGGGCCCAAAGTCCACTCGTTTCGTCGCCTCGCCGAGCATCCCGATCTGCCGCTGAGCCCCTCCGCGCTGTACCGCTCCGTCGCCATCTTCGAGCTTTGTCAGCGCCTGAACGCCCCGAGCCGCTGGCGTCAGCTCGGCGCCAGCCATTTCAGGGCCGTGGTGGGGCTGGATCCCGAAATTCAGGACAAGCTGCTGGCCGCGGCCAACCAGCAGCGGTGGAGTGTGAAGGCGCTGTCCCAGGCTGCCCTCGAATGCCGCCCCGGACACACCGGCAAGGGCGGGCGCAGGCCGCGGTCGGCGCTGACGAAGCAGCTGAGCGCCATGCGACGCTGCCTCGAGGGCTGGCAGACCGACCTAGCGGCGACACTCGACTCGCTCGACGCTGACGAGATCGAGCAAGGCGCCCAGCTCTTGAACCGCACCCGCACAGCCCTCGACGAGCTGGCGCGCGCGATCGAACGCCGTTCTACCCACCGCTCGGTACCACCAGCATCGCTGCGACAGCTCCGTCCCCTTCCAGCCACCGCAGAACGCCTGCGCCCCCTGCACCGTCATGAACCGCCAGAACACCAAAGCGCCAAGCGAGCGCCAAGTTCTTGAACGTTCCGCTGGGCTCGCGACAAGGCCTTGCGCGACGCAGCCGCCGAAGCGATCGCGTGCTGCTATTTTTTTGTGCTAGCTGAGATCCCAGTGGGCCTCGAGCACCCGCGGATTCGCCCTGCGAGGCCAGGTATTTCGGCCGCTGCACGTCGAAAGCTCAAACGAACCTGAGAGTCCCCGGGGAGCGCTGCCACGCCGCTTCGCCCACCTCGATGCCTGGTGTCGCAAAGCGAACTCGTCGGGGCAGCGGGCCCCCCGGGAGCTCGGCTAGCGCAAGAAAATGGACTGAAGAGCTCGGCGTAGTGCCAGCGCCGCCACGAGCATGGCTAGTGGGCGTTCCAGTGGCGCGCGAGGGCTTCCAGCGCCATGGGGTAGAGCATGAGATGCGCGCAGTGGTCGAGCTCGCCCCCGCCCTTGTAGCCGCGGGCGTGGAAACCGCCCTTCGAGAACATCTCTTTCAACTCCATACCGCCGACGTCTTTGCGCTCGACGAAGAGCGGCTCGCCGCCGAGCGCTCGAATCAGCCGCCGGCCTGTCTCGTGCGTGGAAGCGTAGCCGTCCGTGGGCACCGACGAATAGCTGACGAACATGAACGCTTCGCCCCGGGCGGCGCGCTTGGCGAACTCGATGAACGGGGCCAGCTGAAGCTCGGCCATGTCGTCTTTGCGCGAAGCGTGCAGACCATCGAGCAGAATGACCGCATCGATGTCCTTGGCATTCCGCGACTGCTCCAGCACGACGCTCACACCGTCGTAACCGGCGCTCCAGGAGCCGAGGGCGACGCGGTTGATGTTGGTGGGTGCGCCTTCGACCTTCTTCAACCCTGCGGTCGCGGCGTTCTCGAGCGCCTCGAGGCCGTGCCGACCACTCAAGTAGCCTCGATAGTTGAGGCCGGCGCCGTGAAACGCCACGCCCAGAAACGCGATGGGCACGTCGGCTTGCGTGACTTCTTTGCGCGCGAGCTCGTAGCCGGCGAAATGAAACACGACGTCGACGCCCCGCGTGGCATCGATGCGGTCGACAGGCGGCACGAGCAACTTGCCGGCTCCCCCACCCCAGCGCCACTTCTGAAAGATCCCGTAGCCTCGCTCGGGTGTTTCACAAGGGTTCAGGCCGCCGCGTTCTGCTGGAGGCTTCTTCGCGCGATCACTCTCGGTGGGGAACAGCGTCGCGGGCACCGTCCCGAGCTTGGCGCTGATCCAGTTGCCGTCGAGCGCGCGATTTCCGACGAGCTTTGCAGGCCGACCGGGTACCAGCGGATCTTCGACGAGACCGGGGTTGGCTTCGGCCACGTGCGGCATGCGCGCCACCACGTGCTTGAGCACGGCGCGCAGCTTCTCGGGAGTGGCTTGCGACTTTCCGATGCCGAGCCACGCCAAAGCGCCCACCGCCGCCAGCGCGGCGACGATGGGAAGCAGCCACGTCCGACGAGAGCGCCTCACTCCTAGGAGTGTAGCATCGAGCTCGCGGCCGCCGTACCCTTCACTTCAGGCGTTTGTACTTGATGCGGTGTGGCTGTGCCGCATCGTCACCCATTCGGCGCCGATAGTCCGCTTCGTACATCGCATAGTTGCCTTCGAACCAGACGACCTCGCTGTCCCCTTCGAAGGCCAACATGTGCGTGGCGATCCGGTCCAAGAACCAGCGATCGTGGCTGATCACCACGGCACAACCGGGGAAATCGAGCAGCGCCTGCTCCAAGCTGCGCAGCGTGTCCACATCCAGATCGTTGGTCGGTTCGTCGAGCAGCAGCAAGTTGCCGCCCTGCTTCAACAGCTTGGCCAAGTGCACGCGGTTGCGCTCACCCCCGGAAAGACTCTTGACCAACTTCTGTTGGTCGCTGCCGCGGAACCCGAACCACGAGCAGTAGGCGCGCGAGGCGACTTCGCGCTTTCCGAGCTCGATCTTCTCTTCACCGCCCGAGATTTCTTTCCACACGTTGTGGTCACCGGAGAGCATGGCTCGGCTTTGATCCACGTATGCGATCTTGACCGTTTCGCCGATGGTGAGTGAGCCGCCATCGGGCTTTTCTTCGCCCGTCAGCATGCGAAACAGCGTGGTTTTTCCGGCGCCGTTCGGGCCGATCACCCCCACGATCCCGCTGCGCGGCAGCGAGAAACTCAAGTCGTCGATCAGCAGGCGATCGCCGAAGGCCTTGCGCAGTGACTTGGCTTCGATGACGTTGTCGCCGAGCCGCGGCCCGGGCGGAATACTGATGTCGCCAGCGTCGGCCGGACCCTTGTTGGACTTCTCGACGAGCTCGTCGTACGCCTTGAGGCGAGCTTTGCTCTTCGCTTGACGGGCGCGCGGGGACGCCTGCACCCACTCGAGCTCTTGCTTCAACTTGCGCTGGCGTGCGCTTTCCGCCTTCTCTTCGACCGCGAGGCGGGCGGTCTTCTGCTCGAGCCAGCCCGAGTAGTTGCCCTTGTAGGGGAATCCACGACCGCGATCGAGCTCCAGGATCCACTCCGCCACGTCGTCGAGGAAGTAGCGATCGTGGGTCACCGCCACCACGGTGCCAGTGTATTCTTTCAAAAAGCGCTCGAGCCACGCCACCGACTCCGCGTCCAGGTGGTTGGTCGGTTCGTCGAGTAGGAGCAGATCGGGCTTCTCGAGCAAGATTCTGCAGAGCGCGACGCGACGCTTTTCGCCGCCGGACAGGGTCTTGATGCTCGCGTCGGCGGGCGGCAGCCGCAATGCCTCCATGGCTATCTCGACACGCGAGTCGAGGTTCCAGGCGTCGACGGCGTCGATCTGATCTTGCAGCTTGCCTTGTCGCTCGAGCAGGTCGTTCATCTCGTCGTCGCCCATCGGTTCGCCGAGCTTCATGCTGAGCGCCTCGAACTCACTGAGCAGCCCGCGCGTGTCGCTCACCGCCTTGTCGACCACTTCGAACACCGTCTCGGCATCGCCGAGCTCGGGCTCTTGCGCGAAGTAACCGATCTTGGTGCCGGGATGCGGCGCCGCCTCACCCAAAAACTCGGTGTCGACGCCCGCCATGATGCGGAGCAACGAGCTCTTACCCGAGCCATTGACGCCGAGCACGCCAATCTTGGCTCCGGGAAAGAAGGCGAGCGTGATGTTCTCGAGAACTTTCTTGTCGGGAGGGTGAACGCGCGTGACCTCCCGCATCGTGAAGATGAATTCCGGCATGCGGAGCCAAATAGCACGGCGTACGGCCGAGCGGCAATCAGGTCAGATCCAGGTCGGCGCGCGCGCGCAGCCGCCGCGCGCGCCGCTTCTGGTGGGCGGCCACGAACCGCACGACGAACATGAGCGAGAGCAGCGCCCCGAAGGCGATCGGTAAGCTCGTGTCTTTCTTCACGCGCATATAGAAATGGACGACACCGAGCACGCCGACCAGGTACACGCTCTTGTGGAGACGACTCCAGGCCGGGTACCCGAGCGCCGTGATCGAACGTTTCGTCGAGGTGAGCGCGAGCGGCAGCATCAACACCAACGCCAGGAACCCGACGAGAATGAAGGGACGTTCTGCAAGGTCTTGGGTCAAAGCCGCCACGTCGAACCCCTGATCGAGCACCAGGTACACCAAGAAATGCGCCAACACGGCGAAGAACGCGGCCAGCCCGAGCGTACGCCGCACGCGCGCTGGCCAGGTCCACCCCGACACCAACCTGAGCGGCGTGCACGCGAGGCACGAGCAGAGCAGTACCAGTGAGAGCATGCCCAACTGGTTCAGGGCCGTGGCGATCGGGTTCGCCCCCAGACGCCCCTGAGCCGCGCGCCAACCCATCACCCCGAACGGTACCAGGGTGCCGGTAATGACCGCCGGTACCAACCAAGCGAGGCGCGACCGTTGGTTCACTAGTAGTTCCGAACCAGGTCCAGGCCGCGATACAAGTGCGCGACCTCGGCGGCGTAGCCGTTGTACAAGAGCGTCGGCCGGCGTTCGAGCTCGCCGATGCGGCGCTCGTTCTTCTGGCTCCAACGCGGATGATCGACCTCGGGGTTCACGTTCGCATAGAACCCGTACTCGTCGGGGGCGACGCTGCTCCACGTGGTGGCGGGTTGGTCGCGCATGAAGCGCAAGCGCACGATCGACTTTGCCCCCTTGAAACCGTACTTCCACGGCACCACCAAGCGCAGCGGCGCACCGTTTTGACCCAACAGCGGCGAGCCGTAGAGACCGACGGCCACGAAGGTCAGGGGATGCATGGCTTCGTCCATGCGCAGCCCTTCCACGTAAGGCCAGGGTAGGAGCCTGCTCTCTTGGTTCGGGAGCTGCACCGGATCGAGCAGCGTCGTGAACTCGACGTACTTGGCCGAAGCGCTCGGCTCGAGGCGCCGGATCAGCGACGCCAGCGGGAAGCCGAGCCACGGAATCACCATCGACCAGGCTTCGATGCAGCGCATGCGGTACACGCGCTCTTCCAGATCGAACCAGCGGATCAGCGTGTCGACGTCGAGCGTGCGCGGCCGCACTTCGCCGTCGACCTCGAGCGTCCAGGGGCGTGGCTTGAGCAAGTAGCCGAGCTCGGCGGGCCCAGACTTGGTGAAGCTGAGCTCGTAGAAGTTGTTGTAGGTGGTGATCGCCTCGTAGCTGGTGAGCGGCTCGCCGCTCGACCAGCGCCGGTTGCGCTCGAACTTCCAGGGACCCTTGCCGGGAGCCTCGGGGCGCTCTGGGGGTTTCACGGGAGGGTCGGCGCTGCCCAGGCTCGACAGCGCCGTGAGCCCCGCACCCAGACCCGCGCTGGTCGCCACGAACAAGCCGGCTTGCTCGAGGAACTCACGCCGGCGCGTGTAGAGGGGCTGCGGCGTGACTTCGGAGGGTTTCGGAGGGGAGGGCGAAGAGGACATGGGGCGGCGACCCTCCCGCTACTATAGCGCGCCGGGCGCCCCGCGGGTCGGCGCCCGTCAATTGCAGGGGGCGGACCCGAACACGGCGTCGCAGTAGGCTGCCGCGTCGTCGGGCTTTTCGAGCGCGCGCGCGGCGTGCAAGATGCGGCATTGCAAGGTATTGCCGGTCTGGGACTTGTTCACGGTGTAAGCGTTCCTCTCGAAATCCGGAAGGGCTCCCATCACCTTGCTGCACTGATCGAGACAGTCGTCATCATCAGCGTAGTTTTCGTTGTAGAGCTCTTCGCAGCCGGCGCGAGCGAGGTGGCAGTACGGGGTGCAGTTCGCGGCCGTGGTATCCATGGTGGTGCTGCAAATGCCATTGCCGGCCGGGCCCGAGTGCGAACAATGAGGCTCTTCCGAGCGTACCAGCGCATTGTACGAATGGTAGGTGCGGCACCCCACGGTGTCATGCCCCACACCGTCGCTGACGAGCCCGGGTTCGGTGTTGGCGCAGACCTGTCGGCACTGCTCGTCCGATTCGTAGACTCGGGCGTCGCCGGTGCACGCCAGCTGGACGATGCTGCAGTAGTGGTCGCAGTCGGGCTCACCAATCGGCTTACATTTCTGGTCTTCGTGCGGGTACAGCGCAGCCGACAGGCAATTCGTATCGCTGGGGTCGACGAGCGCACGGCTCGTGTAGAAGAGTCGGCAGGCCAGGGTGTCGCCCGTGTCGGGCGCTGACTTTGCCGTATACCTGCCAGCGGGCTCGAGGGCGGCGCATTTTTGAACGCACTCATCGTGTTTGCCAAAGCCCCAATCGTCATGGGTCGACGGACACGCCTGCATGAAGAGCGAACAGTAGCCTTCGCAGTCGGGGTTCTCGCTTTGACTGCTACAGAACGAGCCCCCGCCCGGGCCAGCCGCGACGCAGTGCGGTTGCTTTTCGGTGAAGTCGTTTTCGATGGTTTTTGCCACCTTGGCCTGCGCGAGCCGGCACGCGAACGTGTCAGCCTCTTCCGAGGGGTCATCCGCGTCGAAGGCAGCGCAGGTTGCTTCGCAGGTGACGCGGTCTTCGTAGACGGCGAGACTACCAGGGCACCCTACCTCGACGACGTCACAGTACTCCTGGCACTCGAGAGAGCTCTGGCTGACCCCGATGCCCTCGGTGTACTCCACGTCTTCGACACCAGCGATGCTTTGGCAGCTGCCGAGCGACCAGATACCGATCACCGCGAGCGCCGCCGTGCTCGCCCGGCGCGAGGCCTTCGTCGTGCGTTTCATAGGCTCCCCCTCCACGCGAACCCTGCCCCGCGCTCCACGGCGAGCGGCACGAGCCCTTCGTCCGCTGTTTCGTCGGCATCAGGCGCGGCGAAGTAGAGCACGACACCCGTCACGAGCGCTGCGACACCGACTCCGAACGCTATGTTCGACACCGTCGCGGAGGTGCGCGCGTCACTCATCAAGTCTTCACCGCGCTGAGAGGTGCACTTGCCGTCGGGACACAGCTCGTTGGCGTCGTCAGCGTCGTTCATGGCTTTGACGCCGAAGTACGAACCGACACCCAGACCCACGATGCCCACGCTACCGAGCACGATCGAGGCAACGGGCACCGAACTGCCTTCAGAGTCGGCCGTCGACGAGGTCGCCGGCGGCGTGCCACCCGGGGCTGGCTCGGCCGAAACTGCCGCGGGGGCCACACCCAGCGCCGTTGGGCTCGGCGCGGGCGCGGGGCTCGACCCGTCGCTGGTGAGCACGGGGATCGAGACGGTGCCGCGACCCTTGGCGTCGACGTTGAGCTGACGCTTCCACGGCAGGTACCCCGGCGCGCTGGCTTCGACGGTGACCTCACCCGGATCGACAGGGACGGTGATGGTTCCAAGCGAAATGTCGACGGGCACCGGCCCGCAGCGCACTTGAAGGCCGGCTATCTTGCGCGCCTCGAGCTCGACGTCGATCGTCACCAGCGCCAGTTCTTTCTGCAGCTGGTCCGCGCGCTTTTCGGCAACGGCAGCACGCTCGGCCTGGTTCGAGGCCCGCGCCAGTGCCGCAGCGTCTCGGAACGTCACCCATGCGCTAGCCGTGCGTTGCTGCTTCTCGTAGCATTCTGCCAGGTAAAGCAGCGTGCCCACCGCGGGATCGATGCGTTGGCTGCTCTCGAGCTTCGGGCACGCGTCGGCGAAGTTGCCATCGCGCATCAGCGTCAGCCCTTCGTCGAACATGAGCTCGGCCGTGGCTTTCTGGGCGGTCGTCTGCGCCCAAGCTTCGGGCACGCGCCCCAAACCGAGCACACAAACCACTAATAATGACGTAGGCCAGTAAGTTCGCATGGAAGCTCCTCCGGAGTTGCTTAGAAGCGGCGCCCGCCAAAATCGGTGATCGTTCCCGGCTTGCTCGAGCTCGGCTTTACTGGCGCTGCGGGCGCGCCCGGTTGAACACGCTGTCCCGAAACACCGCTGGTGCGCGGCACTCCGAGGCTCTGGCGTTGCGTTGCAGGGGGCGCTGGGCGTGCTGGCGCTGAAGCTTCGGGTGCGCTCGCCGGCGGCTCGGGGGTAGCGGGCTCGAGTTTCTCGGGCTCGGGGGCGGGCGGTGCCTCGCCGAGGGCGGGCTTCAGCGCGGCGATTTCGGCCGCGGTGGGGTTACCCTCCGCGGATGCGGAGGCCGACACGACCGAGCCCGGTCCGGTAGGCGAAATGGCTTCCCATGCGAGAACGCCGCAAACGCCGAGCACGAGGACGCCTCCCACGATGAACGGAATGCTGCGTTTACTCATTGCGCCCCTACCAGTCTGCCCCCACGACGTCTGCGTTGCTCCCGACCTCGAGCGGCCTCTCCCATCCATGCCGGCCGTGGTGGCGAGCCGCGTGGGATAGTCGGATGCATCCGCCCCGTGATGGCGCGGAGGCACTCCGTGCGCGTCGGGCAACAGGCTCGCGCGCACCGAAGGTGTCGACAAGAGACGCCGCGCTCGTTCGGCGTAACGACGAGACCCGGGAGCGAACTCGACGAGAGCGTCGGCCAGGTCTGCCGCCGTCGCGAAGCGATCGGCGAGGTTCCGGCTCATGCACTGGGCCAAGAGCGCATCGAGGCTGCTCGGTACGGTAGGCACCAACACGCTGACGGGGCGCAGCGGGTCGTGCATCACGGCCACGCACAGCTCGGGGATCGAGTCGGCGGGGAAAGGCGGCTCGCCGCTCACCAGCTCGTAGAGGATCGCTCCCAGCGACCAGATGTCCGATCGCGAATCGACGTCGCGCGCCGAACGCATCTGTTCGGGTGACATGTAGAGCGGTGACCCAATCATGGAAGCGGTCCGTGTAAGTACGATGTCGCTCGAGCGCGCCACGGATTTCGAAATTCCGAAATCGAGCACCTTGATCGAGCGGGTGCCGTCAGCGCCCCGAGCCAGGAACAGGTTGCCCGGCTTCAGATCGCGGTGCACGACCCCCATGGCGTGGGCCTCGGCGATCGCGTCGATGGCTTGCAGCAGATAGTGAGCTGCGAGCGAGATGGGGAGCGACCCATGCCGCGCGAGCTCTTCGCCGAGGTCGTTGCCCTCGAGCAGCTCCATGACCATGTACGGCGCCCCTGCGCCGACCACGCCGCTGTCGAACACCTTCACCGCGTGTTCGCTGTGGATCCGCGCTGCGGTGCGAGCCTCGCGTCGGAAGCGCTCGGCGCTCTCGGCGCAGACCTCTTTGTCGACGCTGAGAAACTTGATGGCGATCGGCTGGTCGAGTTCGAGGTGATAGCCCGCAGCGACCACACCCATCCCGCCCGACCCGATCACGGAGTCGACCCGGTACTTGTTGGCGATAACGTGGCCCAGTGGAACGGGCAAGTCCATGAGGAGTGGTACGAGTATGCACCGAGTAAGTTGTAAAACCAACGCTGAGGCTTGCTCAATCGCTTCGTTAGAATCACAGGCGATGAACACCCGCTCACGCTTCAGATTATTTTGACAGGCCAGACGTGAAGCTCGAGAGCGTGTTCCGCTCGCGGAGGAACGAAACTCGGTCGAATGCGCGGCCACACCCGAAGCACCCGCCCGGCGAGGTTAGTTCACCATTTGTGCGACCACTCGCTGGAGCCGTTGTCCGCGACGGGTTCATCCGGAACCGCCACGGAAGCGAGGCCGAAACACGCACGCTGGGGAGGCGAGCTTTCAGTCTCGATGGACGACGATCGCTCCCCCAACCACCAAAGCTGACGACCAGCCGATGCCATCGCTCGACCGCTAGCTCGCGCAGCTCGAGCAGGTAACTCGGGCATGCCGGGCGCTTGACGCCCGACTCGCCCGGCTCCGCCCCCCCGACCCGCGGATCGCCACCGCGACCCGCCCGACTCTCCCCGTGGCGGGCGGTAGTCTCGACCCACCATGGCCGTCGTGCAGACGACGCCCGCGAATCACGCGCCCATCGCCCGGTCAACTGTAACTTTCGTGGCACGGCGCACCTAGCACGCAGGTTCGTTCGACAAGTGATCGCACGCGCTCCACGCCAGCACCACTCGGGAGTGGTGGCGTGCGCTCGCGAAACAGCGCACTCGGCACTCGTGATTCGGACAGCATGATTCGATGAACCCGAGCGCACGTTGTTTGCGGCCGGAGCATGGCTTGACTTGCAGCGCAAGAGTGAACAATGCTCCGCCCACCGATGTTACGCCGCTATGTAAGTTGGGTCGTATCGCGCCCGAAATCCATAATCGCGATTGTTGCGCTGGTGACGGTGGTGCTCGCGTTCTTCGTCTCCAAGGTGCAGATCATGCTCGATCTGGATGCGCAGATCCCGCCGGGGCATCCGCTGGTCGTGGTCGGCAAGCGCATCGAAGCCGAGTTCGGCGGCAAGTACACGACCGTGGTCGGTGTGTACGTCGACAAGGGCAGCGTTTACGAGCCCAAGATCCTCGCGAAGATCAAGCGCATCAACGACGCCTTCGAAAAGCTTCCTGGGGTGAAGGCCGGCAGCGTGCTTTCCCTCATGTCTCAACGCATGAAGGACGTTCGCAGCACCGAAGAGGCGCTCGAGGTGCAGCCGCTCGCCACCGATGTCCCGAAGAGCCCCGCCGAAATCGAAGAGTTCAAGACGCGCGTCAAGCGCAACGACGTGATGACGAGCTTGCTCGTGAGCCCCGACGGCAAGTCGACGAGTATCATCATCGACTTCTCTGATTTCGAGAAGGCCGGCGGCGCGAAGAACCTCTGGCCCACGCTCGAGACCATCATCCAACCCGAGCGCGAGGCCGGCGTCGAGATCGTCAGTGCTGGTGCGCCTTCGGTGCTCCACTGGTTGCTCGTCTACACCCGCCGCGTGGCGCTGCTCTTCGCCGTCGCCTTGGCGATGATCGGCTACCTGCACTACCGAGCGTTCCGCACGCTGCAGGGTATGATCGTGCCGCTCGTCACCGCGCTGATGGGTGTGATCTGGGCTCTCGGCCTGATGGGCCTGATCAAGGCGCCGATGGACCCATGGAACATCATGACGCCCATCCTGCTGCTCGCGGTGGGCGCCGGTCACTCCGTGCAGATCTTGAAGCGCTTTTACGAAGAGTACGCGCGCGCGAAGGCCGAGCACCCGGAGCTCAGCTCGGTCGAGCACAACCGCATCGCCGTCGTCGAGGCTACGGTCAAGGTCGGCGCGGTGATGCTCGCCGCCGGCGCCATCGCCTCGCTCAGCTTCGGCTCACTCGTCGCTTTCGGTCTACCGTCGATCAAGAACTTCGGCCTGTGCACGGCCTTCGGCATCCTCGCTGCCCTCACGGTCGAGATGTCCTTCATCCCTGCCGTCCGCATGCTGATGTCTCCGCCGTCGGAGCGTCAGACCGAGCGTGAGCAGAAGAAAGAGTTCTTCGACCCCATCCTCGAAAAACTCGCCGAGGTCGTGCTGCACGCGAAAGAACGCCCGATCCTCTACGTCTCCCTGGCCGTGATCGCGATCGCTGGCATCGGCGCCACCCGCCTCCAAGTCGGCAACAGCCTCGGTGAGCAGTTCTTCGAAGCCAACGTTCCCGTGCACGGGTTCCGCATGGCCGACTCGCGCCTGGCAGGTACGCGCGTGATTCAGGTGCTGGTCGAAGGCAAACAAGAAGACGCGATCAAAGACCCCAAGGTCCTGGCCGCCATGGATCAACTGGCAAAGTTCATCCAGAAGCAGCGCATTCCCATCGGTAAAGTGGTCTCGATCGTCGACGTTCTGAAGCAAATGAACCGGGCCATCGACAATGATCCGAAGTCGGAAAGGATACCCGACACCCTCGAAGGCGCCGCGCAACTCTTGCTGCTGTACTCCATGTCGGGCGACGCGGAAGACCTGACGCGCCTGGTCGACTACAAGTTCAAGAACGCCGTCATCACCGCGTACGTCAAGACCGACGACTTCCGGATGATGCAAGAGATGACGGTTGCCACTCAGGCAGAGGCCGATCGCCTGTTTGCTGGAACCGTCGCCACCGGAAGACTCGGTGGCGGCGTGACCAACGCCATCGCCCTCAACGAGACGATGGTTCACGGCAAGACCTGGAACCTGATCCAGATCTCCGTGCTCGTGGTGGTCATCACCTCCATCCTGCTCCGCTCACTCGTGGGCGGCTTCTTGGTGCTGTTGCCGCTCGCCACCGCCGCCCTGATCAACCTGGGCCTGATGGGCGGCACGGGCATCATGCTCTCGATGGCCACCTCGGCCATCTCCGCCATGGCCGTCGGCATCGGCGCCGACTACGCCGTCTACTTCTTGTTCCGTGTGCGCGAAGAGTTCCATCGCTGCGGCGACCTGCGCCAAGCCACCTCGGCAGCCCTCGTCACCTCCGGCAAGGCCATCGCCTACGTGGCCAGCGCCGTCGCCGGCGGCTACCTGTGCCTCGCGCTCTCTTTCTTCAAGGTGCACGTGCTGCTCGGCGTGCTCGTGGCCCTCACCATGGTCACCAGCAGCGCCGCCACCGTCGCCTTCCTCCCCTCCGTCGTGCTGTTGGTGAAGCCCAAGTTCCTCACGCGGCGAAAAGAGCAAGCGGCTCCTGCGCACGCGCAAGCGGCTCCTGCGGCCAACTAGCTATCGTGCGGCTGGCGCGGCGCCACGGCGCAATGCTGGAGCAGGTAGTCGACGTGGATGTAGTCGCGCACCAGCGTGACCTTACCCGCCGCGATGCCGAGCTCGACGATCGCGTGCGGTAGCCAAGCCCCGTCGATCTGGCGGAAGTGGACGATGCGTTCGACGCCGTCCACCTCGGCGAGCTCGAGCTTCCAGGGCCACGAGAGCCTGCCGTAGTTGATGAAGTAACAGGCTTCTTTGAGCGAGCCCTCGCTCTTGTGCACGACCTCGAGCCGGGCGTCGTCGGCGATCAAGGTCTGCACTGCGTCCCAGTCGCGCCGATTGAAGGCAGCCAGGTACGCGTCGGCCACCACCCGCTGGGCGGGCTCGAACCGGCCGCGCTTCCTCGCGGGGGCGCGCTCGGACTCGGCGAGCTTCGTGCGGGCGCGGTGCAACGCGGCCTTGACCGCGCCGACGCTCGAACCGGTGATCTGCGCGGTTTCTTCCAAAGACCAATCGAGCACGTCGCGCAGCACGATGCACGCGCGCTCGCGCGGGGGCAGCTCGGTGGCGATGTGGGACAACGCGCGCTGCACACGCTCTCGATCCAGCGCCACGTCATCCATGTCCGTATCGAAGCTCTCCACGGACTCGACCTCGGCGTCGCCTTCGAACCCGGGGGTGCGCCGGCGCGTTCGCAACAGGTCGATGCATTTGTTGTGGGCGATCCTGAAGAGCCAAGCGCGAAACGCGGCAGCGTTCTCGAGTTCGTCGAGACGATAGAAGGCGGCGACCAGGGCTTCCTGGAGCACGTCCTCAGCATCACAGGGACTGCCGGTCATGCGGGTGCAGAACCGATGCAGCGCTGGGCGCAGCGGCACACACATCGCATCGAAGCGCTGTCGGGCGCCCGACACCGCGGCGACCAAGGCCGAACGGGTATCGCTCTCGTCGTATTCGGTTGTCATCAAAACTCGCTAAGACAGTAGACCTCAGCCGGTAGACGAGTCCCAGCGGCGACAGGATACGAAAAAAAATTCCGCGTATCCAAGCGTGCAGCTCCAGCGTCCCAGGGGCGAAAGGACGACAACCATGCTGACCTACTACAACCTCGAAACCTCCCCGAACTGCTTGAAGACCAAGATCCTGCTGCTCGAGCTCGATCTGCCCCACGAACAGCAGGATCTGGACCGCGCGGCGGTGCGGGGCGCCACGTATCGAGCGAAGTTTCCGACGGGTATGGCGCCAGCCATCGAAGACGGGGACGTTCGCATCTCCGAGTCCGGCGCCATCGCGCTCCACCTCGCCGGCAAGTGCGGCAAGCTCATGCCGAGCGAGCCCGCGGCGCTGGCGCTGGTGTACCAGGCGTTGCTGCTCGAAGCGGCTCTGTTAGCACCGACCGTGGGCGGGCAAGGGCTCTTCGGTGAGCTATGGCAGCCGGAAGCCGAGCGCAACGAGCGCCGCATCGCTGACCTCCGTCGCAAGGCGGTGTGGGTAGCTCAGGTGCTGGGTCAGGTGCTCGGCGAGCGCCAGCACTTCGCCGGAGCCTTCAGCATCGCCGATATCCAGCTTTACCCGGCGGTCGCCAAATCGCTCGAGGGCGGTGTTTTCGGGGATGCACCCAAGAACTTGGTCGACTGGCACGCGCGCATGACTGCGCGGAGCTCGGTTGCCGAGGCGCGCGAACACTACGTGCACTACCGAAGCGCGGGTGCGCAGACGGCACCCATGAGCGCAGCCGTCACCACCTGAGCGGAAGCTCATCTTGTCCCGATCGTAGCGGCAGATACCCTCGAGGCATGTGGGGCAAGACTTGGAGAGGACTCGGCGTCGCGCTGTTTGCCG
>Ga0315910_10002397_pt1 | contig 16481 bp, 15 predicted proteins | sample EdamamesoilMG_FD_204470 | JGI IMG/M metagenome (GOLD analysis project Ga0315910, IMG submission 204470) | Garden soil microbial communities collected in Santa Monica, California, United States - Edamame soil | ecosystem: Environmental > Terrestrial > Soil > Garden | place: USA: California... | reverse complement strand
GTCGACACCACATTTCCGGCAAATAAGACGGAGGTGTCGGTCTACACGATGGGTGCCCTGGGGCCCGGTGTGGCCCGCGTGAGCTTGGAGTTGCTCACCGGCGAATCTGAACCGGCCTAACCCGCTCTGAACCGGCCGAGCTTGCTCTCAACCGGACGAGCCTGCTCTGAACCGGACGAGAGCCGTGCATCAGCCCTCCACCCCTCCGTACATCGCTTCTGCGATCTCGTAGGCGGCGTTTTCGAGTTGGGCGTGGGCGTCTCGGATCGCATCGATGCTCGCGCCGCTGGCCAACATGCCGCGCAGCGCCTGGATGTCCTCCTGGACCTCCGCGGCGCGCGTCGGATCCAGCAGATCGCCGTAGGCATTGAGCGCTTCTTCGGTCGTGTAAATCAACGTCTCAGCCTGATTGCGGAGCTCAGCCAAGCTGCGCCGCATCTGATCGGCCTCTTTGAACTTGTCGCCCTGAGCCACCAAGTCATCCACCTGTTGCTGGCTGAGCCCTGAGGCGGGTGTGACCGTGACCGAATGAGAGCGATGCGTCCCCTGATCGACCGCTTCAATGGAGAGCAACCCCTCGGCGTTGATGCTGAACGTGACCTGGATCTTGGGAACGCCGCGGGGTGCAGGTGGAATGCCCGTGAGCTCGAACGACGCCAAGCTGCGATTGTCGGCGGCCATTTCGCGCTCGCCTTGCAGCACGTGGATGGGCACGAAGCTCTGGTTGTCCACGCTGGTGGTGAAGATTTCACTCTTCTGCGTCGGGATGGTGGTGTTGCGGGGAATGAGCTTGGTAAACACCCCGCCCCCCGTTTCCACACCGATGGACAGCGGGGTGACGTCGAGCAACAGCACTTCGTCAATTTCCCCACCCAGGGCTGCGCCTTGTAGTGCCGCGCCATACGCGACCACTTCGTCCGGGTTGACGGTCTTGGCCGGCGCGCGCTCAAAGAAATTGCGCACGGCTTCTTGCACGGCGGGCATGCGAGTCATACCGCCGACGAGCACGACCTCATCGACCTTTTTTATGTCGACACCCGCGTCCTTCAGGGTGTTCTTGCAGGCGACAATGGTGCGGGCGATGAGCGGACGCACCAGGATATCGAGCTCACTGCGCTTGAGCGAGCGCTCGAGGTGTACCGGTCCCTTGGGACCTGTGGCGATGAACGGGACGTTGATGTCCGTCTCCAGAGACGACGAAAGCTCGTGTTTGGCTCGTTCGGCGGCCTCACGGAGGCGCTGCAGGCTCATGCGATCTTCGCGCAAATCGATGTTGTGTGTGGCCTTGAATTCTTCAGCGAACTTGTCGATCACGAGGCGGTCAAAATCCTCACCACCTAGGTGGGTGTCGCCGCCGGTGGCTTTGACGTTGAACACTCCACCTGCAATCTCCAGCACCGAAACGTCAAAGGTGCCGCCGCCCAAGTCGTACACGACGATGGTGCCGCCTTTGGAATCAAGCCCATAGGCGAGCGCGGCCGCTGTGGGCTCGTTGATGATGCGTTTCACCTCCAGCCCGGCAATCTTCCCAGCGTCTTTGGTGGCCTGGCGTTGGGCATCGTCGAAGTACGCAGGAACGGTGATGATGGCCTCGGTCACCGGCTCGCCCAGGTAGGTCTCGGCGATTTCCTTCATGGCGACCAGGATGAAGCTGGACACCTCGGGCGGCGACATTTTCAGCCCGGCCTGCACACTGACCCAAGCGTCTTTCTTGTGGTCGGGCACGATGTCGTACGTGGCCACTTTCTTGTATTCCACGACTTCAGGCGCGTCGATCTTCTGCCCCATCAGACGTTTGACCGCGGAAATGGTGCGCGTGGGGTTGGTGGTCGCCTGGCGCTTGGCAACTTGGCCAACGAGGCGATCGCCACTGTCGGTGAATGCGACCACGCTGGGCGTGGTGCGAGCACCTTCTGAGTTGGGAATGACCACGATTTCTGGCTTCCCTCGCGCGTCGATGCCTTCGAGGACGCACACGCAGGAGTTGGTGGTCCCCAGGTCAATTCCAATGATCTTGCTCATGAGCGGGCTTTCGGATCGTCTCGGCGGATCGCGGTTTCTACCAGTTCAGTTGACCTGCGTCGACGCGCCCGGAGGAGCCTTGGCCACCACGACCAGGGCTGGGCGGAGCAGGCGCTCACCGTCCCGGTACCCCGGCTGGACCTCGGCGGCGATGCATCCCGGTTCAAACTCCGCGGTCTCTAGGTGTTGAATCGCCTCATGGATGCTGGGATCAAACGGGCGCCCGACGGACTCTATGCGCTCGATCCCGAGCCGTGACAGGGCATCACGGAACTGGCGCGCTACCAGATCAATCCCATCGAGCAAGCCCTTCACACCGGGAGCCTCGGCCACGTCACCCAGGTTGGCATGCACGGTGGCGCGCTCCAAGTTATCGAAGACAGGCAGCAGGTCGCGCAGCAACTGATCGCGCCCCTTCTTCTCTGCGTCTGAGACCTCGCGTCGCGTGCGCTTGCGGTAGTTGTCAAAATCGGCAGCAGTGCGCATCCACTTGTCCTTGAACTGGGCGGCGTCGTTCAAGGCCTGAGCCAGAGGATCGAGATCGACAGCGGTGTCGCCGTCGACTGCACCATCGCTCAAGTCATCGCCCAGTTGCGCGTTGCGTTCGGTTGCGGACTCCCCCGTCTCAGAGGAGGAAGTCACGTCAGAAGAAGAATGAGAAGGTTCGGTATTCACGGCCGTCGCAGTATAACCACCGTGCCCGGCCTGCCAACTGGCTGCGAACAGGACTTGGTGCTGGGCGGCAGAGCCCCGGTGGTGGGGTCACTGGTTCACGGCGCGGGGCAGGATAACAGCCGCACCGCGAGCCGGGTGCCAGCTGCGGCCTCGGCCAAGGGGACCGACGGCGGAGTTGGTGTTGGCGGTGTTGAGCCGTCGCGCAGCGGCGTGAACCAGGCGTCTACCGGCTGGTGGAGCAGCACCGCCTGGGTCGAGCGAGCCAAGAGCGACCAAACGGAAGGGCTGCCCGGATGTTCATAGTCGAGGCGCTCTTGCCACAGGCACGACTCAGGCAGCATCCGTGTGATGAGCAACGTTTGTCCGGGGAGCAAACGTTGCTCACCGGAATACACCGACTGACCGCTGGCCGTAACCAGGCTGACTTTGTGCGAGCCCGCCACCAGCTCATGGTGGTAGCCCAAGTTGGGCTGCTCGAAACGCGTGGCGCTGATCATCGCGTGGCGGCGGTCGTCCACCAGCAAGATCACTGGTCCCGGGCCCATGTTGACCACGTAGACGCTGGCCCGGGCCAGGCCGTGTAGCGCCAGCCACCATGCGCAGGAGAGCACGGCGGGCAAGGCGGGCGCGAGCCGCGACCAGAGGTTGCCCGTGAGTGCTCGCTGAGCTGGTCCGTGGGCGACCCCGTCGAGCTGCTCGAAGCCGAGCCGCACGAGCGCTTGGTTGAGCCACGGGCTCGTGCTCGAAAGCACATGCTGGTCGGGCTTTCCTGGACCCACGCGGAGGGCCACGAACGAGAGCCGCACGCTCGTCGCGCGGGAGCGCGCGTGGGCGAGCCGGCCGAGCCCCAGGGAGATCAACAAAAGGACGACAAACTGGAGAATGCGGCCGCGTTCTCCCCAGCCGAGCGTCAAAGCCGAGGCCACGCTCATGCTCAAAACCACTGCGCCCGTGATCCAGGCAAAGCTCAACGTCGCTTGGCGAGCTGCATGGGCTGCACACAGATCGCACAGGTGGACTTGCAGCGTGCGCGCAGCGTGCTGCGTGGGCACTAGGGCGGGAACACTGCCTGCGGCCCCGCACTGCGGGCACACCGGGGGCAGCAGACGCTCCTCGGGGATAAAAAACGCCGCGGCCTTGTGGTGGCGGTCGTGACGTGCGTCGGGCTCGCCCATGGAGGCTGACCTTCGGTCATCTTGGGGGAGCCTTCAAGGGCACACAGGCTGTGCGGTGAATTGGAGCGGAGTTAGGGCTGCGCGCAGGGCCCGGACTGCGAACCTTGCGGGCAGCGCCAGCGCTTGGCAGCCGGACTGTTCGGGAAACGCGCGACGTAGGAAGCCACGCGTTGCCCGGCCTCTTGAGTGCGCCCGAGGCGAACCAGCGCCTCAATCGCCAACGCTTGACGTTCAGGTTCCAGGGCGCCGCGCTCGGCAAACGGACTCTGTTGCACCTGTGTGAGCACCTGCTCGGGCGACTGAGCCAGCAGCTGACGGAGCGCCTTGAGTTCGCGCACTTCGTCGCTCAAACCACCAGGGGCTGGGGTGTTCTCAGCGAGGCTCCGTCTTGCGGAGCTGCGCGCTCCGCCGCCTCTCCGTGAGGAGCTCTCGTCGCTCAAGGCGGGCGGCAGGTCGTCCAAACCAAAGACAGGTGCTGCCTGCGAGGCGAGGTCAGGCGAGATGGCGTCGAGATCGAGCACCGCTGCGCTCGCGTCCAACGCGAGATCCGGCGTGACGGCTAAGGTGGAGGGCAGCGCCGGAGAGCCTGTGCTGGAGACAGCGTGAGACGGCGCGCTCGAATGAGACGACGCGGTTGAATTGGACAGCGCGGTTGAATTGGACAGCGCAGTTGAATGAGACGGAGCGGTCAACAGCGTGGTGGCCGTGATCAGGGTCGCGGCCACGCCCACGCCGCCCGCGCCCCAATAGCTGCCATGCCCAACGACCAGCGCCAGAGCTTTGAGCGACCATGCGGACGAGACCGTGGTCGACGCCACCGCCGTGGATGAAACCGCCGCAGTGGACGACGCCACCGCCGTGGATGAAACCGCCGCAGAGGACGACGCCGCCGCTGAAGATGAAGCAGCCGACGGCAACGCGGCAGGCGGCGGCAGCACCGCGGTCGGCGCACCAATAGAATGCGGCGCTGCGATAGACTGCGGCGCCGGAAAAGACTGCGGTTGAGCAAAAGACTGCGGCGCCGGAAAAGACTGCGGTTGAGCAAAAGACTGCGGCACTGCGCTCGACGGTCCAGCTGGGGGCAAACTGGAGATCGCATCAGGGACCAGTTGAGTGGGAAGATCGATCGCCGCGGTGAGGGACAAGAAGTTCACGAATCCCCAGGTCGTCTCGTAGTGCTCGGGTTGGCGAGCGACCGTGAGATCCTTGCGCAACTGGTCCGGCAGGTCCGATCCGTCGAGGAAACGTTTCGGGTCGTTCATGATTGAGCTCCTGCCGTCCGGGCGTCTGCCGCTCGGGTGTTCGTGAGGCTCTGATAGGCGCTGATGAACTTGCGCCGGGCGTGATGGAGCCGTGAATAGACGGTCCCCACGGGGACCTCCAAAGCTTGGGCGATGTCGTCGCAGCTCTGGTCTTGCAGCTCGAACAGTACGAACACAGCGCGATGTTCAGTATCGAGTTCCAAGAGAGCGCGCTCCACGCGTTCCAGACTGGAGCGGGCCTCCAGACGTGCCAGGTGATCCACGGGTTCGGCTGGCTCGATGCCCGAGTCCCGCGTGTGCTTGCGTCGGGTGGAGCGGCGGTGATTCTGAAACAGCCGCAGAGCGATGGCTGCAAGCCAGGTGGTGGGCTTGGCTGCGCCGGGCCGAAACCCGCCGTGGCGGTGAACCACCAGGAAGGTTTCTTGCACCAGGTCGTCGATATCGTGGGGCGCGCTGCCGAGCCGACGCAGGAACGTAGCCACGAACGGAGCGTGGCGAACGAACAGGTCGGCGGCGGGGATGAGATCAGCTGAGGGCACGTCTGGTTTCTCTATGGTCTATGGCTCAGCGGTCCTTCACGGAACGGAAGAAATATCTGAAAATCTTAGCCCTCGCCGGGATCAGAACCAATAGCGGGCGCCTGCCTGGAACTGGAGCGCCCACCGGGGTACCGCCACGTCCAAGGCGCTGGGTTCGTACGTCTGCTCAACCGTGAACACGGGGGGCTGGGGGGAGTAGTGGCCGCGCACCAGCCAATGCAGCGCCCAATGCGCATCCAGGGGGATGTGGCTTTCCATCTGTCCAATCAGCGTCCACCAGCCAGCATCGCCAGCAAGATCTTCATCGAATCCGCGCCCCTGCCCCTGTATCGCCCCGACCGAGGCGCCCAAACACAAGCCCAACACTTGGGGGAATAATGCGCAGCCCAGCGCCACACCGCTCCACGATTGGACCGCGACGTAGGCGCCCTCAGGCAAGTCGTGCTTCACGCGGCCCCAACCGAACAGCACCCCGGCCCGCAGCTCCGCCCCCCAGTTTCCAGGTCGCCCGAAGTGATGACCGAGCAGAAGTTCGAGCTGGGGCGTGAGGCGCGGCGAATACAACATGCCCACGCCCGCTCCTCCGGTCATCGTCCAAGGGCCAGGCTCCGCGGGTCCAGGTGACCGCGCGCGGCGGGGCGTCTCGGGCGGTGGTTCGTCCGGCGCGTCTGGGGGGGGCTCACTGGCCGTGGGCGCGGGCGGCTCCTCCGCCGGCAGGGTGGCTAAACTCTCGGTGACGAGCAGCGCGGCTGCCTCCACCACGGCTGGGCAGGTCTCTCCGACGATCAACAGGTCGCGCTGCCCCAACTCCTGATGGTCGCGGAGCAAGCGGATCTGCAAGCTGTTGCCCACGCGCTCGATGACGTGGACCGTCACATCACCAGGCGGCGGAGCCTGGTGAGCCTGGCTGAGCGCCTCGGCCAAACGAGCCGACGACAGGCAGCCATAGGCGTGCAAGACCAAAGTGGATTGCCATTCGCTCGTCAGCCCGTGATCCATGGGCGGGGCGGGCTCGACGGGCGGAGCAGGCTCGACGGGCGGGGCGGAGTGACCGGGGGCAGCGATAGCGTCCGCGTTTGGAGGGGCGCCGGGTGGCTCACCGGGTGGCGGCGCGGCCTCTTGGGCCCTCACCGCGTGCAAGGGTCCGCAGCTGCCCCAGAGACTGGCCACCACGAGATGCACGGTCCGCACCTGCCGACGCCTCGCTCGCCGGGTTTGCGATGGGCATCTGTCGAAAAAGTTGGAATTCAAATGTGTCCTTGAAGGGGGCGTGCGCCTAAGTACATGAAGTTGGTCATGAGAGGCGCTGTTTTTTTTAGTCTTCGAGCGGCGGGTGTAAAGCAATGTCTAACAGCCTTGTGGGCAGTCGCGTGAAGAGCTCCAGGCGGGGGTGGTCGGTGCGGGGTCTCGGCTTGTTCTTGATCTTGAGCCCGTTGAGTGCGGCCTCCCAGAGCTGTGGGGGCAAGATCCGCGTGGGGCGTGTCGACGGAGACTATGGTTCGGCGCAAGTGTATGGCGATGGCGATGGCGATCGCACGGGGGGTACGGGCGCCGCTCCTATCGCTTCGGGCGGTGCTTCGTTCGAAATCGATGGGACGGCAGGCAGCGCGGGTGCTCCGGAGTACGGCTACGGTGGCGTCGGGTTCGCGGACGGGACGGACTACAGCTTGGGCGTCGCTGCACAAGCCATCAGCTGGGACGCGGTGAGCGGTGAGGGCCCAAATTGCGAGATCCCGCCGATCTGTGTTTCCGACCCGCCCATGACGTGCATTGGTAACTGTCCGCCCATGATGATGTGGCGCAGCTTTGGATCTGGCGCACCGGTTACGGACTTGGTGGCCACGCTGGACCGTGGCGTGGCCTTGCGTACAGGCCCGACTGATTCTGCCCCAGCGTACTTGGATCCCGAGCTGCGGCAGTTTGACGCTGATGGTACGCAAGTGAACAAGTGGGGCTCGTCGTGGCTGGGAGAGCAGGGTGGTCTAGCGGTGTCCGGCTCAGGTGAGATGGCGGCTGCAACGGTGAACGCTGGCAAGACGCTCGAGCTGGCGAGCCTCGGTCGCCAGTTGGCGATCGATACCCGCATTCCTCAATTCGAGTATGATGACATTGTTGGGCTGCCTGAGGGTGGCTTCCTCGTGACGGGTGCCATGGGCGCGGGCTTCCTCCCCGGTGAGAACATCGCGCGGTCTGGACCAAAAACCTTGTGGTGGGGGGATGAGGCCAGCGGGGAGCGCGTCATTGCTCACCGGGCCGACATTGCGGGCCAGATGAGCAGAGCAGGCGATCGCGTGTTTTTGCAGGACCAAGCGCAAGATCCTGCCGTCCGCTCATGGACGGGCAACGGGTGGAGCGAACCCATTGCTATTCCGTTTGAGGCTACGGATGACCCGGATCGTTATCACACTGTGTTCGTCATCGAAGACGACCGGGGCAGTCCGCTGTTCATGACGTGTGAGGTCAGAAGGAATACAGACGAACGTTGTCGACTTTCCTTGGTGAACGTGGGCGAAGACAACCAGGTGCAAGCTGTGCACGCGGTGGGCGAGTTGCCGCTGCAACTTTCCCACGCCCTGAGCCACTCTCAACTTCATAACAAAGTGGTGGTCCAGGGCAAGGTGCTGCTCATGAACGGGGGAGCCTCATGCTATCAATCAGCCATTGCTCAATTGGATTTGGGCACAGCGGCCATGGACTGGGCCATCGTCAGCACGACGGATCAGTTCGTGATCACCAGCGATGCGAACTTGGTGATCGCTCGGACGATCGAGCGGACGGGCGAGTGCGAAGCGGCGTGGAAGGAGCACCGGTATCGCGTGCAATTGGCGTGGATCGGACTGTAGAGTCAAATCGCGGTGCGATTGAAGTAGCGCAGTGCCCGATTGAAAAATCGCAGTGCTGAGGGTCAGCTGCGCCGGTGGGTGGGGGCAGGATGCGGAGTCGTGCCGCGGAGGGGGCGCGCCTGCAGTCCGGGGCGGGGTGGTTGCAGTGCACCAGGCGCCGGAGAAAGGGGGGCGACAGGGCGCCGGCAAGCTGCGCGCCGACCGTGGCAGGCCCCCCACCCCCAACTCGACCCAGGGGCGCAGGAATTTCTGCAAATTTGTGCCCAAACTGGTATGTGGATCCGCCTCACTCAAGCGGCTACATTGTGCGGCATGAGTCATTTGGACGACGAGCTCCGTAGCGCTCTCTCGGAATCCGAAGCACGGACGGGATCCGAAGCGCAGTCTGGATCCGAAGCGCAGTCCGGCGTGGTGCAGGACGTCGCGCAAGACGGTGGGGCGCGGCGCTCGCAGACGGACAAGTCGCGAGGCAATCTTGGTCTGTTGCTCGGCGTGCTCGCCGCGGTCGCCGCCATCTTGACGCTGGTGTTCTCCAGCGTGGAAGAGGCGGCCATCTATTCGGTGACTACGGACAAGTTGCTCGCCAAAAAGACGGAGTTTTTGGGCAAGAACGTGCGGGTGGAGGGCGAGCTGGTGCCCGGAACCTTGACGCGCCGCGAGCAGCCCTGTGAGTACCGGTTCTGGATCCAAAAGAACAACCAGAAAGTCGCGGTGCGCTTTCCTCAGTGCGTCGTCCCCGACACATTCAAAGACGTGCCTGGTATGGCCGTGCAGGTGACGGCCGAGGGCAAGCTGAGCCCCGAAGGGCACTTTGACGCCACGCAAATCATGGCCAAATGCCCCTCGAAGTATGAAATGCAGCAGCGCTCCAAGAACGGCGAAGCCGCACCCCATGCAGTGATGGGGATCAACTAACAACCAGTAGTGAACGGGTCCGTGGGCGTGCTTTTGCTGGTCGCACCTGCGACGAGCTGGGCGACCGCGGCGAGGATAGAGCAACATGTGGGATAGATTTCTACGCGCCTGTCGGCGCGAGCCGGTGGACTGCACGCCGGTATGGTTCATGCGTCAGGCGGGCCGCTACATGCAGGAGTACCGCGACATTCGTCAGCACCACACGTTGCTCGAAATCTGTCGCCACGCAGAATTGTGCACCGAGGTGACCCTGCAGCCGGTGCGCGCCCACCACGTGGACGCAGCGATCTTGTTCGCCGACATCTTGTTGCCGCTCGAGCCGATGGGCGCGCCGTTTGAATTTGCCAAGGGCGAGGGTCCGGTGGTGCACAACCCGGTGCGCAGCGTGGCCGACGTGCAGCGGCTGCGTGTGTGCGACCCGGAAGAAGGCCTGGACTACGTGCTCAATGCTATCCGCATGATCCGGCGCGAGCTGGACGGTAAAACGCCCCTCATTGGCTTTGCTGGCGCGCCCTTTACACTCGCGAGCTATTTGATCGAAGGCGGAAAGTCCTCGCAATACGTGCGCACGAAGCAGTTCATGTTCAGCGAACCGGCTGCCTGGGACGAGTTGATGCACAAGTTGGCGGAGGTCACGCGGCGTTACTTGCGTGCGCAGATTGAAGCCGGCGCTCAGGCGGTGCAGCTGTTCGACTCCTGGGTGGGTTCGCTCTCTCCGCAGGACTATCAGGAGCGCGTGCTCCCGCACGTGACCTACATCCTCAAGGACGTCGAGAAGACGGGTGTGCCCGTCATCCACTTTGGCACCGGCACCTCCTCCCTGCTCGAGCTGCAAAAGTCTGCCGGGGGTACGGTGATGGGTGTGGACTATCGCTGCACACTCAGCGAGGCGCATCGACGCTTGGGCGATAGTGTGGCCTACCAAGGCAATTTGGAGCCGATGTTGCTCTTGGCGCCGTGGGACGTGCTCTCCGCGCGCGCGCTCGCTGTGATCGAGGAGGGCAAACAACTGCCCGGACACGTATTCAACTTGGGCCACGGCATCGTGCCGGAGGTCAACCCGGCGGTGGTGACGCGCTTGGTTGAGTTCATTCACGAAAAAAGTGCGCGCTAGCCAGCGGCTGCTCGCCATGCGGTCGATGAGTGCTAACGTATCGATCAAAATGCCCCCGCTGGCGTAGAGTCGACTGTGGGCGTGAGGTGAAGGTGAGAGATGATTGATCCGGTCGTGATCATCGGCGGCGGCATCAGCGGGCTGACCACCGCGTATCGCTTGGAACAAGCGGGTCGCCCGTACTTGCTCTTCGAGGCCGGCGCGCACTTTGGCGGCAACATCGTGACCATCGAGCGCGATGGCTACCTGTATGACGTCGGCCCCGACGCGTTTTTACGCGCAAAGACTGCGGGTGCCGCGCTGTGCCGCGAGCTGGGCCTCGGGGGTGAACTCATCACGCCCGAGGCCCACGGTCAGGCCGTGCACGTGGCCTACGACGGACGGCTGTACCCCATGCCCGCGGGTTTGACGTTGGGCGTGCCCAAGCGGCCCTGGCCGATCTTACAGACGCCGCTGCTGTCGCCGCTGGGCAAGTGTCGCGCCTTGATGGAGCCGTGGATCCCCGCGCGCAAGGGTCATCAAGAGGAGAGCATCGCGCAATTTCTCGCGCGCCGCCTGGGGCCGGAAATGGCTGAGCGCTTGGCGGCGCCCCTGCTTGCCGGTGTGTACGCGGGCGACGCTGAGCGGCTCAGCATGGACGCGGCGTTTGGACATTTGGTCGAGTTGGAGCGCAAACACGGCAGCTTGTTTGTGGGCTTGAACGAGGGCAAACACCCGCTGCGCGTGCTGTTTGAGCCAGTGCAGGCGGCGGCGAGTCCATTTTATTCGCTGCGCAAGGGGTTGGGTTCGCTCATCGCGGCCTTGGTCGAGCGGCTCTCGCTCGAGCGCGTGCACTTGGGTGAGCGCGTGACAGGCATCGAACGGCGTGGGGCAGCCAGGTACACGGTCCGCACCTCGAGTCGTGAAGTCATGGCCAGTGCAGTGGTGGTGGCGGGACCACCTTGGACCGCAGCCGGGCTGCTTGCCAGCTGTTTGCCCCAGGTGAGCTCCAGCCTTTCGCAGGTCCGCGGTTACTCCACGGCCACCGTGTATTTTGCGCTCAGCACCGCACTGATGGCGCAGGAGCCGACGGGTAGTGGCTTCATCGTTCCGCCGGGCGAGGGGCAGATTTTGGCCGCCTCGTACGTCAGCTGCAAATGGGCGGGGCGGGCGCCCGAGGGTAAGGCTCTCGTGCGCGCGTTCGTGGGCGGGGCGCGCACCGACATTGAGCCGTTGAGCAATGCACAGCTCAAACACTTGGCTCACCAAGAGCTCACGCGCTTGATGGGCCCGCTGGGGCCGCCGGAATTTTCAGTCGTGCATCGTTACGACAGAGGCAACCCGCAACCTGAATTGGGTCACGCGCAAAGACTGGAGGCGATTTTTGGCGGACTGAGCAGTACTCCGGGCCTCTATCTCATCGGCTCGGGCTACGGCGCGGTCGGTATTCCGGATTGCATCGCCATGGCCGACCAAGTGACGCGGCAGATTTTGGGCGCTGCGACGGTCTAGCGATCAGAAGCGCCTACTGATCGGATGGGCCTAGCGATCGCATCAGCGATCGGATGGGCCTAGCGATCGGAATGGAACCAGCCCTGCTTTTTGAAATAATACCCCAGCGCGACGCCCACCGACACCATAACGAGCCACACCAATGGGTAGCCGAGCTTTGAGCCCAACTCGGGCATGAACTCGAAGTTCATGCCGTAGATGCCGGTGATGAAGGACAGCGGGATGAAGATGGTGGTGATCACCGTGAGCACCTTCATCACTTCGTTGGTGCGATTGCTCATCACCGACAGATAAGTGTTCATCAGACCGATGACGGTTTCACGTTGGGTTTCCAGGACCTCTGACAACTGGATGGCATGGTCCAAGACGTCGCGAAAATACACGCGTGTGTCGTCTTTGATGTAAGTGGTGGGCTCACGCAAGATGGAGTTCAACATGTCCCGCATGGGCCACAGCGAGCGCCGCAGCGAAAGCAACAAGCTCTTGATGCGATGGATTTCCTCGGGGTGTCGCGAGCTGGGCGTCGTGAGCACCTCGTCTTCGAGGTCTTCGAGCGTTTCGCTGAGCAGCTCCATCACCGGAAAGTAACCGTCGATCACCGTGTCGACGAGCGCGTAGGCCAAGTAGTCGGCGCCTTGGCAGCGGATCTTGCCCGAGGCCATGCGCAGCCGTTGGCGCACGGGGTCAAAGACGTCGCCGTAGCGTTCCTGAAAGGTGATGACGAAATTGGCTCCAACGATGATGGCCACCTGTTCGACGTCGAAGTGTTGCTCGGGGTGATTGACAGGTTGTTGAGCTGCGCTGAGCACCGACGGCGTGGGGGGCATGGTGAAGCGCCGCGAGCCCGATGGACCAGTGTTGTTGATCCTGGCCATGCGCACGATGATCAGCTGGTGATGGTCGTACGCTTCGTTTTTGGGTCGTTGAGGTACGTTGACGACATCGGCGATGGCCAGCTGATGGATCTTGAAGATTTCGGCGAGCTCGAGCAGAACGTCCGCGTCTCCCAAGCCTTGCACGTCAATCCAACGCACAAGCTCCCCGGGACAGTCCTTGCGTAGCTCTGCCACGCTGTCGATGCGCGTCTCCTGCAGAAACTCGCCATCGTAGATGAACTGCGAGATGCGCGGCTTGGGCGACCCCACTTGCACTGCGAACATGCCCGGGCGCGCACCGGTCGGGGGCTTGTGTCGCTTGAAGGCAATCATGGCGCGCGCTTACGTTACGGCGCATTGCGCTTCGAAGAAAGTCAGGCGGCTTAGCGAAAGTCAGGCAGCTCAGCGAAAGTCACGCGGCACGGCAAAGTTGCGCGGCAAAGCGAAAATCCCGCGGCGCCTACGTCGCGCAACAACAGGCGCGCATGGACGAGAGGGCAGGGTTCCGGCGCATGGATTCGAACCATGATTCAAGGATTCAAAGTCCTTTGTCCTGCCATTAGACGACACCGGAGCAACATTGGGCGGGCCAGAAGAGGGTCACCCCCCGGCCCGAGGGGCGCCTATACGAGCACCACAGCGTCCGGTGCTCAAGTTCATAACTGCGATTTTTTGGTCAAATGGGTCGATTTGTTGGGCGAGCAGTCTGCCGCTGAGAGCCGTTCATTGCGGTCGGGGATTGAGCTCGTGGTTGACCTGTGGCGGCTGGGTTGGGCCCACCAACGGCTCCAGCACCAAGAACACGAGCGCTCCGATCAACAGGATGAGGGTTGCGGCCACGAGCAGCAGGATGATGGGGTCGCGATAGCGGGCGCGGCGTGCCGCAAAGTAGCGGCCGCGTGTGCGGATGCGGATGCGCTCCTGCACGCCGGGTAAGAAGTGGATCTTGGGCTCCGGCGGCGAGGCGAGCGCCTTTTGGAGCAGAGCCGCTACAGGATTGCTGACGCTCGGCTCGTCGCCGCGCTCACTCTCGGGCAATTGCTCGTCCGTCATGCGATGGGTCCCCCGAGATGCAGTTCGACCTGTGTCTTGAGCAGGCTACGAGCGCGGTGCAGACGGCTTTTGACCGTGCCCGCGGCAAGTCCGGTGATAGCGCCCACCTCCTCATAGCTCAAACATTCCACGTCGCGCAGCACCAAGATCTCCCTGAACTCGCTGTCCAGTTCAGCCAGGCAGCGCACCACGATCTGAGCTGCTTCGTTGCCCATCGCGTCGAGGTCGGGGCGACTGGTCTCGCCGGCGGTTACGCCTTGCGCCTCGTGGTGCTGGGCGGAGTGCTCATCGGCAAACAGGTCGCTGTGGCTGTGCTGTTTGCGCCGCGCCAGGTACTTGGTGCGGTTGCGCGTCAGGTTGATGGCGATGCGGTACACCCACGTGCTCAGTTTGGAGTCGCCGCGGAAGCTGTCGATGCTCTTGAACACTTGGACAAATACCTCTTGGGTCATGTCCTCTGCTTCCTCACGGTTGCCGAGCATGCGCCACACCAGGCGATAGACTTTTTGCTCGTGGGCAAGCACCAACTCGTTGAATGCTTTTTCCTCGCGACGTTTGAGTCGAGCGAGGAATCGAGCACTCGGTTGATCCAAATCGCCTTCACTCGACATCTCTTGTCACTGACACGATTCTGGTCTGAAAGTTCCGGGGCGGGTTGGAATCAGGTTGTGCCCGAGTGGGAGTTTGCTCAAGCGGCGGAGCTTGCTCGAGGTCCGGCCGCGCGATCCGGTGGAGCGCGGCGGTTACATCCGGCACTGCGGGGCTACATCCAGCGCGCCAAGACCGCGGTCACGTTATCTGGGCCGCCGTTGCTGTTGGCGCAATCGATGAGGCGGTGGGCGGCGGTGGTCAAGTCCGGCGAGGCCGAAATAATGGTGAGAATTTCCTCGTCGGAGACGGGACCGGCCAGGCCGTCCGAGCACAAAAGCACGATGTCTCCCGGTCGTGGTGCATCGAACCGCGTGTCGACTTTGACGGTCTCTTTCATGCCGAGCGCCCGCACGATCACGTTCTTGTGCGGGAAATTGTTGATCTCTTCCGGCGTCAGCTGCTTCATCTTGCGATAATCATTGAGCAAGGAGTGATCTTCGGTGAGCTGCTCCATCTTCCCGTCGCGCACACGGTAGACCCGGCTGTCGCCCACGTGTGCGGTGTACACACCCTCGCTGGTGACGAAAATGGCCACGATGGTCGTGCCCATGCCCTTCTGTTTGGGATTGTTCTTGGCGGCTTCAAAGATGCGCAGGTTGCTCAACTTGATGCCGGTAATGAGCCGGTTTTCTTCGTAGGCGCGATCGCGGTCCATCTTGTAGGGCCACGTGCGATCCGGATCGTCCGCCGTGGACGCAAAGAATTCCCGCATCGTGTCGATGGCGAGTTGCGACGCCACTTCACCTGACGCGTGACCACCCATGCCATCGGCGACGATGTACAACCCGTAGTCGCCCAAGAGCGCGAAGTTGTCTTCATTGTGGGCGCGCTTGCGTCCAACGTCTGTCTGTCCTGCTACTTCGATACGCAAGTTGGTTTCTCCGCGGCAGGGGGCGCCTGACGCACTCGTGATGGTCCCTTTCGTCCCGTGAACTTGTCAATGCTTTTGCGAAGAAACTGGAAATGGCGAGGCGGTTCGGGAGCAGGGGACAACAAAAAGCGGTCAGGTGTCCGGGTCGTTCCATGTAGGACGGCCTGCGACTTGGGTCCGGGGAACGCAGCGGGGGTGACAAATGGGGCGGGTCGGGGGTGGCCATGGACTCACCCCCGCGGGCTCACGGACGTTTGATGGTGCGCACACCTGTGGCGGAGGCCACGAGCACTACGTCCGCGCGGCCGCAGAAGAGGCCGGTCTCGACCACGCCGGGTACGCGTCGTAGCATTTGATCGAGTTGCATCGGGTTGCCAATGATGCCGGCGTTTAGATCGTAGATGAAATTTCCCGAATCAGTGCGGACCGGCTCGTCCTCAACTACGCGCAATTTGGGCTCACCCACCGCATAGAGAGCTTGGGCCGTGGCCCGATGCGCAAACACCAGGACCTCCACCGGGACGTGCCACTTTTCACCCAACCGCGCGCTCAGCTTGCTCTCATCTACGATGATGATGTTCTTGCGCGACCAGTGATTCACAATCTTCTCACGAGTGTGCGCGGCGCCGCCACCCTTGATCAAGTCCAATTGGGCGCTCACCTCGTCCGCTCCATCGACGGTCACATCGATGTCCCACGGACCGTCCGGCGCACAGATCGGGATGCCGAGACTTGCCGCGTGCTGGCGGCTCTGTTCACTGGTGGGCACGGCTTGCAACTTTTGACCGTTGGCAACGAGCTCCGCAATTCCTTCGATGAAGAAGCGGGCCGTGGTCCCCGTCCCCAAACCGATCACGCCTGCTTCAGGTACGTAGGAGAGCGCAGCGCGGGCGGCGGCTCGTTTGGCCTCATCCAGTGCATTCATGGCACGCGGCATAGCTCAGGCAGGCAAGCGAGCAAGGTACACTGGCCAATTGGCGTCCCCGGCGCCCCGC
>Ga0315910_10002396_pt1 | contig 16484 bp, 16 predicted proteins | sample EdamamesoilMG_FD_204470 | JGI IMG/M metagenome (GOLD analysis project Ga0315910, IMG submission 204470) | Garden soil microbial communities collected in Santa Monica, California, United States - Edamame soil | ecosystem: Environmental > Terrestrial > Soil > Garden | place: USA: California... | reverse complement strand
ACCGCGCGAAGTGTTCGAGTTGTTCCGCGCCGCCGATTTCTGCATTGTGAACAGCTTGCACGACGGCATGAATTTGGTTGCCAAAGAATTCATCGCGGCCCGCGACGACGAAGAAGGCGTATTGATTTTGAGCACGTTTGCCGGTGCTTCGCGTGAACTGCCCGAGGCGCTCCTCGTCAATCCATTCGATGTCGGCGAAACCGCGGCGGCGATGAAATCCGCAATGCATATGTCGCGCGACGAACGCCGCGAGCGCATGAAGCTGATGCGGCGCACGGTAAAAGAAAACAACGTCTATCGCTGGGCCGGCCGCATGTTGATGGATGCGGCGCAAATACGTCAGCGCCAGTCGCTGACCAAGGACAAGCGCGGACTACAACGCGTCTTCCCAACTACGACTTAGCCGCATGGCTGCGTGAATGATGCCTACCATGCTATAGGTTTGCGGATAGTTGCCCCACAGTTCGCCCGTGACGGGATCCAGATCTTCGGACAGAATGCCGAGATGATTGCATCGCGCAAGCATGTTATTGAATAGTTCGCGCGCTTCCTCTTTGCGCCCGATCGCCGCGAGCGCATTGATGTACCAAAATGTGCAGATGTTGAATGCATTTTCCGGTGCGCCAAAGTCATCGTGTGCGGCGTAACGAAACAGATATTTTCCGCGCCCCAGATGCTCGCCCAAATACTCCACGGTGGAAACAAATCTCGGATCGTCGGTCGCGATGAAATCCAGTTCGGCGAGCAGCAGCACACTGGCGTCGAACACGGGTGTATTCCATGCCTCAGTAAATGCGCCGAGATCGGCATTCCAAGTTGCCGCCAGAATTCGCTGCTGCATGTGGCCGGCGCGTTCGCGCCAGAAGCGCTCGCGCTCAATTAGATTCAGATGCTGCGCGATGCGCGCTAGACGATCCACGCCGGCCCAGCACATCACGCTGGAGAATGTATGCACACGCGCGCGGCCGCGATATTCCCAGATGCCCGCATCGGGTTGATCATATAACGCCCAGCAACGATCGCCGGCGGCTTCCAATTTCTCGAACGCCGAGACATCGGCTTGATTCGCCAGGCGCTGGTCGAAAAATGTTTGCGTCGACGCAAGAATCACCGCACCGTACACGTCGTACTGCACCTGTTCATAAGCTTGGTTGCCGACGCGCACCGGCCCCATGCCGCGATAGCCCGGCAGTCGCTCCAGAATACTCTCGGTAAGATTTGATTCGCCGCTGATGCCATACACCGGCTGCAGCGGAGCGCCGCGTGCTGCCGCGAATACATTATTGATGTATTGCAGATACCCTTCCATCGTGCGCGTGGCGCCAAGGCGATTGAGTGCGTGGATGGTGAAATAACTATCGCGCAACCAGCAAAAACGATAGTCCCAATTGCGACCACTGTTTGCGGCCTCCGGAATGGAGGTGGTTAGTGCCGCCAATACCGCACCGGTATCTTCGAAGCTGCAAAGCTTCAAGGTAATCGCCGCGCGAATGACCGCCGCTTGCCACTCGAAGGGAATGGCGAGCTCACGCGTCCAGTCGCGCCAGTAGCGTCGCGTTTCATCCAATAAGCGTTTGGCGAGCGTGCCGATATTTTCCGCCACCGTTTCATCCGCGCCCATGATGAAACAGACCGGTTCGCGCAAAACGACAGCCCGTTCCTCGAGCAAAGCATTCAGCGACATGTCCGTGCTAACGCGCCAGGTCATCGTTTGCGCTTCGAAGCGCAGGTGATTGCTACCGATGTATCGCACGGCCGCGCGTTCACCGTAGTTGTGCAGCGGCCGCAAGCGAGCTCGGATAACAGCCTGGCCGGCCAACGGTTCGACGATCCTAATCAGCATCACGGGCCGAAAATTTCGGCCGAACTGACGAAAGCGCGGGCAGAAATCCAAAATGCGTACGCGCGCACCGTCATTGTTGGTCAGGATGGTTTCGAGAATGGCGGTATTGCGCTCATAGCTCTGTTCGGTGCGCGTGCTGCCTTCCAGCTCGACGGAGAAAAAGCCGCTTTCCGCGCCCGGAGGATCGTTGCGCAATAGCGAACAAAATACCGGGTCGCCATCCAAGCGCGGCAAGCACGACCACACATAGCGGCCACTGCGATCGATGAGTGCGCTGACTTGGCAATTGCCGATCACGCCGAGTTCAAGCGAGCTCATGTCGTCTCCTTAACGCCGCACACCGGTGAGATGCAAGTTGAGGTTACGTTCGCGCAGCCAGGCGATAACGGCGGATACGCTCCCGAATCTGTAGCGCGCCACCGACGGTCGAGTACTGGCGCCGACGCGAATCGAATAGCCGTCTAGGGCATTCACCGCTTCAAAACCATCTTCATCGGTAATGTCGTCGCCAAAAAACACGGCTGTGCGCCCGGCAAACGGCGGTTCGGACATGAATGCTTCGATCGCGGTGCGCTTTGAGTAACCGCACGGCGTAAGCTCAATCACACATTTGCCCTCCCGCAATGCGAAACCCTCCTGCAGCGGCTCGGCCAGCGTTGTCATCACGCGCCGCACTACCGACTCGTACCTCGGTGCAAGACGAAAGTGCATGGCGATGGCGGTTCCCTTGTCTTCCAACAACAACCCCTCGTGCTTGCTTTGCAGTTCGATCAGCGCTTCGCGAGCGCCCACGAGTGCGTTTGTGTCGATCTCCGGTCTGAAGAAACGCCCTTGCGCATCACGTCGTTCCAAACCATGCTGACCGGCGGATGGAAACACGCACGGAGCGAACAATTGATCCAGCTCGCCGATGCAGCGGCCGCTAATGAGCGCCAGGGCGCCGTTTTCGCGCGCAGCCGCCAACTGCAAAGTATTTCGCAGCGCCGCGGGAACTTTCACGGCATCGGGCGTTGATGCAATCTCCAGCAGCGTACCGTCCACATCCAGGAATAAGGCGATATTGCGATCGGGAATGAAAGCGCCGCGCAGTGTCATGGTCAGACCTTAACGAATGTGCGCAGCCGGCTCAATGCGGCAAAGTTTGAAGTGTGCCGCGTCGAATGCTAGATAAGTTCTCGAACGCAACGGAAACAGCGATCCACATGACTTCCAATACCCCCACCGAGCAGTCCATGCATTCTCTCGACAGTATCGGCACACCAAAATTCCTGCGCCCGCTGGAAAAATTTCTGCACATCGAAGCCGCCAGCGGCGTGGTGTTGCTAATTGCAGTCACCGTAGCGCTGCTGTGGGCCAATTGGCCCGGCTCGCATTCGTATGAACACGTTTGGCATGCACCGCTGGGCGTGCACATCGGCGGGCTGACCGTTTCGCTGCCTCTGCATTTTTACATCAACGACGTACTGATGACGATTTTCTTTTTCGTGGTGGGATTGGAGATTCGCCGCGAGATTCACGAAGGTGCCCTGGCGAACATGCAGCTAGCCATGTTGCCGTTGGCGGCCGCATTGGGCGGTATCGTGTTACCCGCATGTCTGTATGTGATGTTGAATGTCGCTCCCGACGTGCGCCAGGGATGGGCGGTTCCGACCGCCACCGACATTGCCTTCGCGGTAGGCGTGTTGGCACTGCTCGGTAAACGCGTGCCGGCACAGCTGCGCATTCTGTTGCTCGCCGTCGCCATCATTGACGACATCGGTGCAATATTGGTGATCGCGTTCTTCTACTCAAGCGGTGTCAAGCTGAGCGGCTTATTAATCGCCGCAGCCGGTGTGGCGCTGGTGCGTGTCTTTAACTACATAGGCATTCGTACAGCCATTCCCTATCTCATTCCGGGTGCTGTCACCTGGATCGGCGTTTTGTACGCAGGCGTACATCCGACTATCGCAGGTGTACTCATGGGGTTAATGACGCCCGTAACCACCCCCGTCGACCGTGGTGCGCTGTTGAACACCGCGACAAGCGTCTTCGCTAAGTTGCGTGATCGGCTTGCGGGACACGAAACCGACTCGAAGAAAATCGTCAATCAGCTTCAACAACTGAAAGCCATGCAGCGCGAAATGGTCCCGCCGGTCGTGCGTGTGCAAGCTGCGCTGCATGCTTGGGTCGCATTTGGCGTGATGCCTATTTTTGCGCTGGCAAACGCCGGTGTTGTCGTAGATAGCAGCGCCATCTCGGCACTGACGACCAGCACCATTAACGCGGGAATTGTGCTCGGATTAGTGCTTGGCAAGCCGCTAGGCATTGTGGCGGCGAGTGCCGTTGCGGTTCGATTGCGCATTGCCACGCTCTCGGAAGGCATTACTTATCGTGGTTTGATCGTGATTGGATGCATGGGTGGCATCGGCTTTACGATGTCTATCTTTCTCGCACAGCTCGCCTTTGGCGATGAGCAGCTACTCGCTACCGCCAAGATCGCCGTATTGATTGCATCCGCTTTAGCTGCAGTGGTTGGTCTATTGCTGGGGAGAAAACTACTGAAGACTTACGGGTAAGAAAGACTCATTGACCCGCTCCCGGATCTTGAGACTGCAGACACTCCGAAAAGCCAGCATACGCAAATTCGAAATCCAAACGACTCAGAGATTGAGTGAACTCCGATCCGTCAACGGTTTGCACCACAATATCGATTTTACCGCCGCCGGCGAGCCGACCGAGAATATCCTCAGCTGACTTGCCAATCAGTATTTTTGATTTGTTGATGCCCGACGGCGCCATTTGAATGACCGTACCATCGACACGAAGCGCGGCAGAACGAGTCTGCAGCGGACCACCGACGATCAAAGCCAGATCGATCTTGCCGAACGGCAATGCAGTAGTGCCTTGTCGACGAAACTGCACAATGCCGTCATTGATCCACCCGTGAATCTTCGGTCTAGCGAGTCGATTGGTTAATAGACATAGGTTCGGCTCTCGATGGGAGCGCCACGACGCCAATGTCGTGGGAAGCGGTAGATTGGCGAGCAGCGAAAAATTGTCGTGTTGTAGCGGCAAACACGCCAAGCGCGCCGGATCGGCGGCGGTGTGCGCGCGAAAGCGATGTGCAATCGCTGATTGCTGCAATTTGGGTTGCTGGCCGCGTGATGCGCCGGTCGGGAGCAATATTTCCAACACATTGCCCTGCTCCCATTTGAGCGCTACCGAAACGTCCGCATCGACCAAGTCGATCGTCACTTGCGACGATTGCTCGCCGCTCTGACAATCCACTTGCACCGCCGCCTGCTCCAGCGCTCGGCTTTCCTTGCTACGAACATAGGTGGCTGTACAAGCGTCATCAGGCGACGAAACCGCTATAGATTCGCAGAACCGCCCGCGCTTGCGACTCATGGCAGCGACTTCCTGTTGCGCCAGGCATGTTTCCCCATGTGACTGAATACGTTTCAACGTCTCCGCCGCCATCGACGGCTGCTTAGTAACGTTGTCGGTCAGAAGCTTTTTGCCGGCTGTCGTTCGCATAAACGCCGTCAGTTCCTTCTTTTCGGCGTCAGAGAGCCAATCGGTGTCGGACGATACCTTGTCGCGAAGTTCAGATTCCTTTCTCGAGACAGTCTTCTTGCCAACTTTGGCTTGGTAGAACCGTATGGCGTCATGAACCTCGCTGGCGCTCAAGTTCGTTGCAATTGCGACGGCCACCAGATCCGTAATACTTGGATACTCGAACGAGTCGACGCACTGCGCTTGCCGTTCTGCGACCTTGCCGTTGGTTGCATTTTCCCGCATCGCGCTTTTTACTGAGTTCCTCAATGCCATGACGATAAGTTCGTCTTCACGCATTGCGCTTACGAGACGAACCGCATCGTCATAGGTGGGTTTGGCGGCCGCGGCTAACGGCGTGTACAGAAGAAACGCGCCGCACAGCCCAATGAGACCGATGATTCGCTGCGAACGCTTCGTGCCCATGTTCCGTCGTTCCTAGATTCTTCAACAATCAGTAGAGCGAGCACGTTGACATGCTGGGCGACCGCTATGCCCTGAAAAAGCCGACTGGCGCGATCTGGCAGTTTTACGCGTAACTTAGGTGCGTACGCTGACTAGCCGGCAACATGCAAGTTATTGCCAACCACTTTTACTTTGGAGCCGACGGTCAAGCCGTTTAATGTCTCGACGTCCACGCTGCGTGTCCCTCCGCCCTCCATTGCAACGGTCACGTGAAAATAGGTAGTGCCGTTAATGCGTTTTTCGATTTGATGGCCCGCAATGCCGCCGCCGATAGCACCGGTTGCCGTGGCCGCATCATTGCCGCGCCCGTCGCCGACTTGATGGCCGATGACCGCACCTGCCGCCGCACCGACGACAGCGCCGATACCGCTGGCGCTTCCTTTTTCTTTCACTTGGTCGATGCTGGCGATAGTGCCGCAATCGCTGCAGATTGCCGGCGCTGGCGGGGCTGCTCGCGCGGCTTCCTGAGTATTTGCACCAGCGCGAACATCGGAATCGGCTGGCATGTTGCACGCCGTGAGCGAGGCAACGATCGATAATCCGATGATGCTCTTTAAATACGTATGCGCAGGTATTTTCATAAGTACTCCGAAAAAATTAGAGTACTTACATACGACATCTATTCCATTGTTTCTGTACGGTAACGCACTGAGCCAAATACCGTAACAAGAAGTCGATTACGTGGCTTTCTTTACCGCCTCCTGCAAATGCTCGCGACACTCTTTAACCATACGGTCGATGAGTTCTTTACAGGTGGGAACGTCGTTAATCAAGCCGACGATTTGGCCTGCGGTTATCACGCCACCGTCACGATCGCCTTTTTCCAGCGCGATACGGCCTCGGCCGCCGGTCACTAGATGTTTGATGTCTTCGAACTTTGCGCCTTCGGGACGGTTTTCGATTTGCACAACTTCTTCCGAGACCGCGTTCTTGAGGACGCGCGCAGTGTTGTGGAGCTTGCGGAACATCAAGCGCGTATCGCGTTCGCTTGAATCAACCAGCATTTGTTTGATATTCGGATGAATCGGCGCTTCGACGGTCGCGCAGAAGCGTGTGCCCATGTTGACACCCTCGGCGCCCAGCGTGAGTGCCGCTGCCAGGCCGCGACCGTCGCCGATACCTCCGGATGCAACAATTGGAATTTTCAATTTGGCGGCCGCAGCGGGAATCAGTACCAACCCGCCAATATCGTCCTCACCCGGGTGGCCGGCGCACTCAAATCCATCGATAGATACGATATCCACACCGTTGCGCTCGGCCGAGAGCGCGTGTCGCACTGCGACGCACTTGTGAATGATCTTCACGCCGGCTGCTTTCGCCTTGGCAATGAACTCCTTAGGATTATTGCCGGCGGTTTCCAAAATCTTGATGCCGCTGTCGATAACCACGTCCAAATACTTCTCGTACGGGGGCGGGGTGATGGACGGCAAAATCGTCAGGTTCACGCCGAACGGTTTGCTGGTCATCGTGCGGCAGCGCGCGATTTCGTCTTGCAGCGCTTCCGGTGTCGGCTGCGTCAGCGCGGTGAGAATGCCGAGACCGCCGGCATTGGATACCGCCGCCGCAAGCTCCGCACGGCCGACCCACTGCATGCCGCCTTGAATGATGGGGTATTGAATGCCGAGCAATTCGGTAACACGAGTTTTCAACTTACTTCTCCCATCCCGATTTGGAACCGTGCGGCAGGTTATGCATCACCGCTTGAATACGGACGATATTGCCGCCGTCCACTTTAAACAGCTCCGTGAGCAACAGCATGCGGGGCTTGCGCAGCGTCGTCTGCAACTGCCCGTCTGGGCCGGCCGTCTGTGCGGCGGGCACCGGATCACCGCCTGGTATATCGAACACTATATTGCAGGCGACGACGCCGGTAGATTCGTCGCCGATAAAACAGCGACGGTCTCTCACGGCCTTGATGTAATTGATCGAGTCGGCGCTCTTGGCACAATTACCTGATGACGGCGTGCGAAAGGTAGTCTTCACGCCATTCTCAAAACGTTCGCAGTCCGCAACCGCGGGAATGTTTTTGCTGGTGTTTTGCTCGATGCCGTCGAAGTACAAATTGGCGATTTCGACCATGCGTTTGCGCGGCACGCGAGTGTCATCGGAGACCTTCGCGGCGAACAATGGATCGATTTTCATTGTTTGCGGCGAAAACAACGGATGGCTGCCTTGTCGCGCTACGACATTTTCGATTTCGGTGATGCGTTGCTTCACGACCTTGAGCCGCGTGGCAATTATTGCCGGCGACCCACCCTCGTCCACAACAGCCAAGACCAAAGCGTTGCCGGTGCCGGCGTCGGTATAGAATTCACGAAACTCGCCCACGCCGCTCGCGGCCTTCCAAAGTCCCTCGGTCAATTTCAATTTCATGCCGTTCTCGGTGAACTTCACGTTCTTCTCCAACGGCAATTGCGTTGCATTGCGCTTGGCAAGTGCAACCAAATACTGATCGGCAATATCACGCAGACAAGCGGTGTCGCACGACTTGGTTTGCGCGTTGGCAATTGTGGAAAGCGCGATCATCGCGAATGCCACCACCCATTTCTTACTTGTAGGTCTGAACATTGATTTCCCCTGCATAGCTACACGAGTCATCGCGGAATTCTAGCGAAGTAGCAGTTGATTCATCGCCGAAATGCTTGCTTCCTTACAGCGAAACGACGCTGCGAAACTTCTGCGTGCGGTCGATTGCCGCTGCAGTCGGCGCCAAGTACAGTGCGTGCACTTGAGTGTATCCAGTCCAGAGAGGATTTATGCCGATGAATGTCCGCGCGGCCGTATTGCACGGCCCCAATCAGCCGTTCGCGATCGAAACCGTGCAGCTCGAAGGGCCGGGCGAAGGCGAGGTGCTGGTGCAAGTGAAGGCCACCGGTCTCTGTCACTCCGACTTGAATATTTACGAAGGCAAGGCGCCCTGGGCTTTTCCGACCATCCTAGGCCATGAAGCGGCCGGCGTGATTGTCGACTGCGGACCGGGTGTCGGAGATTTCAAGAAAGGGGATCATGTCATTCCTTTCTTGATTCCGAATTGCGGTAAGTGCAATTACTGCGCCTCCAACAAAACCAATCTCTGTCAGGAAGCATTCACACGCCTTCGCCCGGGCAAGAGCCACTTTTCCGTTGATGGCAAACCGGTAACCCAATTGTGGGGCCTCGGCACTTTCGCCGAGTACACGGTATTGCCGGTGGATACGATTGCCAAAGTGCGGGACGACGCGCCCTTCGATCGCATTTGTTACATCGGCTGTGGTGCGACCACCGGTTTGGGTTCGGCGTTGTTTGCAGCCAAGGTGGAAGTGGGTAGCTCGGTCGTCGTCTTTGGTTTGGGTGGCATCGGCCTAAACGTGATTCAAGGCGCAAAACTCGCCGGCGCGAAGACGATCATCGGTATCGACACCAACGATGCAAAGGAGGGAATTGCGCGCGAAATGGGCGCGACGCATTTCGTGAATCCAAAAACGGTCGAGAAGATCGTACCGCAGTTGATGAAAATGACCGGCGGCGGAGCGGATTACAGCTTTGAATGCATCGGCAATCCAGCCGTCATGCGTACGGCGCTTGAATGTACGAATATGGCCTGGGGCGTCGCGTACATCATTGGCGTTGCGGCACACGGCGCCGAGATCACAACCTATCCAGGCAACTTATTCATGGGCCGCAGATGGACCGGTGCATATATGGGCGGTGCACGCGTGAGCCGCCTACCCGAAGTGGTGGATTGGTACATGGACGGCAAAATCAATCTCGACAAGCTGATCACGCATCGCATGCCATTGGAGCAAATCAACGAGGGTTTCGACTTAATGAAGCGCGGTGAGTCCATCCGGACGGTAATTACGTTTTAGTTCTGCGCTCGGACTGCTTGCCCTTTCACCCTACACGACCTAAGCGATACCGGCCGTCTTGACCGGTATTGCGCGGCCGTTCGCCGGTGCGCGATAGGCGCAGAGCTGCCAATCCGGCATAGTCCTGGCCTATTGGGTCGGGACGGACATTATGAGATCGAGCAAATACATTGCGCGGGTATTACTGGCTTCGCTGCTTACGTTGCTTGCAGGGTGCGAGCGCGGCGATCCATTGCGTATCGAATCGAGCGACTTGGGGGAGTTCACGGCCATCAACTTTCACGGTGCGGGTGAAGTCAATATCAGGGTAGGAGCACCGTCTTCCCTGCAGGTAGAAGGTGGTTCAGAAGTCGTCAAAGATCTTAGAAGTTACGTCAAAGACGGCGTCTTGTTTATCCGGCCCAACGATTCGCGGTGGAATTGGTTCGAGGGGTCGCACAAGCTGGTATTGACCATCACAATGCCGGAATTGAAGGAGCTCGAAGCCAATGGTGCCGGGAGCATTCAGATCACCGGACTAACCGGCGGCGAGCACAAGCTTCTGGTTGCGGGCGCATTCAACATCGAAGCGCAGGGGTCGGTCGAACGGTTGCAAATCATATTGGAGGGCGCCGGCAACGTGAACTACCGCGACGTGATAGCGCAAGAAGCCAAAGTCGAATTGCGCGGGGCGGGTAACGTGGAGGTTCGTCCTGTGCAGCTGCTGGACGCTGCAGTACACGGTGTAGGCGCGGTGCAATACGTGGGGGAGCCGCAAAAAGTTGCGTCGGCCATTCATGGCCTTGGCGCAATCAAGCCTCGTAAGAATTGAACATGTAAGCACTTTGCTGAGTCTGCGTTACGCACCTTGAGAGATGCGGAACGCGCGGGCAGACTGACCGGCGTTTCTGGCTTCATGACCAAGGAGGTCGGCATGCCCACTGCTTCATCCTCATTTTTTCACTGCCGCTTATGCGGACATACCCAGTACTCGCCGGTGCGAACCCGATCGCCCAGCGGCGCGTGGGAACACACCGGGCAGTGGAAATGCATGGGCTGTTCGGTGATGTTTGTCGATCCCAAAGCTTTTTCGACGCAGCAGGCACCGTCCGACGCCGACGCGGAAGCCGACTCCCTGCGCTCGGCGGCCGGCGTGTAGGTCAGCAAGTGGCCAATTTTACCGGTCGTGATTCGATTGGAATCGGTAAGCACAAGCTGAGACATAGGTCCAAGCCGCCCGTATTGCGAAGCCCTAAAGTGCCAGCCTTCACCCACCTGCTAGGAGCGTGGATATTGTGACGCACGTCAGGAAACGCACTGCTCTACCTAACATTATGCCGGCAACCGTCAATATTCGGCGGAGCTACGCCGACTGTCGTTACGGCCAATTGCATACCGCTACCGCCTATCCGTCCGGCGGCGGGTTTGATGAAAAAAACCCATTGGTTTGTTTACACCCCGCGGGTGGCTCTTCGCGCGCTTTCGCGGCGCTGTTACCTGAGCTGGGTCGCGATCGCAGCGTTTATGCCATCGACTTGCCAGGTCATGGCTTGTCGGACGCGCCAGCCGGAAATCCTTCGATTGCGGATTACGCCGGCGCGGTCAGCGACTTCGCCAGCGGGCTGCGTTTGCGGGCTTTTGATATCTTCGGCGTGGAAGCAAGTGCGCTCATCGCCGCCGAAGTAGCTATTGCTCGCGGCCAGCAAGTGCGGCGCGCAATGTTCGCGTCGATTCCATATGGTCAGCAGGTTAAGAGTCCCGCTCGTAACGAAAGCGCGCTGATCGATGACGACGGCTCGCACGTGAGCGAAGAATGGTCGCGATTATTGAAATCGCGCGGACCCAAAGTTTCGATAGCCGCGTTACAGGCGGTGTTCTCTGATCGCCTGCGAGCCGGAGCATTTGAATTTTCACTGCGCTCTTCGATGCAGGAATTTGCCGGGGCACAGCGTTTACCGTTGGTGCGCCAGCCGTCACTAATTATCTGCCCGGCCGACGAGTTGCGTGAACAAACCTTGCGTGCCAAGGCCTGTTTTTCCCATGGAACGCTGGTCGAGTTAAGCGATGTCGGCGCCAATCTACTGGCCGCCGCACCGCTGAAAGTGGCGCAGATCGCGCGCGACTTTTTGGATCGCTAACCACTCGTTGCGATCAACTGCCCGTTTGCGGGCAGTTGATCCGTATTCAATAGCTGCTGCGCTGCCAACTCCACGCGCACGCCAAACCCACCGCTCCAGCCGATATCAGCCACTGCAAGGCCGAGCTAAGCACAGTTGACCAGGTCGTAGTGCGCGTGGATGCGATTTGAATAAGTGTTGGGATACACATGACACCCCACACTACCAGCGCGAATGCCATGCCGCGTTGCCACCAAGGAACGGCAACAATGGCAGTGAAACCCCAACTCAGCCAAAACATCAAACCCATGCCGATGCCGGCCGCCAAGTGCAACAGCAACGTGAATAGCTGCTCTTGCGCCGACGGATAACTAGTCGCGCCGCGCAAACGAGCGGCGATCAGCAAAATCATGCTGTTGAGCGCGTTTGCAGCGATGGCTGCGATACCACCGGCATTGAGTAGAGCGGAGAGTTCCATGAATGCGGATACGGGTGAGAAAAGACGTTGAAGATTACCGCATTCTTGTGTCCAAGCCGGCGCAATGCGACGTATTTTCGATTGGATCGACGCTGATCTTATGCAGCGACTTACAAGTACTTGGGTAACACGCGCAGCAGCCTTTCCACATCGTCGTGCGAGTTATAGATGTGCAAGCTTAAACGTACGGCCGCAAACCCATCTGCGGGATGTTCAACTGCACCCACAACAATCCGTTCATTGCGTGTTAATCGCTCCGCCACTTCACGCGCTTTGCCATGCCGCGGCCGAAACGACAACATACCCGCCCACATTCCCGGCGCCGCGGGCGTCAGCAATTCGATCTCCGACATCGGTTGCATACGCAGACGAGCATAAATTGCCAACTCCCGGATACGGGCTTCAATGCGATCGCTGCCCAACATCGAGTGAAAATCGAGAGCCGCTTCCAACGCTTTCAACCTTGGCCCAAAGTGCCGCGCGTTCCATCCGAACTTGCGCCAAGCAGCCGGCCAGCGATCTCGTTGTTCTTCGTCGTCGCCGGCAGCTTGACCGTAGCGATTGAGTGTTTGCCAGCCTAACGGCGCATTAACGGTCAGGGGCCAAAGGTTGTCGATGTGTTCGCGACGTGCAAATAGAAATCCCATTCCATAGGGTGCGTTCAACCATTTGTGCAAACTGCCGGCGTAGAAGTCGCAACCAAGCGCTCGCAGATTCACGTCGATTTGGCCGCAGGCTTGTGCGCCGTCAACGACCGAATAGATGCCGCGCTGCTTGGCGAACGCGGCGATCTCCGTCACCGGCAGCACGGCACCATCGGTATGCTGCACGTGACTCACAGCGATAACGCGGGTGCGGTCGGTTACCTGCGATGCAATCAGTCCTAAGGGCTGCGAATGATCCGCGAGCGGCGTGGGCAGAGCGACTTGTTTGACGACGATGCCGCGTCGCCCCGCCTGTAAGAGCCAGGGATAAAGCGCGCTGCCATGCGCCTGCTTGGTGGCTATCACCTCATCGCCAGGCTGAAGTGCAATGCCGTTAGCAAAGATATTGAGTGCCTCGGTGGCGCCCTGCGTCAGTACGATTTCATTCGCGTCGCAGCCGGCCAAAATGCCGAGACGCTGCGCGAGCGAGGTAATAGCGGTGGGGGAAAAATTCAGCCGCCTATAGGTTTCCACGTCGTTATTAAAGGCTTCATGCTGGCGAAACTCTGCCACCATCGCTGTACGTAGCCCAGGGCCGAGCGTCGCAGTATCCAGATAGGTTAGATCGGATTCGAGCACCTGTTGTGCGCGTACCCACCCCCACAGTTCACGAGTGGAGACCGGCAGTTCGGCCGCCGGCGTTAGCGACGGTAGAAGTGCAGCGGCGGCACCCGCCAGCAAGTCGCGGCGTGAAAGGCCTGTGCCCGAAAGCGGCTCTACTGTATCGGTCGGCAGCGACGGTAACTGTGTCATCGAAATGTATCGTAAAAATCCCACCGCGAGCATAGCGTACGAAATGGCTGCGGGCAGCCCTCGATTCCTGCTACCGTTGCACAGTCGTTAACTTCCAAATTAGCTATGACCGCTTCCTATCTCGAACGCGTGCTAAAAGCCCGCGTCTACGATGTTGCCATCGAAACGCCCCTGGACGAGGCACCCCGTTTAAGCCGCCGTCTAGGCAACACCGTGCTGATGAAACGCGAAGACATGCAGCCCGTGTTTTCGTTCAAGCTGCGCGGTGCCTACAACAAGATCGTTCACCTCTCGGATACCGTGGCGCAACGTGGCGTCATTTGTGCATCGGCCGGCAATCATGCGCAAGGTGTGGCACTGGCGGCGCGTCGACGCGGCATTAAAGCGGTCATTGTCATGCCCAAAACCACGCCCAGCATCAAGGTGCAGGCAGTGCTCGATTTAGGGGGCGAGGTGGTCTTGCATGGCGACGATTTTGATCAGGCTTATGAGCACGCGCTAAAAGTAATGCAGGAGCATTCGCTCACGTTCATTCATCCCTTCGACGATCCGGACGTTATTGCCGGTCAAGGTACCGTGGGAATGGAAATCTTGCGGCAGCGCGCGGGCGAGCAGATCGACGCCATTTTTATCGCCGTCGGGGGCGGTGGGCTGATTGCCGGCGTAGGCGCGTACGTAAAGGCGCTCTATCCCAAGATTCGGATTATCGGCGTCGAGCCCGAAGATGCCGATGCAATGTATCAATCATTGAAGGCCAAAAAACGCATCTCGCTGGAACGCGTGGGCATGTTCGCGGATGGCGTTGCAGTCCGTCGCGTGGGTGAAGAGCCATTCAATATCTGTCAAAAAGTCTGCGATGAAGTGATCTTGGTTAATACCGACGAGATGTGCGCGGCTATTCAAGATATTTTTGAGGATACCCGCTCGATCGTCGAGCCGGCCGGCGCTTTGTCGGTCGCAGGCATAAAAAAATATGTGGCGCGTGAGAATGGAGCCGTACAGGGAAAAACCTTCGTTGCCATCAATTGCGGCGCAAATATGAACTTTGATCGGCTGCGTCACGTCGCGGAGCGTGCTGATTTGGGCGGGCAAAGGGAGGCGCTATTCGCCGTCGAAATCCCGGAGGAGAAGGGTAGCTTCCTGAGGTTCTGCCAAGCGCTGGGGCAGCGCAGCGTTACGGAGTTTAACTATCGCTACGCCAGCAATGTCGCCGCGCGCGTCTTCGTGGGTGTCGGGTTGAATGAGGGCCGCAAGGAACGCGATGCGGTTTTGAAATCGCTGCAAGCCGCCGGTTTCGGCGTTGTCGACATGACCGATAACGAAATGGCGAAGTTACACGTGCGCTTCATGGTAGGCGGACGCGCACCCGGCTTGTCGAACGAGCGCTTACTGCGTTTTGAATTTCCCGAACGTCCGGGCGCGCTGCTCAAGTTCCTGCAGGCTATCGGCAGCAATTGGAATATCAGCTTGTTTCACTACCGCAATCACGGCTCCGACTACGGCCGAGTGCTGACCGGAGTGCAAGTGCCGCCAGCGGAAAGCGACGACTTTTTGCTCCACCTGAATGAATTAAAATATACCTACAGCGACGAGACGAACAATCCGGCTTACAAGATGTTTTTGGGAGCATAGGACCGGGTTACGGGCGCTGGTCAGATTAAAGCCGGCTGTATCCTGTCCGAATTGGAGCAGAGCCCGACGCCCAGCGTCCAGAGCGTGCTCCAAAAGAAAAACCCCTGCGGTGATTCACCGCAGGGGTTTTTTATCTTCCCGAGAAATTCGTCAGTCTTATTCTAGGCACACTACCAACTGCGCCGAGTGACTGCGCCAGTTGATCGGAATTACGAACGAACGCGTGTTATCCGGCGTTTGGACTTTCTCGGGATCGCCGGCCACGACTTGCGGCACGGAGATCATGAAGTCCTTGCCGAAATCGCGGCGTGCGTTACCGGAAATGGTGTTAGCTACTTCGCCCACCAAGTCGCACATGTTTTCTTGCGTCAACTCGGTTTCACCCATGCGCATCAACATGACGGTGAGCATCGGTCGAGAGGCAGTGAAGTACACGATACCGCGGCGTTTACCCGCGATGCTGATTAGGCCCGTGAACTCTTGTACCGTCGGCTTGCCTTCGTTTACCAAATAAGGCGAACCTACCGAAGCCGGTTGATTGGCGGCGGTCTCGAAGTAATGCGTCGTCCCTTCGACAAACGTCTCCAGTTCAACCTTCGTCATCATGTTTGAGCACCCCGCAACAATTCTTCCAGCGCGTCCGTTAGCTGTTTGTCGGTAAAGGGTTTGCACAAGAAGCCGTTAGCGCCTCGCTTCAGAGCTTCGATGGCGGTGGCTTTGTCGGACAGCGCGGAGATGATCAAGATTAGCACGTCGGGTTTGATGCCCACGAGCTTTTCCACGCATTCGATGCCGTCCATTTCAGGCATGGTGATGTCCATCGTCACGACGTCGGCTGGTTCCTTACGGAACGCCTCCACGGCGAGACGTCCGTTTGACGCAGTGGAAATGACCTGCAAGCGGTCGATTTTCAGTTCGCGTTCGATTTTGCGGCGAATGATATTCGAATCGTCGCAAATCATGAGCTTGAGCTTGCGGGTTGCAAGCGGCTCGGCTTGGGCTGCTGCTGCCATTGTTTTGCCTCGTTGCTGAAACTTATGCCGCTGCCGCGTGCGATTGCGCGGGCAGCCAGATCTTGAATTTCGCGAATCGTCCGCCGGCGGACGCCAATCCCACACGGCCGCCCAAATC
>Ga0315910_10002395_pt1 | contig 16488 bp, 13 predicted proteins | sample EdamamesoilMG_FD_204470 | JGI IMG/M metagenome (GOLD analysis project Ga0315910, IMG submission 204470) | Garden soil microbial communities collected in Santa Monica, California, United States - Edamame soil | ecosystem: Environmental > Terrestrial > Soil > Garden | place: USA: California... | reverse complement strand
CGTCTTCCTGGCAAGGCGCCGCGACGCCGCGTGTTCGCTGCAACACTCGAAGGAGCGGCAACGCGGCCAGGGAGGCGCAGGCGGGTCGAGTTATGCAGCGTACTTCTGAGACAGGACACTAGCGCTGCGCGCTTTCCTGGACGGCCGGAAAACGTACCGTACGCGGATGCAGAACAGCCCTGCCGAGCCCGTCGACGCCGCGAGCCGGCCCACGTTGCCGGCGTGGACGCCACTGGCGCTTGCGCTGCTGCTGCTGGGCTTCACCGCCTGGCTCGGCGCCTGCATGAGCGGCAGCGAGCGCGAGAACGTCGCCGACGACGCGTACATCACCTTCCACTACGCGCGCAACCTGGGCGCGGGCCACGGCCTGCGCTTCAATCCCGGCGACGCGGCGCCGACACCGGGCTGCTCGACCGAGCTCCACCTTTTCGCCTCCGCGGCCGCGATCGCGGCGGGCTTCGACCCGCTGGTCGCGACGCGCGTGCTTTCGCTGTTGTCGATCCTGGGCATCGGCGTGCTGCTGGGGCTTTGCGCCGCGCGGGTCAGCGGCGCGAGCCTGGGCCACGGCCTGCTGGTCGGAGCAGCCGCGGCCTGGCTCCTGCTGTTGCTGCCGGAGACGGTCCTGCACTTGAGCTCGGGCATGGAGACCCTGCTGTTCAGCCTGCTGCATGCCTGCGTGCTCGCCTGGGTCGCGGGGGCCTGCGCGCAGGCGCGCGCGCCGGGCGTGCTGCGTCTGGCCCTGGGCGCGCTGGCCTTCGCAGGCCTGGTCGCCTGCAGGCCCGAGGGTTGGATCCTGGCCGTGCTCTACGCCTTGGCGCTCGTGGTCGCGCGCGTTCCGCGCGCAGGCCTGTCCGCCTCGCTGCGCGATTGCCGCGCCACCCTGATCCTCGTTGCTTGCGTGCTCGCGGTCTACTTCGGCTGGCGCTGGTCGGTCTTCGGCTCGCTCCTGGCCAATCCCTATTACGTCAAGTCGTCGAACGCGATCTTCGGCAGCGCCGGAGCCTGGCTTCCGGGCCTCGCGGACACGCTGCGTTTCGTGCTGCTGCGCGCGCTGCCCGCGCTGTTCCTGGTGGCGACGCTGGCGCAGGTCCTGAAACTGGAGGCGCGCATCTGGGTGCCGGCGGCCGCGCTGCTCGCGCCTTCGCTGTGCGTGCTGCTGCTGTACACGCGCGTGATCCACGAGATGAGCGGCGGATTCCGCTACGAGTACCCGATGCTCGTGCCCACGCTTGCCGCGGCGGTCGCCGGGGTCGTCGCGCTCTCGCTGCGCTCGCGCCGCGTCTTCGGCAGTGTGCTGGCAACGGCCGTGGTCGTGGTGCCGGCGCTCGCCGCCCCGGTGCGGCCGCGGGTGTGGGACTACGCGCAACACGCGCGCAGCGCCGCCCTGGGCTGGCTCAACCCGCGGCCGCCGGACAATGCCATGGCGCGCGCGGGCCTGGACCTGGCGCAGACCGGTCTTGCGGGCAAGGGCACGCTGCTGCTCTCGGCCGCCGGACAGATCCCGTGGTACTCGCGCTTGCGCTCGATCGACTGGGTCGGGCTCAACGACACGCGCCTGTCGGGACGCGAGGCGCTGACGATCGAGCAGGTCTGGAGCTACATCGGCGAGCGCAACCCGGACGTGGTGCAGACGATCCTGCCGCCGGCCGCCCAGCTGGAGCAGGGCTTCGAGCACGATCCGAACTTCCTGTCCGACAACGTTCAGACCACGCTGAACGGCCGCGGATCGGGCCTGTTCCAGCACTGGGATCCGGCACGGCTGCGCGAGATGTTCTGGTCGGAGATGCGCTGGGTGCGCGAGCACTGCGCCTTCGGCGCCTGCTACAAGCTCGGCGACGCCTGGGGCGACGACTGGTGGGTCTTCCTGTACGTGCGCAAGGACTCGCCGAATCGCGAGGCCCTGCTCGAGGTGTTGCGTCGCTCGCGGCGCAGCGACCAGCAATCCGATCTGGGCAGCGTGTTCCCATTCGACCCGCGACGCCTGGACGACTGAGCCGGAATGAGCCAGCCGCGGATCTTCGTCACCGGCGCGAGCGGCCTGATCGGCCGCGCCGTGCTCGAGCGACTGCGCGCCGACGGGCTGGAATGCGTGCGCGCGCTTTCGCGCCAGCCGCGCGCGGACAGCGAGGGCGTCGAATGGGTGCGCGGGGACCTCGGGGCCGGCGAGACCTGGGCCGCGCGGCTGGAAGGTTGTGCCGCGCTTTTGCACCTGGGCGCGAGCACGGGCCGGGCCGCGGCCATGGAACACCAGCGGACCAACGCCCAGGGGATGCGCAGCCTGGTGCGCGCCGCGCGCGACGCCGGGATCTCGCGCCTGGTGTTCACCAGCAGCATCGCCGCGGCCTACCCCGAGGTGGATCGCTACCCCTACGCCGCATCCAAGCGCGCGGCGGAGGAAACGCTGCGCGCGAGCACGCTCGACTGGACGATCCTGCGGCCGACGATCGTGCTGGGCCGCGAGGGCGGCGTCGCGCCGGCGCTGCTGGGCTTCGCGCGCAAGCCGCGCACGCCCTTGTTCGGCGACGGGCGCGTGCGCGTGCAGCCGATCGGCGCCCGCGACGTGGCGCGCCTGATCACCGAAGCGCTGCGCGATGCGGGGACGGCGCGTGAGACGATCGACCTGGGCGGGCCGGACGTGCTGACCTTCGCCGAACTGCTCAGCCGTCTGCGGGTCGCGGTGGGGCGCGAGCCCGGCAAGTTCCTGCGGATTCCGCTCGGGCCGGCGATGTCCGCGGCCTGGGCGGCCGAACGCCTGATCGGACCGCGGCTGCCGCTGCTCGCCGGGCAGCTCTACGCCTTCCGCTACGATTCGACGGCGCGCGCCTCGCGCTTCCTCGACGCGCGCATGCCGCGGTTGACGCGCATCGATGCCCTGATCGCCGAGCTGGCGGCCGGCGCGACCCATGATTGAATCGAGCGCAGCGACGGCGGCCTGGGAGCGCGAGTGCGCGGCGTGGTGCCGCTACCTCGTCGACCAAGAGCCTTCGGCCGCGTTGCTCGCCCGCTACGCCGACGCGCACGCGCAGCGGATCGTCGCCACGCCCGCCTGCGACAGCGGCTTCGATCGCGCGCTGGTGGGTTTCGCGCGCCGCGGCAGCTTTTGCGCGCGCCTCGCCGATGCGCATGCGCGGCTGTTCAGGCCCGCCGGGCTGCTGCGGCGCAAGCTCGTGCTGACGCTCGCGCTGCTGGAGTGCGACGCCGCGCACCACCGCCGCGTCGACCTCGTCAGCCGCGGTTCGCGCGCGGGATTCCTGCTGCGCTGCCTGGCTTGGGCCGCAGGCTTCGCGCTGCTCTCGCTGGCCGGATTGGCGCTCTTCCTGCCGCTGCGCGCCTGGTGCAGCCTGCGCGGCGAAGCTCCGGGGTCCGCATGAAGTCGCTGGCGCTGGTCGGCAGCGGGGCGAGCGCGGTGCACTTCGCGCAGTCGGCGCTGGAGCGCGGCTGGAGCGTCACGATGTTCGACGTCGGCCGCGCGCGGCCCGATCACCTGCGGCCAGAGCTGTCGTTCAGCGGCCTCAAGGACGCGCACGCGGGGGCGAGCGAGTACTTCCTGGGCCGCGATTTCTCCGGCGTGCTCTTTCCCGGGGCGAAGGGCGAGTACTACGGATTCCCGCCGCACCGCGAGTTCGTTTTCGCGCCGCACCGGCTGTTCCGCTCGCGTGCGCAGGGCATCGATCCCTTGATGTCCTTCGCGCGCGGCGGACTGGCCGAGGCATGGACGGGCGCGGTCTTCCCGTTCTCGCAGGGCGAGCTGGCCGACTGGCCGATCGGGCACGCCGAGCTCGCGCCGCACTACGACGAGGTCGCGCGGCGCATCGGCGTCGCGGGCGCGATCGACGACCTCGCGGCTTTCGTCCCCCCGCACGCGCACATGGACGCGCCGCTGGAGCTGGATCCGCATTCACAGCGCCTGAGCGAGCGCTACGCGAAGGTGCGCGAGCGCCTCAACCGCGAGCTCGGCGTCTACATGGGCCGCACGCGCGCCGCGCTCCTGGTCGCGCCGCGCGGCGAGCGCAAGGCCTGCGACCGCAAGGGCCGCTGCCTGTGGGGCTGCCCCAACGACGCGATCTACTCGCCGCTGTACACGCTGCGCGAGCTGCAGGCGCACGCGAACTTCCGCTACGTCCCGGGAGTCTTCGTGCGCCGCTTCGAAGCCGGCGAGGGCGGTCGGGTGCGCGCGCTGGAGCTCGAGCGCGAGGACGGCGTGCGCGAGATCCGCGCCGTCGAGCGCCTGGTGCTCGCCGCGGGCACGCTGTCGAGCTCGCGCATCTTCCTGGAGTCGCTCGCGCACGCGGGGGCGAGCGCGCCCGCGCTGGAGGGCCTGATGGACAACCGTCAGGTGCTGCTGCCCTTCGTCAACCTCGCGATGCTGCGCCGCAGCGCCGAGCTCGACAGCTACCAGTACCACCAGCTCGCGCTGGGACTGTCCGCGCAGGACCCGCGCGAGTACGTGCACGGCCTGGTCACCACGCTGAAGGCCGCGCTGCTGCATCCGATCGTGCAGAGCCTGCCGCTGGACCTGCGCGCGGCGCTGGACGTCACGCGCCATGCGCACGCCGCGCTGGGCCTGGTCAACGTGAACTTCCACGACACGCGGCGCGCGGGCAACCGTCTGGAGCTCGAAGGCAGCGGCGAACAGCGCCAGCTTTCGATCCGCTACGCGCCCGACGCCGGCGAGAAGCCGCGCATCCAGGCCGCGCTGCGGCGCGTCAAGCGCGCGCTGCGGGCCCTGGGCTGCTTCGTGCCGCCGGGCATGGCCCACGTGCGGCCGATGGGCGCGAGCGTGCACTACGCGGGCAGCGTGCCGATGAGCGCGAGCGGCGGCGAACTCACCACGACGCCCGGTTGCAGGAGCCGCGCCTTCGAGAACCTGTGGTTTGCCGACGGCGCGAGCTTCCCGTTCCTCCCGGCGAAGAACTTGAGCTTCACGCTGATGGCCAACGCCGCGCGCATCGCGGCCGAGGAGTTCTAGTCGCAAGAATCGCTGCCAGGCGGGACCTTCTCCGCGTCGCGGGTGGGAACCCGCCTGGCAGCGGCTTGCGCGCTACTTGACGCGCACGCGCAGGGCGTCGGCGCGCAGCAGCGAGGTGCCGGACACGCCGGTGGTGAGCAGCTGAACGTAAATCGTGCCCTCCGGATCGATGTAGTGGCCCGGATTCAGCGTGATGCTGGCGTTGACCGTCGAAGTGCCCGAGCCGCTGATCGGCGTGGTGGCGATTGTCGTCCACGTGCCGTACGGGTAGCTCGCCGCGCTCCAGTCGTAGACCTCGATGCGCTCGCTGCCGCCGTTGGAATTGTCGTAGCTGCGCGTGAACTCGAAGTCCAGGCGCGTCGCGGGCGCGGCGTTCAGCTTGCGGATCGCCATCTGCACGAAGATCTCGCCGCCGCTCCGCGCGCTGCAGGTCAGCTTCGAGTTGTCGACGCGCGAAAGCTCCTTCCAGGCGCCGGTCACCAGCGGACCGCCGCCGCCCTGGGTGCTGATGTCGCTGGGCGAGAAGACCCAGTCCGCGTCGGGATCGTGCTGGTAGCTGCCGATCACGATGCCGTTGACCTCGACCTCCATCAGGCCGCCGCCCAGGTTCGGCTTCACCTCGAGCCGGTTGCGCGTGCGCGTCAGGATCTGCAGCGGCACGCCGTTGCGCAGCACGCGCACCGTGTTCGGCAACTCGAAGCCCACGCCGTACAGGAACAGGTTCGGCATCGGCGGCGGGAAGCGCGTCGCGAAGTAGGGGTAGTAGCCCCCGGCGACCGGCTCCGCGAACAGGAAGCGCGCCGGCTTCGAGCCCGAGGTCAGGCCTTGCATGCGCCGCAGCGCCGCGTCGGCGTCGATCAACCCGTAGTTGGTGTACTCGCCGTATTGCGCTTGGATCAGGCTCGTCGCCGTGTCCTCGATCGAGGCGCGCACGCTGGCGTTGGTCGCGCCGGGAACCGCGAAGAGCAGGGCCGCCAGTCCCGCGGCGTGCGGGCAGGCGCCCGAGGTGCCCGCGAAACCGGTGGTGTAGCCGCTGGCACCGGAGACCGTCGACAGGCTGACTCCGGGCGCGGCCACGTCGACCCACGTGCCGTAGTTGGAGAAGCTCGCCTTCGAGTCGCTCTGCGTGGTCGCCGCCACGGACATCACGTTGTCGTAGGCGCCCGGGTAGTAGGGCAGCACCTGGTTGTCGTTGCCTGCCGCGGCCACGGGCAGCACGCCGTTGCTCCAGCAGTAGTCGATCGCGGTGCGCTCCGCCGGCGTCACGCCGTCGGAGTAGAAGCTCATCGATACGACCTGGAAGCCCATGTCGGCGATGTACAGCAGCGCCGGCACGTTGGCGGAATCGTAGAAGTAGCCCGAGTCCAGCGCGGCCTTGACCCCGACGAGCTGCGAAAGCGGCGCGACGCCGGTGACGCCGAGATTGTTGTCCTGCACCGCCGCGACGATCCCAGCGCACGAGGTGCCGTGGCCGTAGTTGTCGTTCGGATCGCCGTCGTTGTAGGCGAAGTCGTAGCCATGGATGTCGTCGACGTATCCGTTGCTGTCGTCGTCGATCCCGTTGGCCGCGATCTCACCCGGGTTGGTCCAGACGTTCGACACGAGGTCGGGGTGCGTCCAGGTCAGGCCGGTGTCCATGATCGCGACGCGCACGTTGGGCGAGCCCTTCAAGGTGTCCCAGGCGACGTCGGCCTTGATGCGCTGCATGTGCCACATCGGCCAGTAGGGGTCGTTGGGCACGTGGGCCAGGAACTTGGCGTGGTCGAAGTCCGCGCGCAGGAAGGCATGCTCGGCGAGGTAGGCGTCGCGCGTTTCGAACAGCTGGCGCGGGTTGACCTCGACCACCTGCCAGCCGATTTGCGGCATGTCGCGCAGCACGCTGCCGCCGGCGCGAGCGTGGGCCAGGGCCACGTCGGCGGCGCTGGCGCGCGGGCGCAGTTGCACCAGCAGGCGCTGCGGGTGGATCAGGCCCACCGGCGTGGCGATCGGCTCGTGGGCGGCGGGAGGCGTGGGCGCCTTGGTCTGTGCGGCCGCGGCGAGGCTCAGGCAGGAAAGAACGAGCAGTGTTTGCATGGGGTAGGTTCTCCGTAACCAGCGTACTGGATACGGCTGGCCCCGTGGTGGCGCGTTTGCCATCCCCGGCTCGATCCGGCGCAAGCTCAGGCCGCCGCGGCGCGTGACCCTGCCGTAACCTGCTCGCGCCGAGCCTTGCGCCACAGGTCGAGCAGCATCGCCAGCGGACCGACGATCGTCAGCGCGTACATCGAGGGTGCGGGCTGGAAGATCGCCACCGGCGCCCAGCCGAAATCGTTGCCCAGGCGGATCAGGCACTCCAGCGCCGCGATCGCGACCGCGACCAGGATGCGGCCGCTGCGCGTGCTCACCGTGGTGCGCGGATCGGTGACCATGAAGAACAGGAACAGCTGGTACATCGGCCCGGTCACCGGGGCGATCTCGATCAGCGGATCGATGCCCGTGATCTGGCTGCGCAGCAGGGCGAAGACCACGAAGGCGACCAGGTAGGTCGCGGTGACGTGCAGGATGTTCGCGCGCCAGGCGATCACGATGCCGACGGCCCAGATCACCAGGTTGGTGGACAGCGCGTTGCCGAAGTCGCTGCCCAGGATCGACATCGACTGCGGCGCGATCAAGAGCATCGCGCACACGCCGAAGTTGGTCGGGTTCCAAAGATGGCGGCCGCGGTAGGTCAGCGCGTACTTCGACGCGATCGCGAGCATCGCCACGAAGGCCACCGGCCAGAGCACGCCGGATGCGGGCTTGGTCAAGAGCGTCGCGCTGATGCCGCTGACGTAGGCGCTCTGCACGTTGGGCGCGCGGCCGCGCACCAGGAGGCCGAGCGCGAGTTCCAAGGCCATCGCCAGTCCGAGCGCGAGCGCCAGGCGCTCGTAGCCGCCGATGATCTGGTAGCGCCATTCGCCGACGACCAGGATCAGCGTGATCAGGATCGTGATCAGCCAGGGCGGGCTCAGGTTGCTCCAGAAGCGCGCCAGCGGCCCGCGCGAAGCCGTCGCCGATTCCATGCGCTCCATGCTACTTCGAGTCGGGCTCGGTCAGCACGTGAAGTCGATCGACGGCGGGCGAGGGGATCGTCTGCTCCAGGCCGTTGGGCCAGCGCACGTGCACCGAATTCGGCGCGGCGTCCGCGCCCAGGCCGAAGAGCAAGCGGCGGTCGTTTTGACTGGAAAGGCCGCTGCCGCCGGAGACGACCTGCAATTGCCTGCCGGCGGCGAAGCTCAGCGTGACCTCCGCGCCGATCGCGCTGGTGTTCGAGCGCGTGCCGCGGAGCTGGAACTGGATCCAGTGCCGGCCGGCGGGCACGCTGTTCTTGTACGCGAGCAGCGGCTGGCACTGGTTGGCGATCACGGCGTCGAGCACGCCGCGGTTGAACAAGTCGGCCAGCACCACCGCGCGGCCGTCGAGCAGGTCGTCGACGCCGACCGCGACCGCGCGATCGCGCAATCGACCCTGCGACCAGACCAGCACGCGCGAGCGCTCGTAGCCGGCGAGGCTCTTGTCGCCGAAGGCCGGCCAGTGCGTCGCGTCCTGGAACACGCCCTGCTGCCCGCCGGCGATCTTGCCCAGGTCGTACCAGTAGTCGCGCTCGTGGCTGGCGGAGACGAAGCCGTTGACCACGAACAGATCCTGGTGGCCGTCGAGGTCGAGATCGCCGAAGGCCGAGCCCCAGGCCCAGCCGCAGTTGGCGACCTCGTCGCGCGCGACGTTGAGGAAGCGCTTGGAGTTCCGCGAACGCACGCGCAGGTTGTTGCCCTGCTGCAGGAAGCGCGCGTTGGTGATGTTGGTGACGTAGACGCCGATGTCGCCGTTGTTTTCGGTGTCGCCCAGCGCCACGCTCATGCCGCTCTTGGAGCGGCCGTCGAGCAGCTCGGGCGCAGCTTCGAAGCGCTCTCCGCCGCGGTTGAGCAACAGCTCCTCGGGGCCATAGTCGTTGGCCAGGTACAGGTCCGGCCAGCCGTCGCGGTCGAAGTCCGCGCTGGCCGCGGCGAAGGTCCAGCGCGTGCTGTCGGCTCCGGCCTTCGCGCTCACGTCCTCGAAGCGCAGGCCGCCGAGATTCCTGTACAGGTAGTTGTGCCCGCCGTTTTTCGCGAACTGGAAGCTCTCCTGCATGATGCGCGTGTCGGCGAGATCCCAGAGATTGGCGCTCTCGACGAAGTAGCCGGCGAGGTACAGGTCGATCAGGCCGTCGCGGTCGTAGTCGAACCAGACCGCGGCGTTGGAGTTCATCCAGCGGCCCAGGCCCGAGGTTTCGGTCACGTCGACGAAGCGTGCGCCGTCGTTGCGGAAAAGCTGCGCGCGACCGTACTTGTAGAGCAAGCAGTCCTCGTCGCCGTCCTGGTCGGCGTCGGCCCAGACCGAGCCCATCGAGACACCCTGGCGCGAATTGACGTCGGCGAGCCCGACGGCCTTCGCGACGTCTTCGAAGCTGCCGTCGCCGCGGTTGCGGAACAGCGCATTCGGCGCTCCGAACGCGCTGCTGGTCACGTACAGGTCGACCCAGCCGTCGTTGTCGAAGTCCGTGCACGCGACCGCCGCGCCGACCCCGGCGACGTGCGGGGCGATGTGCGCGATCTTCGGATCGACCTCGAAGCGCGCGTGCGTGAACACCAGGCCGACCTCGGCCGCCACCTCGCGCATCGTGAACGGCGCCTGGGTGCCCAGCGCATCCTCCGGGGCGTTGATTTTCGGCGTGCGCCCGTCGAGCCAGCGCGCGGCCGCGATCAGGGCCACGAAAGTCAGCAGGGCGACGGCCTTGCGCGGGATGGAAGTGGACATGGGGGCCAAAGCGCCAACCTGCAGGATAGTCTGTGCTGCTCGCGCGGGAAACGCCCGCCCGCCCATGACCCCCGCATCGCCCCGCAAGACGCTCGATCGCGCGCTCTCCCGCGCGGGAGTGTGCTCGCGCAGCGACGCGCGGCGGTGGATCGAAGCGGGCCGCGTCCTGGTCAACGGCGTGCCCGCGCAGGGACCCGAGCAGTGGGTCGATCCCAAGCGCGACGAACTTTCGGTCGACGGCCTGCGCCTGTGTTCCAAGCAGCGCGTGTACCTGGCGCTGAACAAGCCCAAGGGCGTGCTGACCAGCCACGGCGACCCCTCGGCGCGACGCACGGTCTACGACCTGCTGGGCCAGCTCGACCTGTGGGTCGTGCCGGTCGGGCGCCTCGACCGCGACACCAGCGGCCTGCTCCTGTTCACCAACGACACCGACTGGGCCGAAGGCATCCTGGCGCCCGAGCACCACGTGCCCAAGACCTACCGCGCCCAGGTGGCGCCGCGGCTGGAGGATGCGGCGCTGGATCGGCTGCGCGCGGGCCCCGAACTCGAGGACGGCCCGACTCGACCGGCGCGCGTCGAGCGCGTGCGCGACGTAGGCGCGACCACGATCCTGGAGATCACGATCAGCGAGGGCCGCAACCGGCAGGTGCGGCGCATGCTGCGCGCGGTCGGCGGGCGCGTGCGCTCGCTCAAGCGCGTGTCGATCGGCGAATTGCCGCTGGGCGGCCTGAGCAGCGGCAGCTGGCGCCTGCTCAGCAGCGCGGAAGTCGAACTCTTCCCGGCACGTCATCGGCGCGCGCGCTGAGACCCGCGCCGGCCGGCGCTCGCGGCCCGCGGCCTTCGCGGTTAGCTTGACGGCACACCGCCCGAGCATCCCCAGGCCCAGGAGCCCGCCCATGTCCGAGTCTCTCGTCGATCGCCGGAATTTCTTGCGCCTTGCCGGAGTGAGCGCCGTCGGCGCCGCGCTGGCTCCCGAGCTGCTCGCCGCGCGCGCGCGCGCGACGGCGATGGGCCGCGCCGAGATCCGCGTGGCGCTGGTCGGCTGCGGCGGACGTGGCTCGGGCGCCGCGGCCAACGCGCTCTCCACCTCGGGACCGGTGCGCCTGGTCGCCATGGCCGACGCCTTCGAGGATCGGCTCGAGTCCAGCCACGCCGCGCTCGCCGCGGAACACGGCGACAAGCTCGCGGTGCCGCCGGAGCGGCGCTTCGTGGGCTTCGACGCCTACAAGAAGGCGATCGACTGCGACGTCGACCTGGTGATCCTGGCCACGCCGCCGGGATTCCGGCCGATGCACTTCGCCTACGCGGTCGGCAAGAGCCGCCACGTCTTCTGCGAAAAACCCGTCGCCGTCGACGCGCCGGGAGTGCGCATGGTGCTCGAAGCCGGCGAGGAAGCGCGCGCCAAGGGCCTCAAGATCGGCGTCGGCCTGCAGCGCCACCACCAGGCTGCGTACATCGAGTGCGTGCGCCGCATCCAGGCGGGCGCGATCGGCGAGATCGTGCTGCTGCGCGCCTACTGGAACAGCTCCGGCGTGTGGGTGAACCCGCGCGCCGCCGGGCAAAGCGAGATGGAGCACCAGATGCGCAACTGGTACTACTTCAACTGGCTGTGCGGCGACCACATCGTCGAGCAGCACATCCACAACCTCGACGTCTGCAACTGGATCATGCGCGACGCGCCGGTCAGCGCCCAAGGCATGGGCGGCCGCCAGGTGCGCACGGGCAAGGAATTCGGCGAGATCTACGACCACCACAGCGTGGAGTTCACCTACGCGAGCGGGGCGAAGCTGCTCTCGCAGTGCCGCCACATGCCCAGCTGCCAGGACGACGTGTCCGAGCACGCGCACGGCGCGCACGGCTGGGCCGACGTCAGCGCGGGACGCATCGTCGCGCGCGGCTGGGAATGGCGCTTCCAGGGCGAAGCGCCCGATCCCTACCAGCAGGAGCACGACGACCTGTTCGCCGCGATCCGCGAAGGGCATGACTACAACGAGGCCGAGTTCGGCGCGAAGAGCACGATGACCGCGATCCTGGGCCGCATGGCGACCTACTCGGGCCGCCGCGTGAACCTGAAGGACGCGCTGGCCTCGCCGCTGGCGTTGCGGCCCTCGAAGTACGACTGGGACGGCGTGCCGCCGAGCCTGCCGGACGCGAACGGCTTCTATCCGATCCCGACGCCGGGCGGCAAGCACACGGGCTGAGGCGCGCGCTCGACTACCAGGTGTAGTGCACGCGGTACTTGATCACGCGCTCGCCGTCGACGGGCACGTTGATCTTGAACTCGATCGTCTGGCTGTCCTTCTTGGTCCAGGGCAGCTCACAGTCCTTGATCTCCCAGTTGACCCAGCGGTAGAGGTGCTCGACCACGCGGAACTCGACCGCCTCTTTCTTGTGGTTGCGCAGCGTGATCTCGAAGCTCTCGTCGATCCAGTGGGCGCCGAGGTCGACCTTGAAGTCGGTGCGCACGCGCTCGCCGACCAGGTCGAAGGAATTGCCGGTGTAGATGCGCAGCAACTCGTCCTTGGGCGTGTGGTCGATCGTGTTCTCGCCGGTGAATTCCAGGCGGCGGTCAGAATCCTGGCGGTAGAAGCGCATGCGGCCCTTGGGCAACGGGATGCCCAGGCCCTGCTCGGCGGAGTTCTTGAACTCGCGCATCACCCAGACCTTCTTGTTGGTCTGCGTGCCGTAGCTCGGTTCGGTGCGCAGGTTCTCCGAGGCCCAGCCGCGCCATTGATTCATGTCGAACGAAGCGCCGTCGTAGACGTACAGCCGCTGCGAGGGCACGCCGCTCGCGCGCACGAACTCGACCTGCTTGGTCTCCGCGTCGTGCAGCGTGGTCTGCCGCGCCAGCGTGTAGAGGTGGAACTCGTCGAAGCTCTTTTCGGTCACGACCGGGCCCATTGCCTCCTGCTGCGCCGCGGACTTGGCGGCGAAGCCCAGCCGGAAGTCGTTCTCCTGCGGGTCCAGCTTGTTGACGTCGCCGGCCATGAGCTTGATGCGCGCGTCGGAGAAGGTCTTGCCCGTCTTGTTGACGATCGTGACCCAGCCGACGATGTCCAGCCGATCGCCCTGCTCCGGCGAGACGATGTTGTAGTCCGCGGACCAGTTCATGCCGCCGGTCACGTAGGCGAGCTCCGCTGGAAAACTGCCGGGCTTGTCGGTCTCGATCTGCCAGCGCAGCGTCGGCCGGAGCACCGTGTCGTCTTTGAGCGAAGGGAACAACGGCATGCCGGGCAGCTGGAAGCGCAGCGTGCCGTCGACTTCGATCACCGGCTGCGGGGGCTGCTGCCACTGCAGGTTGCCGTAGGCGTCGTAGCGCGGCGCCACGTATCCGCTGCGCACGATGCGGCCGCGCGTGCGTTCGATCGATCCGTCGGCGCGCTCGCGCGTGAACTCGATCGTCTGGCCCTCGTACAGATCCAGCAGCCGCTCCTGCGTCAACGGGTCGTTGCGGTAGTTCTGCTCCAGGATCTGCAGCCGGCGCAGCCCCGCGGGATCGCGCAGGATCACCGAATCGGGTTCGAGGTGCGCGGTCATGCCCGCGAACTCGACCGCCGTCACGCCCTGCTGCAGGACCAGGGGCAGCGACTCGCGCACCACCGCGAAGTTCTGGTTGTAGATGGTCAGCGCCGGAGGCTCGCCGCCCGCGGGGGCCTGGAAACCGGGGGTCGCGGAGGCGCACGCGGCGCAGAAGAAAATGCTCGGGATCATGGGTGCTGTCCTTGCCATGCTGGTTCTCGTACGCCCAACGCCGCCGCGGCAGGGGATCTTGGAGCCCAGCCGCGCCGCGTGCGCACCCATGATGCACTCCGCGCCGTTCCCGTTCTCCGACCTCGCCCTCGCACGCCGTCTGGAGCGCGCCGAGGGCTGCGCCAACGCCCGCTTCGTCGAGGCCCGCGCGGCGCGCTCGCCCGGCTGCGGCGCCGCGTGGATCGACGTGGGGGGGACCTATGCGATGTTCGACACGCTCAGCTCGCCCGTGACCCAGACCTTCGGCCTGGGCCTGTTCGAGCCCGCCAGCGCCGCGCTGCTGGAGCGCATCGAGGCCTTCTACCGCGAGCGCAAGGCGCCGGTGTTCCACGAGGTCTCGCCGATCGCCGGCAACGAGCTGCTCGGCCTGCTGCACGGTCGCGGCTATCGCCCGATCGAGCTGACCAGCGTCCTGGTGCGCGCGGCTTCGGCCCTGGCCGAGCCCGCGAGCGTCGACCCGCGCCTGCGCGTGCGACCGATGCAGCCCGGCGAGGAGTCGCTGTTCGCCGAGGTCGGCGCGCGCGGCTGGGGCAGCACGCCCGAGCTGGCCGACTTCGTGCGCGACATCGGCGGGCTGTGCGCCGCGCGCGCCGATTCCACCTCGTACTTCGCCGAGTGGGAGGGCGTGCCGATCGCCACCGGTACGCTGTGCCTGCACGAGGGCGTCGCGCTGCTCGCCGGCGCCAGCACCGTCCCGGAAGCCCGCAAGCGCGGCGCACAATGGGCGCTGCTCGACGCGCGCTTGCGACTGGCCGTGCGCAAGGGCTGCGATCTGGCGATGATGGGCGCGCTGCCCGGCAGCAGCTCGCAACGCAATGCCGAGCGCCATGGTTTCAAGATCGCCTACACTCGGCTGAAGTGGCAGTTGTGATGGGCACGTCTTCCATTACGATGGAGGCAGGAGGACCCACCATGAACCGCAATCTCTGCCGCATCGCCTGTCTGTTCGCCCTGTCCGTGCTCGCCGCGAGTGCGGCACGCGCGGACGTGCTCTACGCCACGTCCAACTTCGCCAACGCAGCGTTGATCACGGTCGACCCGCTGACGGGCGTGATCCAGACCTCGGCGCCGATCACCAACATGGAGGCCTTGTTCGGCGGCCTTTGCGACGACGGGGTCGACCTGTATTCGATCGACGGCTACAACGACGGCAATCCCGACCGCACTTTCCGCATCGACGCGAGCTCCGGCGCCGGCACGATCGTCGGCAACACCAATTTCAACTGGAACTTCCGCACTTGCGACGTGCTGCGCTCGACGGGCGTGCTCTACGCAGCAACCGACAACGCCCTGTACACGCTCGACAAGGCCACGGGCGCCGCGACGCTGGTCACCAACCTCAGCTCTCCGCCCAACCTCGACCAGCTGACCGCGATGGCGATCAACTCCGCCGGCGAGGCCTACGTCACCGACATCGGCAGCACCAGCCTGTTCCGGCTGAACCTGAGCACCGGCGTGATGACCTTCATCGGTCACACCAATGCGGGCAACTGGTTCAACGACCTGAGCTTCGACTCGACCGGACAACTGTGGGGCCTGAAGAGCGGCGGCGGCCTCTATACGATCGACACCGGCACGGCGGCGGCGAACCTGGTCGTCAACACGAACGACTGGAGAGGCATCGCCTTCCGCTGGGATTGCCAGGCGACGACCTACTGCGTGCCGAAGATCAACTCGCTGGGCTGCAGCCCGAGCATCGGCGCGACCGGCGTCGCCAGCGCCTCCGCGGGCTCGGGCTTCAGCGTCAACGGCGCCAACGTGCGCAACCAGAAGGTCGGCCTCTTGTTCTACGGCACGACCGGCCGCTCCGCCCTGCCCTACCAGGGCGGCACGCTGTGCGTGGCCACGCCGATCCGTCGCACGCCGGCCGTGAACTCGGGCGGCACCGCGCTGCCCGCCAACGACTGCAGCGGCGTGTATGCGATCGACATGAACCTGTTCGCGGTCGGCGGCTTGGGCGGCACGCCGCTTCCCGCGCTGAGCGTTCCGGGCACGCTCGTGAACTGCCAGTTCTGGGGCCGCGACCCCGGCTTCGTCGCGCCGAACAACACGACGTTGACCGACGGGCTCGAGTATTCGATCTGTCCCTGACGAGCCCCAGGCGCGCCACCGGTTAGGTGGCCGCGCGAAGGACTCCGCAGCGGCCGGCCTGGTGCCGGCCGCCGTGCATCGGCGGACCGATGCCCAGCCCTGGGATCCGCGCGCGATTCCCGGCTTCCAACCTGCGCAACCAGAGAATCGGCCTCTTGTTCCCCGGCAACTCGGGGCGCGCTGCGCATCCGTTCCAAGGCGGGATCCTGTGCGTCGCCGCGCCGCTGCAGCGCGCGCCGCAAGTGGACTCCGGCGGCAGCGCGTTGCCCGCGATCGATTGCAGCGGCGTGTATTCCATCGACATGAACCGTTTCGCCGCCGGCGGACTCGGCGGCGCGCCGCTGCCCGCGCTCGGCGTCGCGGGCACGCTGATCCAATGCCAATGGTGGGGCCGCGATCCCGGTTTCCCCGCGCCGAACAACGCGACGCTGACCGAGGGGCTGGAGTACTCGATCTGCCCGCGCTGAGGCGCGGGATCGTCGGCGCTGCTTGCGCCGCTCGCCCGAAGGTCCATCGAAGCCGACGCAGCGCCGCGGCCGCCGCGGGGCTTTCCCCGGGGGGGAGTTACCGTCCTTGGAGTCTTGGAGTACAAGGGAGCCGTCCCGTCCGCCCGCCGATCGATCCCCTGCCTGCCCGCCACCCGGCGGAGACACGAGCTGAGCATGCACCCCTGCCGCCCTCGACTGGCATTCGTGTTCCTGGCTGCACTCGCGGCAGCCGTCGGCGAGAGCAGCGCCGCGGCGCAATCCGGCGTCGTCGGCTGGGGCCAGCTGGTCTTCGACAGCAGCTGGGCCGAGGAGAGCTTCGTCGAGGTCGAGGCCGGCTACTACTCGACGATGGCGCGCCGCGCGAATGGCTCGGTCGTC
>Ga0315910_10002394_pt1 | contig 16488 bp, 15 predicted proteins | sample EdamamesoilMG_FD_204470 | JGI IMG/M metagenome (GOLD analysis project Ga0315910, IMG submission 204470) | Garden soil microbial communities collected in Santa Monica, California, United States - Edamame soil | ecosystem: Environmental > Terrestrial > Soil > Garden | place: USA: California... | reverse complement strand
CGACTTCGGTGTCTACGGCGCGCCGGAAACCTTTTTCATCGACGCGGATGGCCGAGTGCAATACAGACACGTGGGGCCGATGACGGACGAAGTGTGGCAACGCGAATTCCTGTCGCGGATTCCGCGCGGAGCGCTGCCATGAAGCTGCGGGCGGCCGTCCTCGGCTTCGCGAGCGCGCTGTTGCTCGGCCTCTCGAGCGCCGTAGTGGCGGTGGACGTCGAACCCTTGCCAACACCGGAGATGCAGCAGCGCTTCGACGACCTCACGCATGAATTCCGCTGCATGCAATGCCAGAACCAGAGCATTGCCGACTCGGCCGTCGGGCTCGCCGCGGACCTGCGCCGCGATGTGCGCGAGCAGATCATTGCCGGAAAGACAGACGACGAGATCCGCGCGTCGATGGTGGCGCGCTACGGCAACGTGATCCTGTTCCGTCCGCCGTTCGAAAAATCGACGGCCTGGGTGTGGGTGCTGCCCGTCCTGTTGCTTCTCGTCGGCGTGTATGTCGCATTCCGCGTCGTACGCCAGCGCGCGGGCATGGTGGCGACTGACGACAGCGTCGTCGAGCAGGACGAAGTCAAACCATGATGCTCGCATTCGTATTGATTGCGGGTTCGCTCGCGACTGTGTCGGCTGTCCTGCTGTTGCTGCCGCTCATGCGGCAGCGAGCAGACTCGAAGCCCGCGGCGAGCTTTGCGGCCATCGGGGTGTTGCTGGCCTTGTTGTTAGGCGGCGCCGGACTGTATGCCGGGTTCAGCAACTACTCGTGGGTGGAAATGCCGGACGTTGCCTCGACGCCCGCGGCCATGGCGGCGAAACTCGCCAAGCGTCTCAGCGTCGAACAGGACGATCTCGAGGGCTGGCTGCTGCTTGGACGCAGCTACCAGCAACTCGAACAGTTTCCACTCGCGGTGCGTGCCTACCAGCGCGCCGATCGGCTGGCCAACGGGCAGAACGCCGAGGCCATCGTCGGCACTGCCGAGATGCTGCTTGCGCAGGATTTCGAAGAGATTCGCGGCGCCGCCGGTCACCTGTTCGATCGCGCACTGCAGATAGAGCCCAACAACCCGAAGGCGCTCCTGTATAGCGGCTTCGCCGCGCTCAGTCGCGGAGAACAACCCGTGGCGCGTGAGCGGTTCGAGCGGCTGCTCACGCTGAATCCGCCGCCGCAGATCCAGGACATCATCCGCAAGCAGTTGCTGGCGCTGGGTGGAGAAAGCTCCGGGCCGGCCCAGGAATTCCCGCCGGGGCAGGGCGCGAAGGTTGCGGTGCACGTCACGCTCGCGCCGTCGCTGGCTTCCAAAGTACCCGCGGGTGCGTCGTTGTTCGTCGCGGCGCGTGATCCGAAGCAGCCCGGGCCGCCGTTCGCCGTCAAACGAATGCCCGCGACGTTTCCCGTCGACGTGGAGCTCTCGGCCGCCGATGCGATGCTCGAATCGCGTCGTATCTCGGACGGCCAACACCTCGAAGTGGTCGCGCGCGTAGCCCTTGGGGGAACGCCGACCGCAACCACCGGCGACCCGTTCGGACAAGTTAGCTATCATGTCGGCCAGGACAAGAAGCTGAACATCGTCATCGATCGGCTCGCGCCCTGAGGCGCGTTCGAGAATCGGGGTACCCATGCACGCCAAGCATTCGCTCGAGTTCGCGCGCGCGCCGGCAGTCTGGTCGATGTATCCCAGGATCATGATGTCGCGGAAGCCTTCGCTGGTGCCGGAAGGCGGCGAAGTGCCGCGCATCGAATCGCGACTCGCCAAGGTGGTCATCGACCGCAAGCATCTCGCGCAGTATTCGGAAATCTGCGGAGCAGCTGCAGGCGCCACGTTGCCCATCGCGTACCCGCACATCCTGGCGATGCCGCTGCACCTGGCCATGCTCGGCGCCGAGGCGTTCCCCGTGAAGTTGTTCGGCCTCGTGCACGTGCAGAACCGCATCGCGATGCGTGAGCCGCTGTCGGCCGACGAAGCGGCGGAGATCCGCTGCTGGATCGAAGGTCATCGCGAAACGGAACGCGGCCAGGAATTCGAGCTGCACACGGAGTACGTGGTCGGCGGCCAGCCTCGCTGGGACGAGACCTGCACGTTCCTCGCGCGCAGACGGCCGCCGGCCGGCTCCGGCAAGACAACGACCATCAGTCGCGCCGTGCAAAACGGCGCCGACGGCGTCACGATCAAGTCGAGCAGCTTCCGCGCGCCGGCCGGTCTCGGTCGCCGCTATGCATTCATCTCCGGCGACGTGAATCCCATCCACATGAGCGACCTGACGGCTCGCGCCTTCGGGTTTCCCAAGGCGATCGCGCACGGCATGTGGTCGCTCGGCCGCCTCGCGTCCGACTTCGAAGCATCGCAGTTCGACGGTGGCTGCGAGCTCAATGTCAGCTTCAAGCTTCCTATCTACATGCCTTCCTGGCTGATGCTGCAACGCTGGGGTATCGAGAACGGTTCGGCATTCGCGCTGCGTGACGCGCAAGGCGAGAAGCCCCATCTCACGGGAACGCTGAAGTCGCTTCGATGACCGCGCCGCCCGGCCGGGAGGAGCGCCGCGCACTGCTGATGGCGGCGGCGGGCTTTTTCTGCCTCATGTGCGGCTACTACACGCTGCGTCCGATGCGCGAGGCGCTGGCGCTCGAAGTGGGTGTGGAGAGGAACTCCATCCTGTTCACGGTGGTGCTGGTGTGTTCGGCCGCGCTGCTTCCCTTGTACTGGTGGCTGGTGGGTCGCACCCCTCGTGGCCGGCTGCTCTGGTACGTGTGCACACCGTTTGCCCTGGTCTTCATCGCGCTGGCATTGGGTCTCCACGCGTACCCGGGCGACAAGACCCTCGCATTCATCTACTTCGTGGCGCTCACCTCGGCGAATCTCTACGTCATCTCCGTGTTCTGGAGCGCCATGGCCGACGTGTGGCGGCCGGATCTCGCGAAACGCTTCTATGGCTACATCGCCGCGGGCGGCAGCGCCGGCGCGTTGCTGGGTCCTTTGCTGGTGACTTCGCTGGTGCGCACGGTCGGGCCGACACCACTCATCCTCTTTGCCTGTGTCGCGATCATGGCGACGGCGGCGCTCGTGTCGGCGGCGCGCGAGTCCTTGCGGCACGCGCCCGGTGGCCAGGCCGTGCCTGACGGCGCGATTCCGGTTGGCGGACGGGCGATCGACGATCTCGGGCGCATGGTCCGTACTCCCTATCTACTCGGGATCGCGGGCGTGATCATCGCCGGACAGACGATCGGCGCATTCATGTACAACGAGCAAGGCAGGTATGTGTCGGCCACGTATTCGGCCGTGGCTGACCGCGCCGCAATCTTCGCGAACATGGAGATCGCCGTGAACCTGCTGTCGATGTTCTTCCAGGCGGTCGTGGTCACCTGGCTTACGCGCCGGGGCAGCGTGGCGCTCAGCCTTTCGGCCATGCCTGCGCTCCTCGGCGGCAGTTTCATCCTGCTGGCGTTGTTCCCGATCGGCAGCGTGCTTCTCGTGACGCAGGTGCTGCGGCGCGCGGCGGACTATGGCCTGGGCAAGCCACCCCGTGAAATGTTGTTCACCGTGCTGAACCCGGAAAGCAAGTTCAAGAGCAAGAGTCTCATCGATACCGTACTTCAGCGCGGAGCGGACTCGGCCGCGCAGTGGCTGTACGTGCTCATCGCGGGCATCGGCCTCGCGGGCATCGCGTGGTGGTGCGCGGCAATCTGCGTGTTGCTGCTGGCGGCTACACGAACGCTGGGCCGGGCGTTCGAAGTGCGGCAGCACGCCGAATCGGCTGCATCTCCGGCATCGGCCGCAAAACCGGCATGAGCGCCGCTTTTCCCTTGCTCCCGGCGCAACGCATCGACGCCGCGGGCAAGCCGCACGTCAGGCTCGGAGAAGTCTTTCGGCTCGCCGCGCCGCTCATGGTCACGAACGCGGTGCAGGCGCTGTTGAACCTCACCGATCTCTGGTTCATCGGGCGTCTGTCAACAGACGCGGTGGCGGCGCTCGGCGCTATCTACTGGATCATGACCTGCGCCATCCTGCTGTTCGGCGGCGTGGGTCTCGCGGTGCAGACGTTTGTCGCACAGGCATACGGCAGCCGGCGCGGCGCCTATGCTTCTCGCGCGTTGTGGAATGCGCTGTGGGCGTCACTTGCGTTGGTGCCGATCTTCCTCGCACTGGCGTTCGCCGGCCCCGCGCTGCTGCATCCCTTCGGCCTGGATCCGCACATCGAGGCGCTGGCACTCGAGTACTGGATGCCGCGCATGGGCGGCGCATTCATTGGTTCGATGACCTGGGCCGCGCTGGGCTTCTTCAATGGCATCTCGGCCGTGCGTTACACCATGCTCGTGGTGGTCACCACGACCGTCGCCAACGCGATCCTCAACCAGGTCTTCATTTTCGAGCTCGGCATGGGCATGAAGGGATCTGCCTGGGCAACCAATGTCGCGCAGACCGTGGGTATCGCAGTCGCAATGACGTTGTTCCTGGGTGGAGACATCGGTCGCCGATATCGCTCGAAACTGATGTGGCGTCCCCGGTGGTCGGTAATCTTCGCGCAGCTGAAGATAGGCATGCCGATCGGCGTCATGTACGGCGCTGACGTGCTCGGACTCGCGCTATCCCAGATGATGATCGCGCAAACGAGCGCGACGGGCGCCGCCGCGACGCAGATCGTCATGGCGCTCACCTCGATGGCCTACATGCCCACGATTGGCATCGCGCTCGCGGGAACGACGCTCGTGGGTCAATCCATCGGCGCGGGCGACCGCGAGTGGGCGAACCGGCTGGGCAACGTCATCATCGCGATGTGCGCGGCATTGATGGCTGTCATCGCGATCCTCCTGCTGGTGCTTGGACCGTGGGTGCTGCCGTGGTTCGTGAGCAGTGGAGGACCTTCGGCTGCAGAGGTGGTAGCGCTCGGTCTCACGCTGCTCTGGCCCGCTGCGGCGTACCAGGTTTTCGACGGGCTTTACTGCGGCGCCGGCTTCTGTCTGCGCGGCGCCGGCGATACCCGAGTGCCAGCGGCCACGGCGTTGTGCCTGTCGTGGTTCTTTTTCGTCCCGCTGGCGCACACACTGGTGTTCGCGCCGGGCCAGGGCTGGATAGACGGCCTGCCACAGTACGGGCTCGGCGCCAAGGGCGGATGGCTCGCCCTGATGACGTATTGCACGTTGTTAGGCTGCAGCATGTTCTGGCGCTGGCGGCACGGAGCTTGGCGGCGCGTCAAACTGTAGACGTCACGTTGAGGGTGTTGCTGATCGACTCGCGCGCGCCGGCGTGCTTATGATCGGGCCATGACGGTCATCCGCTACAAAGTCGACAAGGGCATCGCGTGGCTCGCGATGAACAATCCACCGCTCAACGCACTGTCGCACGCGCTTCGACAGGGCATCGTGAATGCGCTCGATCGCGCGCTCGCCGATGACAAGGTGCGTGCAGTCATCCTCATCGGCAGTGAACGCGCCTTCTCGAGCGGCGCCGACATCAAGGAATTCTCCGGTCGCGCGTTCTACTCCGATCCGTTCCTGCCGGCGGTCGTGGACACCGTGGAGGCGGCCGACAAGCCCGTCGTCGCCGCCATCAGCGGCGCGTGCATGGGTGGCGGGCTGGAACTCGCGCTGGGTTGCCACTACCGCGTGGCGCTCACGAGCGCAAAGATCTCATTTCCCGAGGTGAAGCTCGGCCTCATTCCCGGCGCAGGGGGCACGCAACGCTTTCCGCGTCTCGTGGGCCTCGAGGCTGCGGCGAACATGATCGTGTCAGGCGCCACGGTCCCGGCATCGACCTTCGAAGGCGCGCCACTGTTCGACGTGCTGACGAACGACTCGCTGGAGAACGCCGCCAGGGATTTCGCGCTGCAGCTCATCAAGGATGCGAAGCCCATCCGTCGCGTGCGCGACCTGCCTTGCAAACATCCCCAGGCCGAAGCCTTCCTGCAGTTCGCGAAGACGGGCGTGGCGTCAGTGTCGCGGGGCCTGGCCGCGCCAGTGCGGGCGCTCGAAGCCGTCGGCGCCAGCGTCTCGCAGAAGTTCGACGCGGGCATTGCGACCGAGCAGAAAGTCTTCGCCGAACTCATGGTGAGCGACGAATCGGAGGCACTACGCCACGCGTTCTTTGCCGAGCGCGCCGCGTCGAAAGTAGATGGACTCGGCGAGAAGACGCCGCAGCGGAAGATTGCCAGCGTCGCGGTGATCGGCGCGGGCACCATGGGCGGCGGCATCGCGATGAATTTCGCGAATGCCGGCATTCCCGTGACCCTCATCGAGGCGAAGCAGGAAGCGCTGGATCGCGGCATCACTGGCATCCGCAAACAGTACGAAGGCGCAGTCGCGAAGGGGAAACTCAAGGCCGACGAAGCCACGAAACGCGGCGGGCTCATCACGCCTTCGCTCGACTATGCCGCGGCATCCAGGGCGGATCTCGTCATTGAAGCGGTGTTCGAGGATCTCGCCGTCAAGAAGTCCGTCTTCCAGGCTCTCGACAAGGTCATGAAACGCGGCGCGATCCTGGCCACCAACACCTCGACTCTCGACGTCGACCGGATCGCGGCATTCACGCGGCGGCCCGGCGACGTGGTCGGCATGCACTTCTTCAGCCCTGCGAACATCATGAAGCTGCTGGAAGTCATCAACGCGAAGAAGACGCGGCCCGATGTGCTCGCGACGGCGTTGTCGGTGGCGAAGAAGATCGGAAAGACGGCCGTGGTTTCGGGTGTCTGCGACGGCTTCATCGGCAACCGCATGATCAACAAGTACTCGGAGCAGGCGCTCCTGCTGCTCGAGGAGGGAGCGTCCCCGAAACAGGTCGACGCTGCCATCGAGAAGTTTGGTTTTGCGATGGGTCCGTTCCGCATGTCGGATCTCGCCGGCAATGACATCAGCTGGCACATCCGCCAGCGTCATTACGCCGAGCACCCGAAACAGCGAAAGGCGCGCATTGCCGATCGAGTCTGCGAGCTCGGCCGGTTCGGGCAGAAGACCGGCCTCGGCTGGTATCGCTATGAAGCGGGCAAACGGGACGCGATTCCGGATCCGGTGGTCGACAAGATCATCGACGAGGAACGCAAGGCGTTGAAGGTCACGCCGCGCGCCATTCCTGACGCCGAGATCGTCGACCGGTTGCTCTACTCACTCGTCAATGAAGGTGCTCACATCCTTGCAGAAGGTATCGCGCAGCGCGCGTCCGACATCGACGTGGTGTACCTGTGGGGCTACGGATTTCCCGCGCAGCGCGGCGGCCCGATGTTCTACGCGAGCTGCAAGGGGCTTGGCTCAGTGGTTAGACGCATGAAACAGTTCGGGTGGAAGCCGGCCAAATTGATCGTGGACCTCGCGGCGGCGGGCAAGACATTCGACGATGCGCCACCCAAGAAGAAAAGGAGGGCTTCCCGTGGTTGATGCCGTCATCGTTTCCACGGCGCGCACGGCGCTCGCGAAGTCCTGGCGCGGGGCGTTCAATCTCACGCACGGCGCCACGCTCGGTGCGCACGCGGTCCAACACGCCATGGGGCGCGCGAAGCTCGATCCGGCCGCGGTCGAAGACGTGCTCATGGGCTGCGCGAACCCCGAAGGAGCCACCGGTTTCAATATTGCGCGCCAGATCGCATTGCGGGCGGGCTGCCCCGTCACCACCTCGGGCATGACCGTCAACCGTTACTGCTCGTCGGGTCTTCAGACCATTGCGCTCGCGGCGCAACGGATCATGTCGGGCGAAGGCGAGGTGTACGTTGCCGGTGGTGTCGAGTCCATCTCGTGTGTCCAGAACGATCACATGAACACGTTCATGGCGAAAGAGTCGTGGCTCGAGAAGAACAAGCCCGCGATCTACTGGACGATGTTGCAGACCGCGGAAACGGTGGCCAGCCGCTACCAGATTTCACGCGAGGCGCAGGACCGATACGGCGTGCAGAGCCAGCTGCGAGCGGCTGCCGCCCAGGCCGCGGGCCGGTTCAACGACGAGATCGTGCCAATAGAGGTCGTTGCGGGCGTGGCAGACAAGGACACCGGCCGGCTCATGACCCGCAAAGTGACGGTGGCCGCGGACGAAGGTATCCGCGCCGACACTAACTACGAGGCGGTGTCGAAGATTCGTAGCGCGACGCCGGGCGGCATGATCGCCGCCGGCAACGCCAGCCAGTTCTCCGATGGTGCTTCGGCATGCGTCGTCATGAGCGCGGCGCGTGCCGGAAGGCTGGGACTCGCGCCGCTCGGCATCTTCCGCGGCTTCGCGGTGGCCGGGTGCGAGCCGGACGAGATGGGCATCGGCCCGGTCTTCGCGATCCCGAAGCTGCTCGAGCGTACCGGAAAGAAGGTCGAAGACATCGATCTCTGGGAGCTCAACGAGGCCTTCGCCGTCCAGGTGCTCTATTGCGCCGACCGGCTGGGCATTCCGAACGAACGGCTCAATGTGAACGGCGGGGCCATTGCCGTGGGACATCCCTATGGCATGACAGGGGCCCGGCTGGTGGGCCACGCGCTGATCGAAGGAAAACGGCGCGGAGCGAAGCTGGCCGTGGTTACCATGTGCATCGGGGGTGGCATGGGAGCCGCGGGTCTGTTCGAGATATGCTGAAAAACATCATCGCGATCATCATCGCCGTGGCGGCGGGCGCCGTCGGCTACTCCTTCTGGCAACGCAAGGACGCCGAGGAAAGTCCGCTGATCGTGATGGTGGCCCAGATGCGCACGCGCGCCATCATCGAGCACGAGCGTGTCGTGACGGTCTGGTACAAGGCGTGTCCCGAGGTCACCGGCGTCAATCCCCAGGTCATGGTTATCTGGCCCGCCAAGCTCAATTACGAAATCGACCTGGCCGAAACCAAACTATCGCTGAGTGCGGACGGCGTGCTGCACGTCCAGACACCACCCATTCGTGCCGATGATCCTTCGGTGCCGTCGGAAGTCGGGGAATACATGGCGCAGACCTCGTTCTGGACGCTCGACAGCGAACAGGCGATCGTCATGCGCGAAATGCAGAAGGCCACGCCGCTCGCGCGGCACCTGACCGCGTATTTCCTTCGCAACGACGCAGGCTTGAGCGAATACTTCAAGGAAGAATTGGAGACCTACCTGCGCGGCATCGCCGGTGCGCTGGGTGTCGTGGTCAAGAAGATCGAAGTGGAAATTCCGGAGGTCAAGGTCATCATTCCACCTCGGCCGGAAATCACCTTGTGCGAAGGCACGATTGCGCTCGCCAACGGAATGGGTTTTGCGCGTCGCCAGGATGACGGCACCACCATCGGCATTTATCCGAAGAAAGCCGCACCGAAAACCACGCCCACGCCGTAAGACAAATCCGCGCGGCGCAGCGCTATCATCGAGGCTCACCCTCAAACGGAGAGCCGTCCCATGGAAGCTGTCGACGTGCGTGGCCGATTTGTCTGGCATCAGCTGATGACGCGTGATGTGCCGGGAGCCCGGAGTTTCTACTCGGGACTCGTGGGATGGGATGCCCAGCCCTGGCCTCAAGATCCCACCTACACGGTCTGCCGTGCGATGGACGTACCGGTTGCCAGCATCATTGAGATGCCCGCCGATCTGCCACCCGACGTGGCGCCGCACTGGATTCAGTACATCGGCACTCGCGACGTCGACGGAACCGCGGACGCGGCGGTGCGTGCCGGGGGGTCCATTCTCAAGGCGCCCCGCGACATGAAGGGAGCAGGGCGCTTCGCGGTGCTCAACGATCCGCAGGGCGCTGTGTTCGCCATCATCGACCCGGAAAACGTCCGGCCGGAATACGTCGGTACTCCACCGCTCGGTGCGTTTTCATGGCATGAACTGGCGACCAGCGACAATGAAGCGGCATTCGCGTTTTACAGCGGGCTGTTCGGCTGGGACGTCATGGAACGCATGGACATGGGCCCCACGGGCATCTACCTCGTGTTTGGTCAGAATGGCGTGCAGCGTGGCGGCATGTACATCAAGCCCGCCGACTGGCCAGCGCCTCCGAACTGGATGCCGTACGCCCACGTGCCCAATGTGGATGCCAGCGTTGCCAATCTCGAAAGCGTGGCTGGACAAATACTCGTCGAACCGATGGATGTGCCAGGGGGCAGCCGCATCGCTTCCCTGACGGACCCGTTCGGCGCGCCGTTTGCCATTCATTCGTTCCCGGCCGCCGCGGCGGCGAAGCCGAAGGCGCCGCCCGCGCAGAAACCAAAAGCGAGTCTCGCGGTCAAAGTCGAGGCTGCGAAAAAGCAGGTGAAGAAACACGCCAAGGTCGCCGGCAAGGCGGCGAAGAAAGCCGCGAAGACAGTGGCGCGCAAAGTGGCCGGCAAGTTGGCGAAGGCAAAGAAGGCCGCCAGGAAGGCGGTCAGCAAGGCCAAGGCCCGAGTGAAGAAACGAGTTTCGAAGGTCAGCAAGAAAGTCAGCAAGAAGAAAGTGGCACGGAGAAAGAAATGACGGGACGTCGAGAGGTCATCAAGGCGGGGTTGGCGACTTTGGCGGGAACCCAGGTGCTCAACGCCTGGGCCGCCGAAAAGAAGAAGGACAAGGACGAACCGAAACCGCCACCCGCGGCGCCGTTGATGACCAAGGCGGTCCCGTCGACCGGAGAAAGACTCGCCGCGGTTGGCGTAGGCACCAACAACTACAGCCCCACGAATCCGGAGGAGCGCGCCGCCCGCCGCGAAGTGCTCGCTGGGCTCACGGCCGCGGGAGCGTCGGTCATCGACACCGCGCCGGCATACCGGCAGTCGGAAGAAGTCATCGGCGAGTTGCTGGCCGACATCGGCAACCGCAAGCAGGCGTTCATCGCCACCAAAGTGACGGCGCCGGAAGGTGACCTCGCCAAGGGCATCGCGATGATCGAGGAGTCGAAGCGTCGGCTCAAGACGAACTTGCTCGACCTCGTGCAGATCCACAGCCCCAACGGGGTCGACGTGCTGTTCCCGCACCTCTTCGACCTCAAGAAGAAGGGGCAGATCCGTTACGTCGGCATCACCACGTCGAGCAGCAGTCAGCACGAGCAGATGGTCGAGATCATCAACTCGCAGCCCATCGACTTCGTGCAGGTGGACTACTCGCTCGGCAATCGTGCGGCGGCGGAGACCGTGCTGCCGGCCGCGTTGGCGAAACGCGTGGGCGTCCTCATCAACCTGCCTTTCGGCGGACGGCGGGATGGCAACCTGTTCTCGCGGGTTTCCGGCACCGATCTTCCCGAGTGGGCAGCGGAAATCGACGCCAGGAGCTGGGGCCAGGTGTTCCTGAAGTACGTGGTGTCACACCCGGCGGTCACGGTCGCGATCCCGGGTATGACCAAGGTGGCTCACCTCGAGGACAACCTCAATGCGCTGCGAGGCCGCATGCCGGATGCTTCGCAACGCGCGCGTCTCGAGAAGTACTGGGACAAAACCTTCGATTCCTGATCCCTATTTTCCGACCGCGTACTCGAGCGCGCCCGTGAGCAGGGTGATGACGTAGGGCTCGCTGTAGTTCTCGGCGGTGTGCCCCAACCCGCTGTAGAACACGCGGCCGCCACCGAAGTCGTGGTACCAGACGAGCGGGTTCGGATTCACGTCGGCCTCGCCGTCGCCGATTGTCTGGGGATCCACGGTGATGAGGACGTGCACGGTGGGATCGAAGTCCTTGTAGTAGTACCACTCGTCGACGCGCTCGAGCGTCTTCGGTAGTTTGGCCGTGGCCGGGTGCTTCGGATCCACGACGGTTACGACAGCCTTCGGCGTTCCTTTCGGATGGCGCTCGAAATAGCCGCCGATCATCTGTCCGTACCAGCCCCAGTGATAGTGCGAATCACCGGCGGCATGCAATCCGACGACACCCTTGCCGTCCTTGAGGAAGCCCTGCAGTGCTTCGCGCCTGGCGCCCACGAACCATTCGGATTCTGGCTTCTTCGGATCGGTGGTGCTGCTCACGAAGACGATCGCCCGGTAGCTCTTCAGCTTCTCTGCCGTGAAGACTTCAGGATCTTCGGTGGCGTCGATGACGTAGCCGGCCTTGGCGCCCAGCGACTTCAACGCCGTGACCGCAGCGGGAATCGAATCGTGGCGGAAGCCCGTGCTGCCCGAATACACCAGCACGCTACCCTTGTCTGCGGCGATGGCGCCGGACGAAAGGCAGAACGCGCCCACGACGGCGGTCATCAGGCCCGCCAAGCGTCTTGAAGTCATGGAATCCCCTTCGTGAAAAAGTTATCTCGTCGGCAGCGGCACTCCACGTGTCAGCGTTTTCAGTCGCAGCACGCGGTGATTGGCGGTGATGAACAGCGTCGAGCCGTTCTCGCCGAACGCAACGTTTGCAGTCGGAACGCCAGTGAGAATGCGGCCGAGGAGGGTGCCCTCCGGCGAATACACCAGCACGCCACCCGGCCCCGTCGCGAAGACGTTGCCGTGAATGTCGACCTTGAGTCCGTCCGGTACACCATCGCCTTCCTTGTATAGTCTGGACGAATCGGCGAACACGCGACCTTTGTCGAGACTGCCATCTGACTGCACGGCGTACGCCTTCCAGATCGGTGAGCTGGCGCGCGCATTGGCCACGTACAAAGTCTTGTAGTCCGGTGAGAAGCCAAGCCCGTTCGGCGCTTCGAGTTCGGTGACCACCGCCGTGATCTTTCCGTCGGGAGCGACGCGGTAGACGGCGTTGTGCGGCTGCTCCTTGCCTGGGTCGCTGAACTGCTTCGGCAGTCCGAAGGGCGGATCGGTGAAGTACAGCGCGCCCGAACGGTCGAAAACGAGATCGTTCGGGCTGTTGAGCTTCTTGCCCTGGTAGCTCGTGGCGAGCGGAACCATGGTGCCGTCGGCTTCGCGTCGCGAGATCCGGCGGTCGCCGTGCTGGCACAGTGTCAGGTGCCCGTCGAGATCGAACGTGAGCCCGTTGGAGCCGGGTTCATACCCCGTGAACGGCTCTGCGCCCGTGTAACCGCTGCGCTCCAGGAAGCGCGAGACACCCTTGTCCGCGTTCCACTTCATGATCACGTTGTTCGGGATGTCGGAAAACAGCAGCGACTTCGTGCGCGCGTCCCACAACGGGCCTTCGGACCACTTCAGATCGTCGGCGATCCTTTCGATCTTCGTGTCGGGCGCGATCAGCGCGTCGAAGCGTTGGTCGAGAGACTCGAGCCGCGCATACGGCGACTCCGCGGCGTTGACGTTCAAGATGGAGATTCCCCACAGAAAGGAAGCAGCCGAGGCCGCGATAAGAGTTCTGAACACAGTTACCCCCGCGCTTGTGCGTGGCGATTGTGCATGGAGCGAGGGGTCCAGCGGCTATCTATAAGTGTCCGTAATTAACCATAATATACATTATGCGTACTTAGACGAACCGCTAAGCCTTCTTGACGAACTCGGATTTCAGTTTCATTCCGCCAAAGCCTTCGATCTTGCAGTCGATATTGTGATCACCCTCCACCAGCCTGATGGCCTTCACCTTGGTACCGGCCTTGAGTGCCGATGAAGCTCCTTTGACGGGTAGATCCTTGATCACGATGACCGTATCGCCATCAGCCAGCACGTTGCCGTTGGAGTCGCGGACGACTGGTTCGGGCTCTTCACTCGCAACAGGAGCCGCTGTGTCAGCGGGCGGCGCCCATTCATGCGCGCACTCCGGGCAAACAAGCATTTGACCGTCCTGGTACGTGAATTCGGAGTTGCATTTCGGGCAGAGCGGGAACGCCATCGTTTCGAACCTCAATCGTTTTCACTGGATGAATATTGGTCGCGCGACCGACCGTCATGAAATGCAATTCGCGCTCCTGTCGCAATGCAAGGGTGTGATGCCGGTTGCTTGCGGGACTCAGATCACATTCCCGGTCCGAAACCGTCGCAATTTGGGGCCACCGCGCGGAAAGTGGTTTCTTGCGGGATGCTAGGGAACCCTTTCGCCCCCCAAGCGCAACTGAATTGCATATGTATCGCAACCTGATAATCGTCGCAGCGGTACTGTCCTTAGCCAGCACAGTATCGACGACTCACGCCGCGCCCGCGGAATACAACCCGGTGACACACCAGGGCGCTTCGCAGGAATCATCGGAGACGCTAAACGTCATCGTGAAGCTTCGCAAGGATGGCCCTGGCGCGGCTATGGCCAAGCTGAACAGCGGTGCTGACCGAACGGCTGCACTTGCCAGGAACAGCGGACTTCCACTCAGGCTCCGGCGCGAGATTTCAGACCGGATGCTGGCCAACACGGTCGATCTCGGCGATTCGAGCACGGCGCAAGTGCTCGAGCGATTGCGCGCGGATCCGGCGGTCGAATACGTCTCGATCGACCGGCGCCGGTTCCCGCACGCAACGACGCCTAACGACCCCTTGTTCGCCAACCAGTGGTATCTGAAGGACGCCGAGATTTCCGCGGTGAACGCCATTGGAGCCTGGGATCGTGAAGTGGGCTCGAACGGCGTGGTGATCGCGGTGCTCGACACGGGAGTGCTCTACGACCACCCGGATCTCGGGCACGGCGACCAGGGTGGCAAGTTGCTGCCCGGCTACGATTTCGTCGCGGGAACGCCGCAGGGCAACGACGGCGACGGGCGCGACGCCAATCCTTCTGACCCCGGTGACTGGATCACCTCCAGCGACAAATCGAATTCGGCGTTCACAAACTGCGATGTCACCGACAGCAGCTGGCATGGCACGCGAGTGGCCGGAATGATCGGTGCGCTCTCCAACAATTCCGCAGGCGTCTCGGGACTCGCCTGGAATTCGTGGATCCTGCCAGTCCGTGTGCTCGGCAAATGCGGTGGCCTCGACAGCGACATCCTCGCCGGCATGCGCTGGGCGGCAGGCTTCCACGTCGCGGGAATTCCCGACAACCCTACGCCCGCGCGCATCCTCAACCTCAGCCTGGGCAGTGACAGCCCCTGCGAGCCTTCCTACCAGGATGTCATTGCCGAGCTCACCTCGCGCAAGGCGCTGGCCGTGGTTTCGGCGGGCAATGAAGGTACCGTGGTGTCTTCTCCAGCCAATTGCCCGGGCGTCGCTGCGGTGGCCGCCATCCGGCACGCCGGCAGCAAGGTGGGTTTCAGCAGTCTCGGTCCTGAAGTGACCCTCGCGGCGCCCGGCGGCAACTGCGTGAACATCAACGGCGGGCCCTGCCTGTTCTCGCTCGATACGACCGCAAACAGCGGCACGACGTCACCCGCCACCAACACGTTCACCAATCAGACCAACAGCAACCTGGGCACGAGCTTTTCCGCGCCCATCGTTTCGGGCATCACGGCGCTGATGCTGTCGCGGAATGCGAACCTGTCGACTCACCAGATGCTCGACCGGCTGAAGGAGGGCGCGCGGCCCTTCCCCACTTCGGTTTCTGACGATCCCACCCTTCCGACCTGCCACGTGCCCCAGAACAGTAGCGACATTCAGCTCACACAATGCATATGTACGACCGCCGTTTGTGGCGCCGGCATGGCGAATGCTTCGGGCTCGGTCGTGGCTGCCGAAAGGCCGATCGCCGCCATTTCACTGCCTGGCAGCGTCGCTCCCGGACAGAACGTTTCGCTGAACGCGTCCGGCAGTGCCGCTTCCTGCGGCCGCTCGGTGGCCAGTTATGCCTGGGAGTACGTAGCCCCGCCGGCCAATCCTCCAGCCATCACGGGCGCGAATACATCGACCGCAACCGTCGTCGCCCCCACCTCGGGGACACTCACGGTTCGCGTTACCGTCACCGACGACCAGGGCCGCATGGATTCGGCCGATGTCGTCGTCAGTCCGTCCAGCGCAACGTCCACTGCCCCGGCCAACGCCGGCACGACGGCCTGCGCGGCGCCGGTAACCTCCGGCACGACCCCCACCACGAACCCCGGCAGCAGCTCGTCGAGCTCCAGTTCCAGTTCCAGCTCGAGCAGTTCGAGCTCCAGTTCGTCTTCCTCGGGTGGCCGTGGCGGCGGAGGTGGGGGCTCTTCCGACCTGCTCAGCCTGACCTTGCTAGGTCTGTTCGTCCTATCCGCCCTTTCGCGACGCCGTCCTCTTTAAAATCCCCGTTGCATTTGCTAGGTACCGCGCTATATTCGCGTCGTACGCCATTGACGGATCAGGGTCTCCGTTACAACTACAACTAAAGGCGTTACGTGAGGTCTGCGACGCAGCGAGGGACTGGCGCCGCTCCCCGAGCGATAACGAAAAAACAATGTCGCGTGTTTACGATCGGCTCGAATCAGCCACGCTTCTACTTGCCCGCTCCGGCGCCATCAAGGACCGACTGAGCGGCGCGTGGCGCCAATGCCTCTCGAACATCGAACCCGACGACGTGCCGCGCGAACTGCGCCTCCCCTTCCTCGAACTTTCTTCCGCGATGCAGCGTGAGCGTCCGCTGCGGGGTGAAGACGCGGTACGCGCCACCATCCGCAAGATGTCCAACGAAGAAGCCGAAAGCCACGCGGCCTTCATCGTGCGGATGTTCTGCCGCATGACGCGCCAGCAGGAGATGGAACTGCCGCTGCCTTCGCAGACGGGCGCCGCCGTGGTGCAGCTCTTCGCAGCCGCCGAAGGCTAGGTTGAGTGGTGCCGGGCGGGGGTTTGCGTGTTTCGTCGCGCAAACTCAGCTAACTAGTGGATGTCGGC
>Ga0315910_10002393_pt1 | contig 16491 bp, 14 predicted proteins | sample EdamamesoilMG_FD_204470 | JGI IMG/M metagenome (GOLD analysis project Ga0315910, IMG submission 204470) | Garden soil microbial communities collected in Santa Monica, California, United States - Edamame soil | ecosystem: Environmental > Terrestrial > Soil > Garden | place: USA: California... | reverse complement strand
TTTTATAGCAATAAACATCGTTTGCAAAATCAGCATATTGGAGTAGCTCTGAAAGAAAAACTATTGAACGAAGCGGAGCTGAAATCCCGGGTAAAAATTTTGTACCTCGACGCACAGTTTGCTGATTCATTGTCCAATCAATTATATATGCAGGATACTTTATATGAAAAGATAAAGTTGTCAGCCATCCGCCAGTTTAATGCCGGGCAGATAGATTACCTGCAACAAATATTTGCCGAAACACAGTATGGCGAAATTCACAATCAATACCTGAATGCCGTTACAAGAGCAAAAACGTTAATAGCACAATTGCAATGGGTAACAGGTGTAAAAGATGCCATTACAGTAGAACCATTGCTGATTGCTGCTTTACAGCCTCAAATTATGTTCATGCCGGATTCAACTGCTTTATTGTCCAATCCATCTATTCAGGTATTGCAGCAGCAACAAATAGTAGCCAAACAAAATATTGTTTTACAAAAAAGCAAGGCATTGCCTGGGTTGGCATTCGGCTATTTTAACCAGGGCGAAAGAGATACAAAATGGAATAACCGCTTTCGCTTTGGCATCACTATACCATTGTGGTTTGGTCAATATAAAGGCAATATCAATGCGGCTAAAACAGAACAGCAGATTCTTCAAAACAAACAGGAAGGGTTGCAACAAGAATTATCAGTACAGGTGATTAATGCAAACAGTGAAATGCAAACTAACTGGCAATCTGTACAATACTATCAGCAAACAGGTTTACGAAAAGCGCAGGAAGTAATAACCACTTCACAACGATTTTTTGAAAGCGGTGAAATAGATTATATCATTTTGATGAGAAATAATAACGATGCTTACAGCATTTATCAGAAATACCTCGAAGCCGTAAGAAATTACAATCTAAGTGTCATCAATTATCAATACTTAATGGGTCAGTTATGAAAAGAATAATCCTTCAATTTTTATTATGGTTTCCAGTGATGGCATTTGCTCACGGTGGCGAAGACCACGGTGATGCAAAGAAAACGGCAGCTAATGGAAGTATGACTTATTTTTCTTCGGAATCCTTTTCTGATAAATATGAGTTGCTGGTAAAATACAACCCCATTACACCGGGTAAGGAAGCAATTCTAAAATTATTTATCAGTGAATACAATACCAACAAGCCATTGGATAGTGCAACCTTGCAGGTAACGATATCTGGAAATGCGAATATAAAAGTTACTGTTTCAAGAACAGATAAAGGTGTGTATATATTAAAAGCCACTTTTCCTGAAAAGAAAGCATACAACCTTATTGTGGATATAAACAGTTATGCAGGGGTAGATTTAATTCAATTGAATAATATCGAAGCAGGAAAAGAACTTCCTGTAACCACAGCAGAAACAGTTGAACATGCTCATTGGTACAGCAGCAATTGGTTTTTTGGACTGATGGGATTGTTGATCGGATTGATTGTAATGTTTTTTATCAGCAAAAGCCGCAGCAGGAAAATTACTACTGCTGCTATTCTACTTTTGTGTTTACTTCCTACTGCAACATATAATTCAGCCTCTGCTCATGAAGGTGAAGATCATGGAAGTGGAGCCAAAACAGGTGGATCATCAACAGTTTTTATAGTAGAAAAGGAAACACAATTTCTTTTCAATATTGAAACTAAAAAAATAAGTACAGGAGATTTTAATGAAACATCTGTTATGTTAGGAACTATTACTGCAGCACCACAAGGCAGAGCGGTAATACAATCACCACAAGCAGGTAAAATAGTTTCGTTAAGAGTAACGCCGGGTCAAAAAGTCGGCAAAGGCCAGGTAGTAGCGGTAATTGAACAACAAGTGGATGCAGGTACACAGATAGATATCATTTCACAAAGTAATACGGTGAATGCAGAATACGAAGCGGCCAAAGCACAATATGAAAGATTAAAAGCCATTGAAGACATTGCTGCAAAAAAAGATGTAACCGAAGCAAAGGCCCGTTATGAAACTGCCAGGAAAAACAAGTTATTGTTTGATGCCAATACAGGAAAAAATACTGGCAGTACAAAAATGATTACCCTCAACTCACCAGTAAGCGGGGTGGTAAGTACATTTAATTATGCTATTGGTGCTGTTGTAGGCGGAGGTGAAACATTATTTGAAATAACTAATCTTGAACAGGTTTTTGTAGAAGCCCAGGTGTTTACGGATGATGTTACTAAAATGAAGTCTGCAATATCATTCACAACATCATCCAATACCGATACGACCACTTACAAATTGAAACTGATCAGCGCCGCTCAAGCTGTAAATGCAGGCAATCAATCGCAGAAGGTAGTGTTTGAAGTCATCAATCCTAAAAGCCAATTTAAGATTGGGGAAAATGTGAATGTCCGTATGACTGGTAATAATGTAATGCGTCAGGTTGTGATACCCAATGAAGCAATAACAGATGTAAATGGCAAACCTGCTGTATTTATAAAAGACAAAGCAGAGCAATACAGCATCAGCTTTGTTGTAAAAGGACAAAACAATGATAAATTAACTGTCATCGGCAAGGGAACTGAAGATGGCGAAAGAGTAGTGACTGCCAACGTATATCAAATGAAAATGATGTATTTGAATCAATAAATAAAAATAAACAACATGAGAAAATTAATAATGATGTTCCTGCTGTTTTCGCCTGCTATAGCAATCTTTGCACAAACAAACGATAAAGAAGCAGTAAAGACTGTATTAAACAACTACAAAAAAGCAATTGAAAAACTGGACACTACTGGTGTAGTAAACCTGTTTGTAAAAGATTCAAAAGTATTTGAGCAGGCTAAAGATGAAGGCACCATTGGTCATTACCTGGAACATCACCTTGGGCCTGAATTAAAGGGTTTTAAATCTTTCACTTTCAGCGATTATAAAGTGGATGTGACCGTAACAGGTGAATACGCCTTCGCAACGGAAACTTATATCTATACAATTATTCTGGCAAAAGATGGAAGAGAAATTAAGAGCCAGGGGGTAGCTACTTCGATACTGAAAAAAACTAAAGAAGACTGGAAGATTGTGCAGACACACTCATCATTCAGGAAAGCACAATAAATTTTAATATTAAAAATAAAAAAAATGAAACAATTCAAAATCATTCTTTCAATGGCTATAGCAGTTTTTTGTATTACTGCCGTAAATGCGCAATCAGGAAAAACAAAAGTAAAGCAAGTGACAAAAGATACAGCCGTATATCAATGCCCCATGAAATGTGAGGGAGACAAAACTTATGATAAAGCAGGTAAATGCCCCGTTTGTAATATGAATTTGAAAGCCATTTCAAAACCTGTAACAGCCGTATATCAATGCCCCATGAAATGCGAGGGTGATAAAACATACAGCAAAGACGGTAAATGTCCCGTTTGTAATATGAAGCTTTCAAAAGTAGAAGCAAAAAAAGAAACACAGGGTCATGATGGGCATAACCATAAATAATTTATCAATAAACAAACAAATATTAAATGAAACAGGTATTAAAAATTTCAACGGCAGTCTTTGCCATAAGTTTAGTAACACTTTTTACCGCATGTAACAATAGCGGAAGCGATTCAAAAAAAGAAGTAACATCTGCAGAAACAGACACTGCATCACATGCACACAGCTACCGGTGTCCCATGAATTGTGAAAAAGGGAAGACTTATGATAAAGAGGGTACTTGCCCTGTGTGTGGCATGAAGCTGGAACACTTTGATGGTACGGATAATGGTCTTACTTATAAAATGCAATATGCCTCTACCCCGGCCCAAATAGAATCCGGTAAAACAGCCACTCTTTTATTTACTCCTAAAGTGGTTGGTAAAGAAAGTGAAGCTGTTCCTTTGGATGTGCAGCATGAAAAGAAAATACACCTGATAGCGGTAAGCAACGACCTTAGCTATTTTGAACATATCCATCCCCATTTCCAGGCTGACGGTTCTTATAAAATTGATGTACTGGAAAATGGAAAGTCTTATACCAATGGTCCAGGCAAAAATGAAACACGGTTTGATAATGGCGGTGACTATACTTTGTTTGCTGATTATCTGCCAAGTGGTGGCAGCCACCAGGTAGAAAAAATTTCAGTGACTGTGAAAGGCACTCCAAAGCCTGCTGTCAAGTATACTACTGATAAGCTCACCGGTAAGTCAGACGCCTTTACTGTAACACTAAGCGGTGGAAACCTAATGACTGGTACACAAATGCACATTTCGGGAATGTTAATGAAAGATGGAAAAGAGGTTGATGTAAATACATTGGAAAATTATTTAGGCGCTAAAGCACACATGGTCGTTGTGAGTCTTAATGAGAAAGAATATTTACATGTACATCCTGATGTAAGTGGCGGTAAGTTCGATTTACATACTACATTTAAAAAGCCCGGAATTTATCGTGGATGGATCCAGTTTCAGAGTGGCGGTAAAGTTCATACTGTTGATTTTACCATGAATGTTAAAGAAGGAACGTCTGATAATTCATCAAAAGAAAAGGATCATAGTTCGCATTAATAAAAATATTTTATCACTCTTTAAACAATTAAACAATGAAAATTCTAATTCCCGCAGCATTCGCAGGTCTATTTGCCCTGCAGGCTTGTAACAATGACAATACATCAACAAGCGAAACAAAAACACATACAGACACTTCCATGTCTAATACCACAAGCTCAGATCATTCAAAAATGAACGACATGAACAATGATTTAATGAATGCCATGAAGCCATCAATGGCTCAGGCTGAGGCTATGAAAATGACCGGAGATTTTGACTATGATTTTGCAAGCATGATGATCCATCATCACCAGGGCGCCATTGATATGTCGCAGGTAGAACTTTCAAAAGGAAGCGACGCACAAGTAAAAGGTTGGGCACAAAAAATTATAGATGCCCAGAAAGCTGAGATTACTCAACTTCAACAATTTATTAGCAGCAATAAACCTGCTGAAATGAAAAATGAAGGCGGTGAACAACATAATGAAATGCACGAAATCCAGAAAAAAATGGAAAAGGATATGAACGATATGACGATGACCGGAAATGTAGATAAGGATTTCGTAATGATGATGAAAGCGCATCACCAAAGTGCAGTCAGCATGGCTGAAAACGAGCTGTCTCATGGAAAAAAATATGAAATGAAGAAGATGGCGCAAAAGATAATTGAAGATCAGAATAAAGAGATCAAAGAATTCAACGACTGGTTAGCTAATCATAAGTAGTGATCGGCTTAGGGTGTAATACTCTCATCGGGTATTACACCCTTTCTTAAATTTTTGAAAATGCTTAATAAACTTATACAGTTTTCGCTTAAGAACCGGCTACTTGTTGTATCACTTGCTTCATTGGTAATGGTATACGGTGTATTTACATTGGTAAATCTGCCTGTGGATGTATTACCTGATTTGAACAGACCGAGGGTAACTATTTTTTTAGAAGCCAATGGTATGGCGCCAGAAGAAGTGGAAAGCCAGGTGAACCTGCCGGTGGAAACACAATTGAATGGTGCGCCGGGAGTGGAAGTGGTGCGTTCGGTTGCAAGTCCTGGTTTGGGGATGGTGTTTGTAGAGTTTGATTGGAAAACGGATGTTTACAGGGCAAGGCAATTAACAGCCGAGAAACTGCAAAACATTCAATTACCCAACGGCATTACCCCGGTGATGGGACCTATCAGTTCCATTATGGGACAGATAATGATGGTAGCAGTAACGAGTGATACAACTTCTCCTGCTGATTTGCGAACACTGGCCGACTTTACCATTCGCAGAAGATTGATGAGTGTTAGTGGTGTAAGCCAGGTGATACCAATCGGTGGTGAAAGAATGCAATACCAGGTCTTGATCTCAAGTGAGAAATTGCGGCAATACAATTTGTCAATTGATGATATTGATAATGCATTGCAATTGACGAATCAAAACACCACTGGTGGCTTTGTTGATAATAAAGGTTCAGAAACACTGATAAGAAATATTGGACGGGCTAATACATTGGAAGATCTGGCTAATACTGTCGTAAGTAACAGGGATGCAGCTCCTATACTTTTAAAACAGGTAGCTGAAGTAAAGTTCGGAGGGCCAATAAAAAGAGGGGATGGTTCTTTTAATGGAAAACCGGCCGTTATTCTTAGTATTGAAAAACAACCTGGCTCAAGTACACTTACTGTAACAGATGAAGTATTAAAAGCAATTGAAGAAATTAAATCATCACTTCCTCAAAATATTCACATCAACACGGATGTGTTTCAGCAAAAAAGTTTTATTGTTAATTCTATTACCAATGTAGAACATGCATTACGGGATGGATTTATTTTGGTCATCATCATTTTGTTTTTGTTCTTGTTGAATTTCCGTACAACAATTATTACATTAACCGCAATTCCACTATCACTTATTATCACTGCAATTGTTTTTAAATTCTTTGGCATTTCCATCAATACATTAACGCTGGGCGGTTTAGCCATTGCCATTGGTGAACTGGTGGATGATGCGATTGTGGATGTGGAGAATGTTTACCGAAGGTTAAAAGAAAACTGGGTTAGTGATAAACCAAAACCACTATTGAAAATTATTTATGAAGCAAGTAGTGAGGTGAGAAATTCAATTGTATATGCCACTATTATCGTTGTGCTGGTTTTTATTCCCTTATTTTATTTGCAGGGAATAGAAGGAAGAATATTTGCACCACTGGGTATCGCTTACATTACTTCTATCGTTGCATCGCTGGTAGTATCGCTTACAGTTACACCTGCTTTATGCAGTTATCTGTTGGGAAAGAAAAATCATTTAAAGCATATTAATCTTGCTTTCTGGAGAAAGTCTCCATCGGGAAAGGGGAATGAGGAAGTTGATGCAGTTCATGAACCCGACAGTGCCCTTGTTCGCTGGTTAAAAAAACAAGACCTTAAATTATTGCATTGGGGATTGAAGCGTACTAAACTGGTATTGGGTATTGCTATTGCTTTAATCATTGCAGCGATAAGCATTGTACCATTTTTTGGTACAGAATTTTTACCACCGTTCAATGAAGGAAGTTTTACAGTAAATGTATTAGCACCTGCCGGTACTTCATTAGAAGAAAGTAATAAGCTTGGCACTATTGCAGAAAAACAAATGCTGAAAGTACCGGAAGTAGCGCTTACATCCCGACGCACCGGAAGGGCTGAATTAGACGAACATGCAGAGCCGCCAAGTTATTCTGAAATTGATGTAGCATTAAAACCAGGTGGAAGAAGCAGGGCTAAAGTGCTGGCAGATATCCGTAATAATTTATCCGTGTTGAAAGGAGTGACAATTAATATTGGGCAGCCCATTTCTCACCGACTGGATCATTTACTTTCCGGTGTAAGGGCACAGGTAGCTGTAAAAATTTTTGGCAATGATCTATTAACGCTTCGTTCCAATGCCGAACAATTAAAAGCAGTTATCAGTAATATACCCGGTGTGGTGGATGTGCAGATAGAAAACCAGGTAATGGTTCCCCAACTCATGATCAAGCTCGACCGTATGGCGGTGCAGCGTTACGGATTACAGGTTGGCAAAGTAGCCGATGAACTGGAAGTATTTTATAATGGTAAAGTAGTGAGCCAGATTTTAGACGGACAAAAAAGTTTTGATATTGTTTTAAGAACTGATGACAGCACAAGAAAAAATATAGATGCTATCCGCAATACACAAATTGCTACATCGGATGGTTCATTGATCCCCTTGCAGCAAATTGCAACCATACAATTAGAGAACAGCATCAATGCAGTGAACCATGAAAACACCCAACGCCGCATTGTTGTTTCTGCCAATGTACAGGGTCGTGATTTAGGAAGTACAGTTAAAGAAATGCAGGAAACAGTTAAAAAGGATTTGCCTTTGCAGGAAGGATATTATTTACAATGGGGAGGACAATTTGAAAGCCAGCAGTCGGCCTCTAAATTAATTACTATTCTCAGCATCTTTTCTATTGCGGGTATTTTCTTAGTGCTGTACAGTCATTTTAAAAGCACCCGCATAGCATTTCAAATAATGCTGAATATTCCATTGGCATTAATAGGAAGCGTAATTGCTGTAATGCTAACAGGTGGCGTATTCTCTATTGCAACGATGGTTGGATTTATTACACTCACAGGTATTGCATCAAGAAATGGTATTATGATGATAAGCCATTACATACATCTGGTACAACACGAAGGAGAAGTTTTTAGTGATAAAATGATTATCAGAGGTTCATTGGAAAGAATGGTGCCGGTGTTAATGACCGCATTGGTTGCGGCCTTTGCCCTGATACCATTAACTCTCGATCCAACAGCACCGGGAAAAGAAATACTATATCCGGTAGCCATCGTTATTTTAGGGGGATTAGTTAGTTCTACATTGTTAGATATGATTGTTACCCCAGTAGTATTTAAAATGTTTGGTGAAAAAGCATTGAAGAGCTATATAAAAGAACAAAGCAAAAAAGATTTTGAGGACTAAAAATGGAGTATTTATAATTCACTTTTATTCTTACACTTAAAACAAATAATATGTTTACCAATTTAAGGTTTGTAGCTGTTACTCTCTCATTCACGTTATTGATTGTTGCGTGTGGCAATAACGATAAAAAAATAGCCGAAGTAAAAAAGACGGATGAAATTTGTTATAATCCCAATTTAGTAAATGATACTTCAAAAAAAAGTATTAAGTCAATGGCCTTTGCTATCGTCAATGGCGACAGTATAAAAATAAATTATCACTCACCCGGCGTTCGCAAAAGAATAATTTGGGGTGGACTTGTTCCTTTTGATGAAGTATGGGTAACAGGTGCTCATGATGCTACTACTATTGAAACAAAAAAGGATTTAAAAATTGATGGAAAATTAATTCCCGCTGGTAAACATGCTTTATTTACAATACCAGGACAAGAGGAATGGTTAGTTATTATCAATAAAAAATGGAACCAGCACCTGGCAACTGAATATGATGAAAAAGATGATGTAATGAGAATGAAAATAAAGCCAGCTCAAAATACGCATACAGAAAGGCTGCAATATTTCATAGAAACCAGTAATGGCGACAATGGAAAAATTGCTGTAGCATGGGAGAAGTTAAGGATTGAGTTTCCTTTTACTATTAAAAACTAAGTGACATGGAACATCAACATCAGCAATATACCTGCCCCATGCATCCTGAAATCAAACAGGATAAACCGGGCAACTGTCCCAAATGCGGAATGAAATTAGTTGCTGTAAAAACTGAAACAGATAAATCTGATTCACATCCGCAACATAACGATAGTAATCCATCAATGGGACATAAAAGCCACAGTCATCATGAAACACCGAACGCCGATTTGAATAAAGGTGCACAAAGTTTTCAAAGATATACCTGCCCCATGCACCCGCAAATTGTTCAGAATACACCTGGCAATTGCCCTTTATGTGGAATGACATTGGTGCCACTCACAAAATCAAAAACTGACTCTTCCCATAGCTCACACTCTTCCGGTATTGCTGATTTTAAAAAGAGGTTTTATGTGGTGCTGGTACTCACAATTCCCATTATGCTATTATCAGAAATGATACAGCACTGGTTAAATCTTAATATAAGTTTTCCCGGTTCAAAATATGTATTGCTTGTCTTGTCATCTGTTGTTTTCCTTTATGGCGGCTGGCCTTTCCTTAAAGGTCTTGTTGGTGAAATAAGAGTAAAGAACCCCGGGATGATGACGCTGATTGGATTTGCCATTTCTGTTGCTTACATCTATAGTGTAGCAACAGTGTTTGGATTAGAAGGGATGGATTTTTTTTGGGAACTGGCAACACTTATTTTAATCATGCTGCTGGGGCATTGGATCGAAATGAAATCCGTAGCAGGTGCATCAAGGGAACTGGAATTATTAGTTCAGCTAATGCCGGATGATGCACATCTTGTAAAGGGTGAACAAATCACTGAAGTGAAAACAGTGAACTTAAATGAAAATGACGTTATACTTATAAAACCGGGAGAAAAAGTGGCTGCCGATGGAATAATTTTAGAGGGTGAAAGTTATTTAAATGAATCTATGTTGACAGGAGAAAGCAAACCTGTACAAAAAATAAAAGGCGATAAAGTAATTGCCGGTGCCATTAATGGAAATGGCTCTATTAAAGTTACCGTATCACATGCCGCAAAAGATTCTTATCTCTCGCAGGTAGTAAAATTGGTGGATGATGCACAAAAATCAAAATCCAAAACTCAGTTGCTGGCAGACAAAGCCGCTAGATGGTTAACCCTCATTGCAATTGTTGCAGGTATTGTTTCATTTTTATATTGGTATTTAACAGGACAATCATTAGCCTTTGCGATTGAAAGAATGGTAACAGTAATTGTTATTTGTTGTCCACATGCTTTAGGGTTGGCTGTGCCCCTGGTGGTTGCAAAATCAACAGCACTCTCGGCGCAGCATGGGTTATTGATTAAAAACAGGACAGCTTTTGAAAATTCCAGGAAGATAACAACAATTGTGTTTGACAAAACAGGCACACTTACTGTAGGAAAATTTGAAGTGTCAAAAATTGTATCACTTCAAAAAAATTTAAATGAAAATGAAATCATTCGTATTGCATCTGCATTGGAGCAAAATTCTGAACACCCTATTGCAACAGGCATCCTGCAAAAAGTAAAAGACTTATCTATCACTATTCCGGCAACGGAAAATTTTAATGCCATCACAGGCAAAGGCGTTGAAGCCACGGTAGAAGGCAAGAAAATATTGGTTGTAAGCCCAGGCTATTTAAAAGAAAAAAATATTACGCCTCCCGATGGCTTTACAGCCAATGATACGGAAACCGTAGTGTTTGTAATTGTCAATAATGAATTGGCAGGATACATTGCATTATCGGATGAGATAAGGCCTGAATCAGAAGATGCCATTAAAACATTAAAACAAAACAATATCAAATCAATATTGTTGACAGGCGACAATAATAAAGTAGCAGCAAGTGTAAGCAAAACATTGGGCATGGATAGTTTTTTTGCTGAAGTATTGCCACATCAGAAATTAGAAAAAATTAAGGAGTTGCAAAACAAAGGAGAATTCGTAGCCATGACAGGCGATGGTGTAAATGATGCACCAGCCTTGGCCCAAGCTGATATTGGTATAGCTGTTGGAAGCGGCAGTGATATTGCCGCAGAAACAGCGGGGATCGTTTTGGTAAACAGTAACCCTAAAGACATAGTGAGTTTGATTTTATTTGGGAAAGCTACTTATCGTAAAATGATTCAGAATTTAATTTGGGCGACCGGCTACAACGTAGTGGCTTTACCATTAGCGGCAGGTGTATTGTATAAAATGGGAATACTGTTAAGTCCTGCTGCCGGTGCGGTTTTGATGAGTGTAAGCACTGTAGTAGTGGCTATCAATGCAAGTTTGTTAAAGGTGAAATAAAATTTGAACAAACGTCAGGTACATAAACTTTGGATGCCCCCTTTAAAATAGTATTTTTAGAATTATGATTAAAACAAAAAAACCATGAAAACGATTTTCACTTTATTTATAGTTACTCTGCTATTTATAAGTTGCGGCAAGAATAATAAATCCACAGAAATTATTCAGCAAGTGGATCTCGCTGCTTCTGTTGCGATGACAAGCGAACTATCAGCGATTCAACTGTCCGTAAATAACCTCATAGCTGCTTCAACTTCTGCGCAGCGTATTTATTGGGATAGTGCATACCATCATCACGATTCCTTGTTCTGGCACCATCATAACAACTACCATCACAATACATATACGCATGATGATCATAACCATCATTGGTTGCCCTACGATCCTGCTATAAATCATCATCACCATTTTCATCATCCATATCCCAATCATCCGAATGATTCCTTAGTTACTTCGCCTAATAATCATCACCACACTGATTGCAATCATCATTCGGGACATCATATATGTCATCATCATACTATAGACTCTTTACATACAATTCATAATTTACACCATCCGTAATGTATAAAATAAGTTTATTCCTTTTAGTTGCATTATATGCGTGTGGAGATGCGACCGGACCTAAAGATATTATTAAAGAAGAAGCTGCTTTGCAAAAAAGTACAATTGCTCAACCTGTTCTTACTGATTTGAATGATCAGCCAATTGACCTGGAAAAATATAAAGGCAAAATAGTTTTTATTAATTTTTGGGCGACCTGGTGTAAGCCTTGCAGGGAGGAAATGCCATCTATTCAGGAGGCAATGAAAATACTGAAAGATGATAAAATTGAGTTCTTCTTTGCATCAGATGAAACTACAGAACAGATCGAGGAGTTCAAGGCGGCACATAATTACAACTTTAACTATGTAAAAGTTGTAAACCTTAGTGAGCTAAATATAATGGGGTTGCCTACAACTTTTATTTTCAATCCCAATGGTGAACTTGTTTTTTCTGAAATCGGTTATCGCAAATGGGATGATGAAGCCAACATTAATTTAATTCTCAATAAATCTGAACAAAAATGATAAAAGTATTACTTACGCTTGGAATCTTGTCAATTCTCGCATCTTGTAACGACGATCAAGATGAGAAAATGATCAGTTCATCCACACAGGTAAAACAAATGCCTTCTCCTGCGGCGGACTCATGTGCTGAACCTTTTTTATTTACTGACAACAATGATATTATTTATTTGTCATGGATTGAGAAAAAAGGAAAGCAAAGCACACTTTACTTTTCTGCTTTATTAGATGGAAAATGGTCAGAGCCAAAAAAGATTGCTTCGGGTAACAACTGGTTTGTGAATTGGGCAGATTATCCCGTGATTGCAAGTGATGGAGATAGAAATTTACTAGCTCATTACTTGGAAAAAAGTGATACAGCAAAATTTACTTATGATGTAAAGATTGTTTCTTCGGCTGATACTGGTAGCACATGGGCTGCACCAAAAATTTTAAATGAAGACAATGTGAAAGCCGAACATGGTTTTGTTTCCATCGTTCCTTATAAAAACGGATTTTTTACTGCCTGGCTTGATGGAAGAAAGACAGCAACTGAAGGAGTTGAAGGTGGTCATGGTCATCATGGAGAAATGACATTGAGAGGTGCAATGTTGGACATGAACAGCAACAAAATAAATGAATGGGAATTGGATGGCCGTATTTGTGATTGCTGTCAAACAAGTGTCGCTATTACCAATGAAGGCCCAGTTGTTGTATATCGTGACCGTTCTGATGATGAAATAAGAGACATGTCTATTATTCGTTATGTGAACGGCCAATGGTCAGCACCAAAAACAATTTATGCTGATAGTTGGCAAATAAAAGCCTGTCCTGTAAATGGCCCCCGGGTCTCATCTGTTGGAAATAACCTCGCCGTTGCATGGTTTTCTATGAAGGATAAAAAGGGAGAGGTAAAATTAATTTTCTCAAAAGATGGGGGAGAAACATTCAGTAAACCAATCCGGATAGATGAAGGTAATACTATCGGTAGAGTTGACGTACTAATGATTGACACGTTAACCGCAATGGTGAGTTGGATGGAAGGCGGGAGTGTTAAAGCTGCTAAAGTTCACACTGATGGAACAAAAGAAAATTCAATCTTAATTGCTTCATCATCCGATAAAAGATCGAGTGGGTTTCCACAAATGACAAAATCAGGTAATAATTTAGTTTTTGCGTGGACGGATGATAAGGAAAAGGTAATTAAATTGGCGAGTTTGGATTTGTAAGATTCTAAGATACTATTTGCTTTAATTTACATCAGGAAAATTCAGGAACTTTATATTATCATTATTGCCGCAGCTTTAGGTATCATTAGTAAACAAATTATATGAACAGGAAGCAGTTTATTTCAGCATCTGGTGTTTTAGCAGCCACGAGTATTTTACCAACCAATTCAGTATTGGCACAACACTATGATGAAAATGGCTTGGATAAATTGACAGATGCTAATGGGAATTTTCAGCATCTACCATTGCCTTACAATAAGAATTTCCTTGAACCACAGATGGATGAAGAAACCGTTTACCTCCACCATACTTTTCATCATGGCGGTGCCGTAAAAGCGGCTAATACAGACTTGCAAAAAATCCGAAAGGCAATGGATGAAAACAACCTGGAGACTGTTGATTACTGGACAAAGAAATTGTCTTATCATTTTTCATCCCATGTGTTACATACTATTTTCTGGACGAATTTAACCAATAAGAAAACTGACCCGGGTGGAGAATTATTAAAGCGAATTGAAAAAGACTTTGGCAGTTATGATAAATTAAAAATGTATTTGTCAAAAACTTCTAAAGATGTAGATGGTAATGGCTGGGGTATATTAGGTTACCAACCCTATTCTGATAAACTTACCATCCTGCAATGTGAAAACCATGAAAAGCTAACCCAATGGGGTGTAGTTCCTTTATTAGTTGTGGATGTATGGGAACATGCTTACTATCTTAAATATAAAAACAAAAGAGCGGACTTTGTTGACACGATGCTGCAAATAATTAATTGGGATAATGTAGCTGACAGGTTAAATACTGCATTAAAAATAAAATAGAAGCCACATTCTAATTGTAAGAAACACTTTATTTCTGCATGAAGTGAGATTAATTTGAATACCAATTTGGTCAGGTACAGAAACTTTTATTGCTGGTACAGCAAGTTGTAGAATACAAGTACAAGGGATTAATGAACTATACATGAATACAAAAAACAAGGAGTACTACACAGCCCAGATACAGTAGCTCAGGAACAGCATTGGGGACACAGAGAATTTACGGCAGTGGACAATCACAGGAACTTACTTACATTTTATGAAGTGATTAATTAAAGGATATTGCTTTTTAATAAAGGATAACTTCCATTTACATCACTGCAAATCAATAAACACCCTCACATAGTAATAGCAGACAAAAAGCAAAGCAAGCCCACTAACTATTTGTATGGTTCTTCTTAACCATGTGAGTTGAGCAAACTTTGTAACAGCACCGGCAAACATGCTTACCACAAGAAAAGGTAAGCCTCTTCCAATCCCAAAACATAAGGCAAGTATAAAACCATACAATGGATTTGCAGTGGCGGCAGCAACTGAAAGAAGTAATAATAAAGGTGCGGCAGACGTTCCTAAACTAAATATCAATCCATAAACAAAAGAGCCGCCAATACCAGGTCGGCGTAGAGCAGCTAATTTTGATACAGTAAGGCGGGGTCCATAAAAGGCAACTACAGCAGCAATTGCAGATATTAATGCCATTGATAAAGCCCAATACTGACCAAATGTTTCCGTAAAAAATACACCTAATCTGCCTGCTAAAGCGCCTAATACAGAAAGACAAACAACGATACCAAAAAAGAAACCCAGTGCTATCATGAATCCCCGGTTCGTTTTATTTTCTGTATTGCTGCTAACAAGCCCGGCTATTCCAAGTCCAACAGGTAAAGTGCAGGGGCATACACCTGTAGTGATAATTCCTGCACCGGCAGCAATCAATAAGCTATATAAATTACCATTAGCCAGTGCCTGGCTAAATTGTTGTATAAAATGTTCTAAACTCATTGCTTTACTTCTTGTGGCTTGCCTGCTTCAAAACCTTTATCGTTTACTGCTTTTTGTACTTGTTCAATTCTTACTTTCTTTGGGTCAAAAGTGAACATTGCAAATTTCTTTTCAAGATTTACTTCTACATCGGTAACTCCATCCACCGATTTAATAGTTTTCTTTACATTAGATTGACAGGCACTGCACACCATACCATTAACAGGCATCTTGACAGTTAGCATTGCTACTGCGTTTGTTTGCTCTTTTGAAGTTGATTTTTCCTCTTTCTTTTGTTGTTGAGCACAGGATGTAATTGCTAAAGCAATAACCATAATGCAGGACATTGACACTTTCATAAGCAATGATTTCATCGTTAACATAGATTTTTATTTATGAATGACTTTTAATAACACAATTATAATTCAATTGCATTGAACCCTTCTTTTTCTAAAACCCTTTTAAGGTCTTCCTGCTTTATTTGTTCAGGATAATAATTGACCTGCACTTGTTTCTGAATTACTTTAGGCTTCACAGCTTTCACCCCAGGCAATGCAGTAAGAGCAGTAGTTATTTTTTCAGCACAGCCTTCACAAACCATATTAGAAACTTTAAAACTTATTTCAGTTAATGCAGCAGTAGATTCTAACGAAACAGTTTCAAGTTTTAATGTTCTAATACGAAGCGTATTGATTAAGATAGCAAAAATACTAACTATCATTACCACAATGGCAAGCATTGGAGTTATCAAACCAAGTGTTGCAAGCAACATTCCAACTATATTAAACAGCACAGCAACAATTACATTTCCTGTCATTGTTTTATAGCTTGCCTTGCCTAAAATAACAGCATTCAAAACATCAATTAACCTGTCACCAATTAATATAACGCCAGCAGCTTCAATAGCAACATCAGTTCCTGCACCAATAGCAATACCCACATCAGATTGAGCTAAAGCAGGGGCATCATTTATTCCATCACCAACCATTGCAACTCTGTAACCTTTCTTCTGTAATACTTCAATGGCAGTAGCTTTCTCACCC
>Ga0315910_10002392_pt1 | contig 16499 bp, 10 predicted proteins | sample EdamamesoilMG_FD_204470 | JGI IMG/M metagenome (GOLD analysis project Ga0315910, IMG submission 204470) | Garden soil microbial communities collected in Santa Monica, California, United States - Edamame soil | ecosystem: Environmental > Terrestrial > Soil > Garden | place: USA: California... | reverse complement strand
CGAGCAGGCCGGCATCGTCCTGCGCACGGGCGCGGCGGCCTACCGCGAGCCCGCGCCCGACCGCGGCCCCGACGCGCAGGCGACGCGCCAGCGCCTGCCGCACCTGCCCGAGCCGCACGACAACCCGGCCCTCGAATCGGCGGCCATCGTCACGGCCGTGGGCAAGAACCGCCCCGGCGTCCTGGCCGCGATCACGGCCGCGATCGCCGAGCACAAGGGCAACGTGAACGACGTCTCGCAGAAGGTGGTCGAGGGTTACTTCCACATGATCCTGACGGTCCAGCTCGAGCCCGGCACGAGCTTCGACGCCTTCAAGACGGCCCTCGAGTGCCTGTCGTGCCCGGACGACTTCGCCGTGCGTGTGATGAACGAGCGCCTGTTCCGCTTCATGCACCGCCCGTGAGCTTCTCCGACCGCGAGATCCTCGAGACGGTGCGCATGCTCGAGCTGGAGACGCTCGACATCCGCACGACCACGCTGGGCATCTCGCTCTTCGACTGCGCCGACCCCGACCTCGAGTCGGCCTGTGAGAAGGTCTACGCCAAGGTCGTGCACCACGGGAAGGACCTGGTGGCCGTGGCCGACTCGATCGCGGGCGACTACGGCGTGCCCATCGTCAACAAGCGCATCGCCGTGACGCCCATCGCCTGGGTGGGCGCCGCCAGCGGCGCCGACGACCTCTCGCCCCTGGCGCGCGCCCTGGACGCGGCCGCGGCCGCGGTGGGCGTCGACTTCATCGGCGGCTACAGCGCCTACGTCGAGAAGGGCTTCACGCGCGCCGACCGCGCGCTGATCGATTCCATCCCGATCGCCCTGGCGACGACCGAGCGCGTGTGCTCGTCGGTCGTGCTGGCCAGCACGCGCGCGGGCATCAACCTCGAGGCCGTGCGCCGCTTCGCCGAGGTGGTCCAGGACACGGCCCGGCGCACGGCCGCGCGCGGCGGCATCGGCTGCGCCAAGCTCGTGTGCTTCGCCAACGCCGTGGCCGACAACCCCTTCGTGGCCGGCGCGCACATGGGCGTGGGCGAGCCCGAGACCGTGCTCAACGTGGGCGTCTCCGGGCCGGGCGTCGTGCGCTCGGCGCTCGAGCGCCTCGGGCCCGAGGCCGACCTCCTGGCCGTGGCCGAGACCGTCAAGCGCATGGCCTTCAAGATCTCGCGCGTGGGCGAGCTCGTCGGGCGCGAGGCCGCGCGGCGCCTGGGCACCGTGTTCGGCGTGGTCGACGTCTCGCTCGCGCCCACGCCGGCCCCGGGCGACTCGGTGGCCGACATCCTCGAGATCATCGGCGTCGAGCGCACGGGCGCGCCCGGCACGACCGCCGCGCTGGCGCTGCTGACCGACGCGGTGAAGAAGGGCGGCGCCATGGCCTCGTCGAGCGTGGGCGGGCTCTCGGGCGCCTTCATCCCCGTGTCCGAGGACGCGGGCATGATCCGCGCCGTGGCCGAGGGCGCGCTGTCGCTCGCCAAGCTCGAGGCCATGACGGCCGTGTGCTCGGTCGGCCTCGACATGGTGGCCGTCCCGGGCGACACGCCCGTCAGCACGCTGACCGGCATCATCGCCGACGAGATGGCCATCGGCGTCGTCAACAACAAGACCACCGCCGTGCGCATCATCCCCGTGCCCGGGAAGTCGGCCGGCGAGACGGTCGAGTGGGGCGGCCTGCTCGGCACCGCCATCGTCCAGGACCCCGGCCGCTTCGGCTGCGAGGTCTTCCACCGCCGCGGCGGCCGGATCCCGGCGCCGCTGCAGAGCTATCGGAACTGAGCGAGATGCCGCCGGCATCCTCGCTCGGACTCGGACCGGCCCACACGGCCTGAACGCAGGTTCGACGCGCGGGCGCGGAGGAGCGCTCGGCCCTGCGCTGTAGGATCCGGCCCATGCTTCCCGCGAGCGTGGCCCTGACGACGGGACTGCTGCTTGCGCAGTCCGGTGCGGTCGAGTGGACGGGGGGGAAGTGGTTCGACGGGCGCGAGTTCCGCGAGCGCACCGTGTACGCCCGCGGCGGCGTGTTCCTCGACGGCCGCCCGGAGGCGGTCGAGACGAGCGTGGACCTCGGCGGCGGCTACGTCGTGCCGCCCTTCGCCGAGGCGCACAACCACAACGTGCACGACGGCGCCGAGGCGACCGTGGCGGCCTACCTCGCGGCCGGCGTCTTCTACGTCAAGAGCCCGAACGACCTCCCGCGCGCGACGACCTCGATCCTGTCGTCGCTCGACCGGCCCGACGCCCTCGAGGTCGTCTTCGCGCGCGGCGGCCTGACCGGGCCCGGCGGACATCCGCTCGACCTCGTGCGCCGCAACGTCGCGCGCGGCCTGTGGACCGAGGCCGACGGCGAGGGTGCCTTCCTCCACACGATCGCCGGAGCGGACGACCTCGAGCGCAAGTGGCCCGTGCTGCTCGCGGCCAAGCCCGACTTCGTGAAGACCTATCTGCTGTACTCGGAGGAGTACGCGGAGCGTCTCGCGAGCGAGGCTACCTCGGGCTGGCGCGGCCTCGATCCCGCGTTGCTCCCCGCGATCGTCGCGCGCGCGCACGCCGCCGGCCTGCGCGTCAGCACGCACGTCGAGACGGCGACGGACTTCCACCACGCGGTCGCGGCCGGGGTGGACGAGGTCAACCACCTGCCGGGCTTCCGGCCCGAGGGCGAGGAGAACGTCGCCCGGCTCGTCACGGACACCTACCGCATCCGCGCCGAGGACGCGCGCGCGGCCGGGGAGCGCGGTCTCTACGTGGTCACGACCATCGGCGGGCTCCTGGAGACGCTCGAGCGCTTCGCTCCCGACGCCCCGGAGCGCGAGCTCGCCGACGCGATCCTCGGCCTGCTGGCGGAGAACCTGGCGCTGCTGCTCGACAACGGCGTGCGCCTGGCGCTCGGATCCGACGAGTACGAGGGCGACGTGGTGCGCGAGGCCCTGGCCATCCACCGCGCGGGGCTCCTGCGGCCCCAGGAGCTGTTGGTGGCGCTGTGCCGGCACGGCGCCGAGACCACCCTGCCCGCCCGCCGGGTCGGCCGCCTGGAGCCCGGCTTCGAGGCGAGCTTCCTCGTGCTCGAGGGCGATCCCCTGGCCGATTTCACGCGCATCCGCGCCCTGCGCCGGCGCGTGAAGCAGGGCCGGGTGCTCGGCCCGCCCTGAGTCCCGGGCTGCGCCCGGGGCGGCCACGACTCCGGATGCGTGCTCAAGCCCCTCACCCATCCGTCCGAAATCCATACGCGGTGAACAGGAGGGTCTTGCTCGTCGATGATCAGGCGGACTTCGTCGAAGGGGTCCGCCAGATGCTCGTCCCACGCTTCGAGGTGCGCCTCGCGCACAGCGGGGTCGAGGCGCTGAACCGCTGCGAGCGCGAGGGGCCGTTCGCCGTCGTCGTCAGCGATTTCGCCATGCCGGGCATGACGGGCATCGAGCTCTTCACCGAGCTGCGCGAGCGCTGGCCCGACACGGCGCGCATCATGCTGACGGGCTGCGCCGACCTCGGGCTCGCGCTCGAGGCCCTCGAGCAGGGCGCCATCTTCCGCTTCCTGACCAAGCCCCCCAGCCCCACGCGCCTGGTCGAGTGCGTGGTCGCGGGTGTGCAGCGCCACCACGAGAGCGCCTGCGAGCGCGCCCTGACCGAGCAGCTCGCCTTCGCGCAAGAATCGCTGCGCTCGTTCAACGAGATCCTCGAGGGGCGCCTGGAGCACGAGCTCGGCCGCCTGGTCGAGCTCGAGCGCCACGCCGGGGAGCTGGCGCGCGCCGGTTCGCTCGAGGAGGTGCTCGAGCACACGACCTCGGCCCTGCGCGCGCTGCTCGGCGCACGCGCGCCCGAGGTCGTGGCCGACCAGCGCGGCGTCTACGTCCGGCCGGCGGCGGGCGAGCTCGCCGCCGGTGAGAAGCGCGCCCTGGCCATCCTCGAGTCCTCCTCGCGCCTGGCGTCCGAGAGCCTCGTGCGCCAGCGCGAGCGCGAGAGCGGCCGGCGCGCCACGCTGGCCGCGCTGGTCTCCCTGGCGCGCCACCGCGACGACGAGACGGGCGCGCACCTGTCGCGCGTGAGCCAGTACTGCGCCATGCTGGCGCAGGCGCTCATGCCCGCCCACGGCGTGGACGAGCTCTTCGTCGAGCGCATCGCGCTGGCGGCGCCGCTGCACGACATCGGCAAGGTGGCCATCCCCGACTCGATCCTGTTCAAGCCCGGGCGCCTGGACGAGAGCGAGTGGGTGATCATGCGCACGCACGCCGCGGTCGGGGCCAACATCCTGAAGGACGCCCTGGCCGAGGGCGAGGAGACCGGCGTGCTGGCGCTGGCGCACGAGCTCACCTGGACGCACCACGAGCGCTGGGACGGTGCCGGCTATCCGCGGCGCCTCAGCGGCACGGACATCCCGATGGCCGGGCGCATCATGTCCGTGGCCGACTGCTACGACGCGCTGACGAGCGAGCGCCCCTACAAGCACGCCTGGACGCACGCCGAGGCCGTGGCCTACCTCACGGAGCAGCGCGGCGGCGCGTTCGACCCCGAGCTGATCGACCTCTTCCTCGCGCACCAGGACGAGTTCGAGGACGTGCAGCGCCGCGCGCGCCAGACGAGCCCCTCGTAGCGCGCCCTTGCCCGCGCGTCGGGCGCGCTCCATCCTGCTGGGCTTCATGTCCGGCTGGCGGCGCACGTTCTGGGTCGTCGCGGCCTCGAACCTGATCTCGGGCGCGGGGCTGATGAGCTTCCTGCCCTTCTTCCCGACCTTCCTCGAGGAGCTCGGGATGCAGGACCCGCACGCGCGCGCGGTCTGGGCGGGCGTGCTCTTCGGCGCGGCGCCGCTCTCGGCCGCCTTCATGGGCCCGATGTGGGGCTCGATCGGCGACCGCTACGGGAGGAAGCTCATGGTCGTGCGCTCGCTCGTGGGCCTGGCGCTGTTCGTGGGCGCCATGGCCTGGGCGCACACGGCCTGGCAGCTGCTCTTCCTGCGCATCGGGCAGGGCGTCTTCTCGGGCTACATCCCGCCCAGCCTGACGCTGGTCAGCGTGGCCGCGCCGCGCGAGCTGCAGGGGCGCGTGACGAGCTGGGTGCAGACGGCCAGCACCGTGGGCACGATCCTCGGGCCGATGATGGGCGCGCTGTTGCTCGGCACGCTCGGGCCGCGCGGCGTCTTCTGGGCCGTGTCGGCGGGGGCGGGCACGAGCGCGGCGCTCGTGGCGCTCTTCGCGCGCGAGGCGCCCCGCACGCGCGCGCCCGACGGCCCGCTCTCGCCCGGCGCCATGGTGCGCGGCGCGTGGCACGACCTCGTCGGCCTCGTGCGCCTGCCGCGCATGCGCGCGGCGCTGGCGCTGTACGCGGCCGTGCACTTCGCCCTGGGCGCCACGAATCCCCTGATGGAGTTCTTCGTCGAGGACGTGGGCGTCGAGCACGGGCGCGTCGAGGGCCTGACGGGCACGCTCTTCTCGGCGCTGGCGATCTCGGCCATCGTGGCGACGCCCCTGTGGGGGCGCTGGGGCGACCGCGTCGGGCATTCGCTCGCGCTGCGCGTCTCGAGCGCCCTCTCGGCCCTGGCGCTCGTGGCGCACGCGCTCGTGCCGGGCTACGGCTGGCTGCTCGGGGTGCGCATCGCCTTCGGGCTCTCCTCGCCGGGCGCCAGCGCCTCGGCCTTCGGCCTGGCGGCGACCGAGACGGGCTCGGACCGGCGCGGCGCCGCCATGGGGGCCGTGTTCAGCGCGCGCTCGTTCGCGCTCTCGGCCGGCTCCTTCGCCGCCGGGGGCCTGGCGGCGGCGCTGGGGATGCGGGGCCTGTTCGCGGCCGCCGGAGGGGTGATCGCCCTGGGCCTGCTCGTCGGGCGCAAGGAGCCCGAGTAGCCGCACCCGCGCGCCCGGGCGCGGTGTCATCCTCTGCGCATGTCCTCGGGCGAGCCCGCGGCCGAGCCGGCCGACTTCCTGGCGAACCAGGCCTTCCTGCGGCGCCTGGCGCTGAGCCTCGTGCGCGACCCGGGGCGGGCCGAGGACCTGGTGCAGGACACCTGGGCGGCCTGGAGCGAGCACGGCGGGCGCACCCCGCCCGCCGCCCCGCGCGCCTGGCTCGCCCGCGTCCTGAAGAACCGCGCCACGAACGAGCGGCGCGGGCGCGAGCGCCGCGCCCAGCGCGAGGCCTGGGCCGCCCGCCCCGAGCGCGTCGACCCCGAGGCCGGCGTGGCCGAGACGCTCGAGGTGCAGGCCCAGGTCGTGGCCGCCCTGCGCACCCTCGAGGAGCCCTATCGCACGGCGCTCGTGGAGCGCTACTACCACGACCTCTCCCCGCTCGAGATCGCCCGGCGCTCGGGCGTCTCGATCAACACGGTCAAGGCGCGCCTCACGCGCGGCCTCGAGAGGCTGCGCGCCGAGCTCGACCGCCGTCACGGCGGCGAGCGCACGGCCTGGAGCCACTGGCTGTGGCTGGCCGCGCGGCCGCCCGGCGCGGGCGCGTTCCCCGAGGCGGGTGCGGCCGCGGCCGCGGGCGCAAACTCGTGGCTCACCCTGCGCGCCCTGCTCGGGGGCGCGCTGCTGCCCTGGCTCGTCGGCGCGGGCGTGCTGGCCGGACTGGTCGCGTTCCTCCTCTGGCTGCCCCGGCGCACGCGCGCGCCGCTCGAGCTGCTCCAGCCTGTCGTGGCCCAGGGGCCGGAGTCGTCGCTCGAGCTCCGCGATCCGGGGAGCCGCGTGGCGGCCGCGGAGAGCGCCGTTCCGGTGCCGGAGGTCGAGGTCCCGGCAACGCTCCCCCCGCCCGCCGTCGAGGCCGCCCCGCCGCTCCTCTTCGGCTGGCCGCAGCTCTTCGGCACGACGGCGCACGACAACTTCGAGCTCTTCCAGGGCCGAGCGGAGTACATCCTGCGCCCCCAGGTGCTGTGGCACGTGCAGGGGACGAGCGGGCAGCCGACCCTGGCCGAGGGCGACCTGTACACGGGTGGGGGCTCGCTCCTGCGCGTGGATCTCGTCACGGGCAAGCCCTCCGCGACGAGCGCGGTGCTGAAGAAACGCCTCCAGCAAGCGCGCGCCACCTCGGTCAAGAACGGGCGCGAGCGCTCGCCCGAGGAGGAGACCCGGGCGGAGGCCCTGCGGCATCCCTGGTGGGCCGTCGTCGTCGCCGCGCCCGCCATCGCCGGCGACCTGGTCATCGCGCGTTTCAGCTGGGACGGCAGCGTCACGGCCTTCGACCGGAGCCTCGAGCACGAGGCCTGGACCTGGGAGGCCCGCGAGCCCGAGCCGAACGTCCAGCCCGTGGCCGTGCTCGAGAACCTCGTGCTCGTGGCCCAGGGCACGGAGGTCGTCGCGCTGCGCGCGCTGAACGGCACGGTCGAATGGCGCTTCGACACCGGCAAGGCGGGCGCCGTGCGCACCACGCCGGCCGGTCTGGACGGGCTCGTGTTCTTCGCCACCGAGGGCGGCGTCGTGTTCGCCCTCGACCAGGGCAACGGCCGCGAGCGCTGGCGGCGCGATCTCGGGCGCGCGTTCGGCGGGACGCAGGCCGTGCCCGTCGCGCTCGAGGATCGCCTGCTGCTCGCGGACGTGGGCCCGCTTCCCACAGGGGAGCCACGACCCGAGGACCTTCCGAGCCGCGTGTGGGCGCTGCAGAGCTTCGACGGGCGCGAGCTGTGGAGCACGGTCGTGGGCGACGACGCCACCGCCGCCGTGGGAATGGGCGCGGGCTTCGCCCTGGTGGGCATGCCCGCCTTCGGGAGCACGGCCAGCCTCGCGCTCGACGACGGCGACGCCAAGGCCCTCCTCCCGATCGCGGCCACGGCCGGCGCGCCGACGGTGGTGGGGGACGAGCTCGTGGTCGCGGCCGGGAACGAGCTCGTGGTCCTCGACGCCAAGACGCTCGAGCGGCGCTGGACATTCCGGCTGCCGGCGGGCGAAGGGCTCGTCACCGACTTCGTGCACACCGGCGACCGGGTGTACGTGGCCACCACGCTCGGGCTCTTCGCGCTCGCGGACGAGCCGGGCGAGGTGCCGCCGGACTTCGTGCTCGAGTGGGACGCGGCAGAGGGGACGGCCCGGAGCGCCGCCGAATCGAAGGCCCGCAGGTCGAAGCGGCGCTGAGGTCGCCGCCCGAGGACGCCGACAGGGGGGCCGGTCTGCTACCCTTTTCGCCCTCGTTTTCCCGTCCGCCCCGCCGCCGAGGCCCCTCCATGCGCACCGTCGTCGCTCTCGCCGCGCTCCTCTTCACCCCCTCCTGCATCTGGGTCCACGCCAAGGGCAACTTCGACCACGGAGGCCACGCCGTGAACGCGAGCTCGAGCTCCGCCAGCGCGTCGAGCGCCAAGGGCGCGCGCGCCGTGTTCCCGTACGAGATCCACCAGCGCGTGCTCGACAACGGTCTCAAGGTCCTGGTCGTGCCCATGCCCTCCGACGGCCTGGTGAGCTACTGGTCGATCGTGCGCACGGGCAGCCGCGACGAGGTCGAGCCCGGCGTGACGGGCTTCGCGCACTTCTTCGAGCACGTCATGTTCCGCGGCACGGAGAAGTATCCCGAGTTCGACAAGGTCACCACCGCCCTCGGCGCCGACGCCAACGCCTTCACCGACGACGACATCACGGCCTACCACCTGTCCTTCGCCAAGGAGGACCTGGCCCAGGTGGTCGACCTCGAGGCCGACCGCTTCCAGAACCTGAAGTATCCCGAGCCGCTCTTCCGCACCGAGGCGGGCGCGGTCTACGGCGAGTACCGGAAGAACCGCACGAACCCGTTCCGCGTGCTCAACGAGAGCCTGCAGAACGCGGCCTTCGACGTGCACACCTACAAGCACACGACCATGGGCTTCGAGGCGGACATCCAGCGCATGCCGGAGCAGTTCGCCTACTCGCAGAGCTTCTTCCAGCGCTTCTACCGGCCCGAGAACGTGGTCCTGCTCGTGACCGGCGACGTCGACCCGGCCAAGACCTTCGCCCTGGTCGAGCAATCCTACGCCGGCTGGGCCAAGGGCTACGTCGCGCCCAAGGTGCCGGCCGAGCCGGCGCAGACGGCCCAGCGCCGCATCGACGTGCCCTTCGAGGGCCAGACGCTCCCGATCCTGTGCGTGGCCTTCAAGGGCGAGCGCTTCCTGCCGCGCGACCGGCGCATGGTGGGTGGTGCCCTGATCGCCGAGCTCGCCTTCGGCGAGACCTCGCCGCTCTACAAGAAGCTCGTGCTCGACGAGCAGCGCGTCGAGGCCCTGTTCGCGGGCTTCGGTCAGAGCCGCGATCCCAACCTCTGGACCGTCATGGCCATGGTCAAGGATCCGGCCGACGTGCCCGCCGTCGAGCGCGAGATCTGGGACACGATCGCGAGCCTGCGCACGACCCCCGTCAGCGCGCGGCGCCTGGACGAGATCCGCTCGCGCACGCGCTACGGCTTCCTGTCGGGCCTCTCGACGCCCGACGAGGTGGCGAGCGCTCTCGCCTACCCGATCGCGATGACGGGCGGCCTCGAGTACCTCGAGGAGTACTTCGGCACGCTCGAGCAGGTGACGCCCGAGGACGTGCAGGGCGCGGCGCGCGCGTGGCTGCAGGAGAAGAGCTCGACCGTGGCCCTGCTGCACGCGGCCGATCAGGCGCCCGCCGGCGCGGTCACGGCCGCGGCCGCCGCGGCCATCGGCGGCAATCCGGCCGTGCTCCTCCCCGTGCCCCAGGACCCGAACGTGGTCTTCAAGCTGTGGTTCCCGGTCGGGAGCCAGGACGATCCGCCCGGCAAGGAAGGGCTGTGCGGCCTCGTCGCCAGCCTGATCAACGAGGGCGGCACGAAGGAACGCAGCTACGACGAGATCCTGCAGGCGCTGTTCCCGCTGGCGGCCGGCTACACGGTCTCGGTCGACAAGGAGATGACGGTCGTCACGGGCAGCGTGCACCGCGACAAGGTGGACGAGTTCTACCCGCTGTTCGCCGAGGTCGTGCTCGAGCCCGGCTTCCGCGACGAGGACTTCGAGCGCCTGCGCGACCGCGCCATCAGCTCGATCGAGAACGACCTGCGCTTCTCCTCGGACGAGGAGCTGGGCAAGGCCCTGCTGACGGCGCGCGTCTTCCGCGGCACGCGCTACGCGCACCCGGACGTGGGCACGGTCGCCTCGCTGCGCTCGCTGACCGCGGCCGACGCGCGCGCCTTCTGGAAGGCGCACTTCACGCGCGAGGGCGTGACGCTGGCCCTGGGCGGCGCCTACGGCGAACGCCTGGAGGCGCGCCTGCGCGGCGACCTGGCACGCCTGCCGAGCGGAGCGGGCGACCGCGAGCCGCCGCCCGCCGTCGAGCGCATCACGGGCCGCCACGCCGTCATCGCCGAGAAGCCCGGCCCCTCGACGGCCATCTCCTTCGGCATCCCGATCGACGTGCACCGCGGCAGCCGCGAGTTCTACGCGCTGTGGCTGGCGAACTCGTGGCTGGGCGAGCACCGCAACTCGTCGAGCCACCTCTACCAGGTGATCCGCGAGGCGCGCGGCATCAACTACGGCGACTACTCCTACATCGAGGCCTTCCCCAACGGCGGCCGGCGCCAGCAGCCGCCCACCGGCGTCGGGCGGCGCGCGCAGCTGTTCGAGGTGTGGATCCGGCCCGTGCCCGAGGAGCGCGCCCTCTTCAGCCTGCGCGCCGGCCTGCGCGAGGTCGAGCGCCTGGCGAAGGAGGGCATGACGCGCGCGGACTTCGAGGCCACGAAGACCTTCCTGCAGAAGTACTGCCTGCACTTCGCCGAGACGACCGAGGCGCGCCTGGGCTACGCGGTCGACGACCGCTTCTACGGCCTCGACGAGTCGCACCTCGCCACCTTCCGCCGCGTGATGGGCGAGCTCACGCTCGAGGAGGTGAACGCGGCCATCCACAAGCACCTGCACACCGAGAACCTCGTGTTCGCCTTCGTCACGGCCCACGGCGACGCGCTCGCCCAGGCCCTGGCCGCCGGCGCGCCGAGCCCGATCGACTACGGCGCCCTGGAGAAGCCCGCGGCGATCCTGGCCGAGGACGAGGAGATCGAGCGCTACCCGCTCGGCCTGTCGGCGGCGAACATCCAGGTCCTGCCCGTGACCGGCGTCTTCGAGGGCGCGGCCCTGCTGGGGGCACCGGCCGGCGCGCAGTAGCGCGCCCGGCGCCTCCGGGGTCTAGTGGTGGGCCCGATGGCGGTCACGCCGTCGCGCCCACTCGCCTGCAGTTCCGGAGCGCCGGTGCTACCCGCGTGTGACGCGGCAGCACGCGTCGGTCCGGGGCGCGCGGCGAGCGTGCGCGGCGCGCGCATGGCACGGTGCTTGTGCTGCGGGGGCGCCGTCCCGGGAGGGAATCGATCATGGACATGAGAACTTTCGCCCGCCGCGCCGCTGCTCTGGCTCCCCTGGCCGTGCTCGCCGCATGCCACGACGGCTCGGGCTCCGGGGCAGCGTTCCCCGCCCCCACGGTGGTCGACCTCGAGGTGGGGGCCGAGCGCATCTTCGGGCACGGGGACCTGCGCCTGGTCTACGTGTCCGAGGCCCAGCAGGCCCAGGACCTCGACGGCGACGGCGACACGGCCGACCTGATCGCGCACGTGCTCGACCTCGAGACGGGCGTGCTCACGAGCTCGGGCCTGCCCGTGCATCCGCGCTTCTCGCGCCAGGCCGGGAATGATCCTCAGCACGACGAGGTGGCGCCGCCCGAGGTCGCCTGCGGCGACGAGCTGTGCGTGTTCCCCGTCAGCGAGCCCGAGGCCGGCCAGGACATCAACGGTGACGCCGACGCGACGGACGTGCTCGCCTACGCCTTCGACGCCGTCTCGGGCGAGTTCACGGACCTGGGCCTCGCCTACCAGGGCGCCGTGATCGAGGGCCGGCTCGCGGTCCTGTCGGCCTTCGATCTCGGTTCGGGCACCTCGGGCGCGTTCCTGTTCGACGGCGCGGACGGGAGCCTGACCGAGCTCCCCTTCGAGAACGCGCTCGTCTACGGGATGGCCGGCGAAAAGATCGCCCTGGGCGTGGCCGAGGACGCGCTCGACCTGAACGGCGACGGCGACCTCACCGACCCCGAGGTGCTCTTCCTCTACGACGTGCGCACGGGCGACCTCCAGAACACCGCTCAGGCCGTGCTGGGCCCGTTCGTCGTCCCGGCCCAGGGCTTCTGGGGCATGCGCAGGCTCGAGAGCGGGCAGCAGGAGGACCTGAACGGCGACGGCGACCAGGAGGACGTCGTGCTGGGCGTGTTCGATCCCACGACGGGGCTCACGCAGAACACCCGGCTCGCGGGCGTCGAGTTCCAGCTCGCGCTGGACGGTTTCGACCCGCGGCGCTTCCGCGTGCTCGTGGACGAGGCCGGCGCGGGCGCGGACCTGAACGACGACGGCGACGAGCTCGACAGCGTGCTGCACCTGTACGACCCGCTGATCGACCTCCTGCAGAACACGGGCCTCGCCACGCACCGCTCGCTGGGCTCGGCGGCGACCGATCGCTGGGTGGCCGTGAGCGTGCTCGAGGACGCGCAGGGCGGGGAGGACCTGGACGGCAACGGGAGCAGCGACGACATCGTGCTGCAGACCTTCGACACGCGCACCGGCCTGGTCGTCAACACGGGCGCCGAGGCCTTCGGCCTGGTGGCGATCGATCAGCACTTCCTGGTCCTGCGCGTCGAGCAGGGCGAGGACTTCAACGGCGACGGCGACCAGGACGACTTCGTGCAGTTCGACTGGAGCGCGCGCTCGCGCTCGCTGCGCAACACGCGCACGGCGATCGGCGGCCTGCTCGGCTCGGTGGGCGAGCGCGCGCTGGCCCTCGTGCTCGAGGACGCGCAGGGTGAGGACCTGAACGACGACGGCGACACGCAGGACTTCGTGCTGGCGCGCTACGACGCGCGCTCGCTCCGCATCGCCAGCCTCGGACTGGCCTCGACGGACGCCTGGATGGCCCCGAGCGGCCGCATGGCCGCGCTCGTGCCCGAGCAGATGCAGGGCGCGGACCTGAACGGCGACGGCGACCTAGTCGACAAGGTCCTGCACCTCGTCACGCCCTAGTCGCGCCCGATCTCGACGGCGTCGCCCGAGGTCAGCGTGCGGTCGCCGTAGAGCTGGATCACGAGCGTGGGCTTCTCGGCCTCGATCAGGGCGCGGTCGGGCGCGGGCGCGCCGACGAAGATCGTGCGCGCGAAGCCGGCCGGCAGGTACTCGTACACCCATTCGCCCATCGAGTCGTGGAACACGATGGCCGTGGGCAGCCCGGGCGCGTCGCGCACGAAGAACTTCCTCTCCGCGCCCTCGGCCAGGCCCTGCACGTCCCAGCCGGCGCGCAGCTCGTCGCGCAGGCGGCAGGTGTAGTACTCCTGCGTGAGCTCGTCGCCCAGGTAGAGCTGCGGCGCGAAGGTGTCGCCCGGGAGCGGGCTCTTCTCGCACAGGAAGTCCTCGGGGCGCAGCGGCGGGATGGCGGGGAAGCGCGCGCGCAGGGTGTCGAGGATCAGGCGCGTGCCGGCCGCGGCCGCGCGCGGCGTCCAGTGCGCGCCCAGCGGGAAGAAGGACAGGTCGCCGCCGAGGTCCTTCTCCTTCTCCTCCTCGAGCGTCGGGCGCACGTCGAGCAGCGGCACGTCGGAGGTGCGCTTCAGGTACTCGACCAGCTGGTCCAGGCGCGAGGGCCCGACCTTGTGGATGTGCTCGGGCAGGTACTCGGGATAGAGGCCCTGCTTGTCGGGCACGAGCACGAGCAGGTACTCGACCCCGCGCTGCTTCAGCCAGTCGCGTCGGCCTTCGAGCCGCCGGCGCCAGGCCTCGAGCCCGGCCTCGTCGAACGGGATCACGCCGCGCCAGCTCTCGATCGTGCGGTTGACCGAGGTGAAGATCCAGCGCTCGCGCCCGAGCAGGAAGGAGGGCGCCGGGCTCGTGTCCATCACGAACACGCGCCACAGGCTGTGGCCGTGCAGGAGCCGGTCGCGCAGGCCCATCACGTCGCCGTACCAGGCCTCGCAGCGGTCGGGGAACGTGCTCCACGAGGAGAGACTGGCCGTGAGCGTCGGGCGCGGCGCGGGGTTGCGGTTCTCCACCACGGGCGAGCGCGCCGAGGCCGGGCGCACGAGCGCGTCCAGCCAGGGCCCGTAGATGACGCCGAGGAAGCAGGCGAACAGCGTCCACTCGAGCCAGCGCATGCCGCTGGTCGCGCCGGGCGGCAGCGGCTGGGCCGAGGGCAGGTCGGCGGTGTTCGGCGTGCGGGGCAGGGTGCTCACGGGCTCAGAAGCGGAAGTAGACGAAGGGCGTGTAGGTGCCGGCCGCGCTGTAGCACACGCCCAGGACGAGCACGGCCAGCACCACGGCCGCGCCCACGACGTGCGCCACGCGGCGCGCGCCCGGCGAGAAGTCCGCGCGCGTCACGCGCCGCGTGAGCGCCGGCAGCCAGGGCATCGAGCCGATCACGGCCGCGATCAGGGTCAGCACCAGCTGGCGGTCGAGGAAGGCCGTGATCGGCCACCAGTCCGAGCCCGAGCCCTGACCGAACATCACGCCCATGAAGTGCAGGCATTGCCCGAGCTCGCCGCCGCGCAGGAACGACCAGCTGACGAGCAGGACGCCCAGCGCGTACACGTGCCGCAGAGGGCGCGGCAGGCGCTCGAGGAAGGCGAGCAGCCCGGCGCGCTCGAGCATCAGGAACGCGCCCTGGTACAGCGCCCACACGACGTAGTTCCACGACGCGCCGTGCCACATCCCGCACAGGAAGAACACGATGAACAGGTTCAGGTACGTGCGCGCCGGCGAGCGCCGGCTGCCCCCCAGCGGGATGAACAGGTAGTCGCGGAACCAGGTCGAGAGCGAGATGTGCCAGCGGCGCCAGAACTCGGTGATGCTCTGCGAGATGTAGGGGTAGTTGAAGTTCTCGCGGAAGCGGAAGCCGAACATGTGCCCGATGCCGATGGCCATGTCCGAGTAGCCCGAGAAGTCGAAGTAGAGCTGCACCATGAAGCAGATCACGGCCAGCCAGGCGCTGCCTGCCGAGAGCTCGCCGGCCGGCAGCGCGAAGATGTGGTCGCTCGTCTCGGCGCACACGTCGGCGATGACGAGCTTCTTGCCCAGGCCCAGGGCGAAGCGGCGGATGCCGTAGGTGAAGCCCTCCAGGCGCACGGCGCGCGTCGCGAACTGGTCGGCGATGTCGCGGTAGCGCACGATCGGCCCGGCGATCAGCTGCGGAAAGAGCGAGATGTACAGGGCGAAGTGCCCGAGGTGGCGCTGCACCTTGGCGTCGCGGCGCCACACGTCGATCACGTAGGAGAGCGCGTGGAACGTGAAGAACGAGATGCCGATGGGAAGGCGGATCCAGCCGTCGGGCGTGAGCAGGATCGAGCGCAGCTCGGGCGAGGTGACGAAGTCGCCCAGGCGCGGCGGCGCCTGGCTCAGCAGGCCGAGCTCGACCGCCGCCCAGCCCACGCTGCCCCAGATCCAGTCGGCGTACTTGAAGTACACCAGCAGGCCCACGTTGACGGCCACGGCCAGGGCCACGACACCCCTTCCCCGGCCGAGCGCGCGCGCGCGCTCGATCCACAGGCCGAACCCGTAGTTCAGCCCGATCGAGACGAGCATGAGCACGCCCATGACCTCCTCGCCCCAGCCGTAGAAGGCGAGGCTGGCGATCAGGAGCACCGCGTTGCGCGTGCGCAGCCCCGGCAACTGCGCCAGGAGCAGCACGAGCGGCAGGAACAGGAACAGGAAGACCGGCCGGCCGAAGAGCACCGCGAGATGCTAAGGATCGACCCGGGTCAATGCACTGGCGCGCGCACCCTGCGCGCGTTCTCGCGCGCAATGGGATGCGGTGGGGAAGGAGGGACTCGAACCCTCACGGCCTTGCGGCCTTCGGATTTTAAGTCCGATGCGTCTTCCGGTTTCGCCACTTCCCCGACCTGCTTCCTGCCCGCTTCCTGGAAGAGGGCACGGGCGCGGGCCGACATCGTGCCCGCGCGAATGGCCCGCGTCCACCGCAGGCGCGCGCCTCTGCGCTAGCGCCGCGAGCCCCGGCGGTGCGGCGCCCTCGGGATGCTCACCGAGCGGCCCGTGAGCAGGGCGCGGCGTTGCACCGAGCCGAGCTGCACGACGTCGGCCGCGGTCTTGCCACCGACCTGCTCGAGCAGCTTCGTGCGCGCGACCGAGCCGAAGGTCGGAGCCTTGGGCGCCGGGCGCCGGCCGCGTCCTTGCGCCGAGGCATCGGCGGCGAAGAGCAGGACGGCCAGGAGGGCGAGGGCGGAAAAACGAGCCTTGCGAGGGTTCATGAAACAAGGTAACCCGCGCCCCGCGGCCGCGCGGAGGAATGGTTTTCCGCGCCGGCCGCGCTCAGGGTGCGCGCTCGAGCGTGAGCTCGGTCAGCTTCGGGAAGGGCGGGAGCTGCGCGTGCAGCGGCACGACCCACAGCCGATCGCCCGCGGCGTCGCCGAGCTCGAAGGTGACGCCGTCGCGCGCGTCGAGCGCCAGGTCGGCGCGCCAGACGCTGCGCTCGCCGGCCCCTTCCCCCCCGTCCCCGACGAGGAGCTCGACCCGTCCGAGCTCGCCCGCGTCCAGGCGCAGCGTCACGCGCCGCACGCGCGTCCCCGTGCCCAGCGTGAGGCGCACGCCCTCCTGCGGCA